>Ga0126381_100005399_pt1 | contig 14064 bp, 14 predicted proteins | sample PanSoiMetPlot_28_FD_96465 | JGI IMG/M metagenome (GOLD analysis project Ga0126381, IMG submission 96465) | Tropical forest soil microbial communities from Panama - MetaG Plot_28 | ecosystem: Environmental > Terrestrial > Soil > Tropical forest > Bulk soil | place: Panama | collected 2016-02-17
ATTTTCGGCGGTGACCCCGAAAAGATGGCAGCGGCGGCGCAAATCGTGGAAGGCATGGGCGCGGACATCGTCGACGTCAATATGGGATGTCCCGTGCCGAAGATCGCCAAGCACAACGCCGGTTGCAGCCTGATGCGCGAACCGGAGCATGCCGCCAACGTGATTGCTGCCATGGCGAAAGTGGTGAAGATTCCAGTGACCGTCAAGATGCGCGCGGGCTGGAACGACGGGGAGCGCAATGCGCCGCGCCTTGCGAGGATGGTCGAGGATGCCGGCGCCGCGGCCGTCACCGTACACGGACGAACCGCAGCGCAAAGCTACAGTGGGTCGGCAGACTGGAACCTCGTGGCGGACATTGCCAACCGGCTGTCGATTCCCGTATTTGGCAGCGGCGACTGCGTGGAACCCGAGCATGTCATGGGTCGCATGCGCCTGGGCGTTGACGGCGTGCTGGTCGGGCGCGGCGTGCTGCGGAATCCATGGATCCTGGCGCAAGCATCCGACCTCGCCGCTGGTCGCGCTCCGCGCGACGTGAATGCCGCCGAGCGCGGGCAGTTTCTCCTCGACTACATCGACCTGCTGCTTCATGAACGTGTCCGTGACGATGCGACGGCGATCAGCCACGACAAGTGGGTGATCAATAAGCTCCGGGCGCTCGGGGCGTACTACACCAAAGGTTTCGACAACGGCTCGCATCTGCGCGCGAGGATCAACACGATCACGTCCCTCGCGGAACTTCGAGATGCGATCGCCGAGTTCTTTCTGGTGTCTGTTTCGCCCGCCTGATCGCGCCAGTATCCGTTTCGACGACAGTGTGTTGTTCTTGACACAGCCGTTGCTGCGAGTAAAATCTCGGCATCCTACAACTCAACTGGACGTCAGCGCGCTCGTCGGATTCTCGAATTCAGCTAATTGCTGGATTAATAGCCCTTCTATCATTTACCCCATCTTGTAGTCGCCACAATTGGTCTGTAGCCCAAACAAGAAGACTTGAGCCGGTTTACAACAAGAAAAGTGGGAGGCTCGAGCTATTGAAGTACGACTCCGACGGCGACGGACGGTTCGACACGTTCACCTACATGGACGGCGCGACGGTCCTGCGCATTGAGATCGACAAGGACGCTGACGGCCGGATCGACCGCTGGGAGTACTACGGCCCCGGAAAAGTTCTCGAGCGCGTCGGCATCTCGCGGGCGGGGAACGGCGTCGAGGACACGTGGCAGTATTTCGATCCTTCTGGCGCGATTACTCGCGTCGAGATTGCGTCGACGCGCGGAAAGAACGGTCCGCTGATCAATCGCATCGAATACTACGAGCACGGCAGGCTCACACGCGCCGAGGAAGACACGGACCACGACGGCGTGATCGACAAGTGGGAGACCTATACCGGCGATCATCTGGCCGCCGTGGCGTTCGACGATCTCCACCACGGTGCGCCCACGCGCAAGCTCGTGTACTCCGCCGACGGAAGCGTGCGAGTTGAAGTGGACCAATTTTCCGCCAAGCAGACGACGAGGCGATCACAGTGAAGTCTGTTTTGTATGTCGGGTGCCCGGCGCTCGAGCGGGCGGACGCCGAGATGTTACTGGCATCGGCGAACTTGTCGGTCGTGTGGGCGGATCACGCTGCCGGCGCACTGGCCGAACTTCAAAAGCACGACATCCCGGTGCTCCTCGATCTGTCGCGCGGCGCTGCCGCGCTTCAGATCGCGCGCGATCTCCGAGCGCAGCGGCCAGGCGTGCTGCTTTTCGCGGTCGTCGACAATCGCCGGCCAGACCTGACGACGGAGGCCGTGCTGACTGGCGTTGCCGATGTATTTGCCCGCCCGCCGGCGCCGAGACGGCTGGCTAGTGCGATCGAAAGCGAGCTACAGACCGACGCTCGGGCACATCCTAGGCACGCCGATTCCAACGCCGACGCGCTCTACAGTCACTCGCCGTCCATGCGGGAGGTCGTCGCCCTCATGTCGCGGGCTTCGGTCATGCGTGCCGGCGTCATGGTGCGCGGCGAGGACGGCACCGGCCGCCAGGTCGTCGCTCGTGCGATTCATGCCGCGCACTCTGACGGCGCCGCCTTCGTCTGTGTGGATTGCAGCTCGTTCGACGGTGACGCGCTCGAGATGGAGTTGTTTGGCGCGACGGCGCGGCAGAGAACCGTACGCGCCCAGGCAGACGCCGCGCACGGCTTCGAGCACATCAGCGTGCAGAGCCGGCTGAATGACGCAATTGGCGGCACGTTGTACTTGCAGCACATCGCCGAAGCGTCGACGCGCGTGCAGGCGCGGCTGTCCCGCCTGCTGCGCGATCGCGAAGCGGTGCTCGCGGAAACCGGAGCCACGATCGGCTTCGATGTCCGGCCGATGGCGGGCGTCGATGCGAGCATCGACACCGCGGTGCAGGAAGGGCGCGTTCGTGAGGAGTTGTTTCGCCGGCTGTCGGTCATCCGCATCGACATGCCGCCACTCAGAAACAGGCGCGAAGACATTCCGGCGCTCGCGAATAGCTTCCTCCGCGAAATCTGCCGTGTTCGGCGCGTGCCACCAAAGACGCTATCGCGCCCCGCGCTTTCGCTCATCGCGGCACTGCCGTGGCGGGGCAATGCGGTGGAGCTTCGTATGATGCTCGACGCGATTGTCGCCGGGTTATCCGGCGGCAAAGGCATTGGGCTCGATGATGTTCTCGCGCATGTGCGGTTGGACGGCGGATCCGTGACGTTCGCCGAACGCGGAACGCTCAGGCAGGCGCGCGCACGATTCGAGCGCGAATACATCGGTCATGTGCTCGAGCAGCATCACGGACGTATCAGCGAAGCAGCCAAAGTCCTCGGTATTCAAAGGACGAACCTATACCGGAAACTCCGATCGCTCCGTGTCGATCGGCGTGTCGCGAAGTGAACGAAGTGCCGATAAACCGGAGTGCAGCTCATGACTCCGCGTCTCCGCACGTCACTGCGCACGCTTGCCGCGTCCGCCCTGGTTTTCAGCGCCGGCGTTTCGGCGTTCGCACAAGCGCCCGCCGGCCCGCCGGAAAACACCCGCCTGCGCGTTGGTCCGCTGTTTCTCAACCCGACGTTGTCGCTGACCAACGCCGGCGTGGACGATAACGTGTTCAATGACCCGAAATCGGCGTCGCCAAAAAGCGACGTCACGGTGACCGCCACACCGAAGACAGATTTCTGGCTCCGATTCGGGCCGACGTGGCTGTCGGGCAGCGTTCGGGAAGATCTCGTGTACTACAAGGAGAACGCGGACGAGCGTTCGGCGAACATCACCTACGAGCTCGCCTGGCTGATTCCGTTCAACCGGATCTCTTTTCGTCCGTCTGCCATCTACGTCGACACACGCGACCGGCCCGGCTTTGAGATCGACGCGCGGGCCGCGCGCACAGACATCACGTACGCCGGCGAAGTCGACGTGAAGTGGCTGTCCAAAAGCGCGGTCGTACTGAAGGCCAGCCGTTTTCAGGAGCAATTCGATCAAAGCGCGACGTTCGACGACATCAACCTGCACGACGCGCTGAACAGAGTCACTACGCAAGAGACGGTGAGCCTCGAGTACCACGTCACGCCCCTCACGACGGTGTCAGCGGACTACTCGCTGAGCCAGGATCGTTTTGCCTACGATACCGCCCGAAACTCCGATTCGACGACCGTTGGCGGTTCCGTGAAATTTGATCCCGCCGCTTTGGTCAAAGGCACTGCGATGGCGGGATATCAGGACTACCGGCCGCGCGATCCGAGCACGCCTGGATACAAGGGGCTGACGGCAACAGCCGCGCTGTCATACGTGTTACTTGGATCGACGCGATTCAACGTGAACGTCGCCCGCTCCGTACGATATTCCTACGACATCAATCAGCCGTATTACATTCAGACCGGTGGAGCCCTCATCGTGAGTCAGCAGATTTTTGGGCCGGTCGATGTCCAGGCGCTGGGTGGACTGTACGACCTCGCGTATCAAGATCGCGCGGAGGCCACAGTGGTCGAGCCGGATCGCGTAGATCACGTGAAGTCGATCGGCGGTGGAATCGGGTATCACTTCGGACGCGACACTCGGCTCGGTTTCACCGTCGAGCAGGACAGACGGGACTCGGTGTTGACAACTCACCAATACACCGGCCTACGCTACGGCTTCTCGCTTACGTACGGCGGTAACTAGACCTGTCCGATCGCTGAACCTCGGTGCCTCTTCGAATCGCATTCGATCTCGACGGCGTTCTCGCCGACATGGATTCGGCGTTGCTTCGACAGGCCGAAGTCGTCTTCGGCGAAGCGGCAACGCGCAGGACGCAGTCTTCGCCGTCCGTCGGCTTGTCTCCGGCCGGCGACGCCGCCTCAGCTGGCGCAGTTGATGGAGCGGACGCCGACGCTGCGGACGCGCAGGCCGACGTCACTCCCCCGATTGTCCACATGAATCTCTCGCCGCGTCAGCAGCGGCGGCTATGGCGTCACGTGACACAGGTGGAAAACTTCTGGCAGTCACTGGAAGAAATCGAGCCGGGTACCGTCGCGCGAATCGCACAGCTTGCCGAGCGGCGGCGGTGGGAAGTGATTTTCCTGACCAAGCGGCCGGAAACCTTGGGGGCGACGGCGCAGGTGCAGTCGCAGCGGTGGCTCGAAGCAAAAGGCTTTTTGTTACCCAGCGTCTATGTCGTTCAGGGATCGAGAGGACGTGTCGCGGCCGCGCTCTCGCTCGATGTCGTGATCGATGATCGTCCCGAAAACTGCTTCGACGTCGTCTCTGACTCGCAGGCGAAGCCAATTCTGGTATGGCGCGATCGCCGGGAAGCACTGCCCGCTGCCGCAGAGCGGCTCGGCATCAGCATCGTCTCTACCGTTGCGGAATGCCTGAACGTCCTCGCGAAAGCAGCGCCCCAACCTTCGGCGATGTCCATGCTGCAGCTTGTGAGGCGGTTATTCGGGCTGAAGGAAACCGAGGATACCTGACGTGCCCTCCTTCACCTCGAAGTCGAAGACGAGTGCAGTGCTGGAAGCGCGGTTGAAACGCTCCCCGAGTTCGACGTGTGCCGGGTGCTCGAGGTAGGTTCGCAGGCCGGCCACATCGTCGAAGTCGATCGCGATTAAGACGTCGGCGCCTTCGCCCGAGCGCTGTTCGTAGTCAGCGCCCACGCTCACTTTCCTACCGAGGCGCACCGCGCGTACTGTCGGAATCCGTTGAACGGCGTGTTCGAAGGCGCTTACCAGACTCTCGCGTTCGTCATGTGAGAGATTCGACTTCGCGCGAAAGAGTACGACATGCGAAATCATCCGCGGCCCTTTGGACCGCGTCGTTTCGGCCCGCCGCGTCCGCGAAAGCGGGCACGAGGATCTGCGTGCTGGCCGCCGGGCCTCCAGTCTCGTCCGCGTTTTTCTCCAAGCGGAGTTCGATCGCCCATCGCGCGTTGGGTGCGTCGCCGATCACGTGCAGCCCGCTCGTCTTCGGGAGACTCCCACAATCGTCCTCGCGAGAACCACTTGAGGATCACGTCATCGTTCGTTCGCCGTAACTGGGTCAGCGTAGGCAGCAGCTCGCTCTGCTCACGAGCGCGAAACGCCGTCGGCTTGTGGTCGATCAGGATTGTCCAGAAACTATATCGAGGAGGCACCGTGTGATTGTAGCGCCTACAGTCGCTTCAGCTTTTCGACGAGGGTCGTGCGCTTCAGGTTGAGGAGCTTGGCGGCTTGCCCTTTGTTTCCGCCCGTGCGCTCGAGCGATAGCTGAATGAGTTCCTTTTCGATGCGGCCGACGTACTCGGCGAGATCGAGACCGTTCTCCGGCAGCGTGATTGCCGTCGACGGAAAAGTGTCGTGAGTCTGTTGAATCTCCGGCGGGAGATCTTGGACATCAATCTGGGAGCGGCCCGCGGTGAATGCGACAGCACGCTCAATCGCGTTCTCGAGCTGCCGGACGTTGCCGGGCCAGTGGTACTGCATCAAATGACGCATTGCCTGCTGCGACACGGTCATCGGCGGCCGCGGACCGACACCGGCGTCGGGGCGAAACTTGTCAAGGAAGTGCTGAACGAGTAGCGGGATGTCCTCTTTACGTTCGCGCAGCGGGGGGATCTGCACGGGGATGACATTCAGCCGGTAGTAGAGGTCTTCGCGAAACGTGCCGTCCGCCACCATGCGCCGCAGGTCGCTGTTGGTGGCGGCGATGATCCGCACGTCGACTTTTGTCGTGTGAGTGTCGCCGATTCGCTCGAACTCACGTTCCTGGAGCACGCGGAGCAGCTTCATCTGCAGCGCGCTGCTCATCGTGCCGACCTCGTCGAGAAACAACGTCCCCTTGTGCGCCTGCTCGAGGCGACCCTGTCGGCTGCCGACAGCACCCGTGAACGCGCCGCGGACGTGGCCAAAGAGCTCAGCTTCTAGCAGCGTCTCGGGAATCGCGCTGCAGTTCAAGGCGACGAAACGCTGCAGGCGTCGCGGACTGTGTTGATGGATCGCGCGAGCCACGACTTCTTTTCCGCTGCCTGTCTCGCCTGTAATGAGAATCGTGCTGTTCGTCGTCGCGACTGTCTCGAGGAGTTGAAACAACCGCGCCATCGGCCGGCTCTTGCCGACAATGCCCTGATCGAATCCGTAGCGCTCTTCCAGTTGCGCTCGCAGGTACGCGTTCTCGGAGCGGAGTCGTCGCTGCTCGAGCGAGGAATCGAGGACATGCAGAAGCTCGTCGATCTGAAACGGTTTGCTGACGAAGTCGCGGGCGCCGCGTTTGATTGCATCGACGGCGTCTTTCACCGTGCCGTAGCCGGTGATCACGATCGCGATAATGTCGGGATAACGTTCAACGGCGGCTTCGACGACCGCGGATCCATCCATGCCGGGGAGGCGCAGGTCAGTGATGATGACGTCGAAAGCGAAATCCGCAAGTTGCGCGACCGCCGATTCGCCGCTGTCAGCCTGTTTGACAACGTATCCGCGATCGCTGAGCTGCTCCGCGACGGCTTCGCGCAACGCCGCTTCATCCTCGACCAAAAGGAGATGTCGTGCCGACTCAGGCATTTACGAAGCCGCCAAGATTTTGACATGGGCGCGCGCGCCCGTCTAGACTCGATTTGTAATCTTGCGTTTCGCTGTCCCTAATCCTGCACCGAGGTCCTACCGATACTCCCTGTCGGGAGGCAAGTGCCAAGTGGAACGCAAAACAATTTCGATCATGAAGGCCTGCGAGTTGGTTGGCGTGAGCCGGCGGACGATCTACAACTGGCTCTCGAGCGGAAAGATCGAGTACGTGCGCACAGCGGGCGGCTCGGTTCGCATCTTCGTCGATACGCTTTGGCGCGACCCGCACCACAGCGATCGTCCTGCCGTGCAGACGATGTGGCAAGCTGAGGGGCGTAATCAGGCCTGAGATGCCCGGCGGGTTCAGCGTCGAGGAATTGATCGCGAGAGGATCGATGGACGAGTCGCCAGAGTTGCGTCTGCTCTTTCATCGTCTGAACAACCAGCTCGGGATCATCCTCGCCCACGCCGAATTGCTCGAGTCAAAAGCCCAGGACGACGCCCATCGCGCTCGCGCCGCGCAGGTTGTGGCGAGCGCGCTCGAAGCGATGGGCACCGTCAAAGAAATCCGCAACATCGCTCTGCCAGCTCCGACCCCCGAATAGCGTTGTAATCGACCCACCAAATCCGTAAGTACAAAGCCAAATAATTGACACATCGCCAGCACGATTCGTCAACTATTTGACGATTCATGTGGTGTCACGCCCTACTTTTGTATTCCAGTTCTGCTTTGGAACAGCACAACAAATGGCTGTATTTCAAAGACTTGCATAAATCTCACTAGAAACGGGGTCGGGAAAAAGGACACAACCTGAACAGTTGGTACTCCGATTGCGATGTCGTGCAGCCTCGGGTCGCGACACCCAAATCGAACAGGAGATTGATCAGGATGCGTGTTCAGCCTATCGCCGCCAGCCAGAATCGCCGCATTGTCGCGGGTCTGCCGTTTGTCGAAGCGCTCGCCCGTCGAATGGCGGCATCGATGCCGAATTCGATCGACATTGGCGATCTCGTGCAGGACGGCGTGCTCGGGTTGATCGACGCCGCACATCGTTTCGATGCGAATCGCGGCATCAAGTTCGAGACCTTTGCTGAACGCCGGGTCCGGGGCGCGATGATCGACGCCCTTCGGCGCGACGCGTGGCCTCGCGGCGTCCGCCGACAGCGGCGCGAGCTCGATGCCGCTCGAGAGGCGCTGCGTCGCGAGCTTGGACACGAGCCGTCGATGGCAGATCTGGCCGCGCGCGTGGGCTCCGATGAGAAGCGTCTGAGCCGAACAATCGTCCGCATCAATACAATCGAGTCGACGTCACCGCTCGCTACTGGCGAACATCTCGACGAGTCTTCACTTCCGCCTGCTCTCGTGCCGTCCGAACCCGAATCACCTGACGCCGCGTACGAACGTATCGAGACTCGTGACCGCGTCCGCGCCGCGATTCAGTCGTTGCCCTGGCGCGAGCGGAAGGTCATCGGCCTCTACTACTACGGCGAGGTGACGATGAAGCAGATCGGCGCGGAGATCGGTGTGAACGAATCACGCGTCTCGCAGCTGCATGCGCGCGCCATCCGCCGGCTGCGCACCGCGCTCGGTCAGATGGGACCGCAACAGGTCGCAGAAATGCGCAAGGCGTTTGCAGAGTTCGCCGCCAAGAAACCGACGATGGCAAAGGTGCAGGCTCCGGCCGCAGGTATCGTGCTCGAGTACAAGGCTGGAAAGAAAGTCATGGCGAGGGCAACGCTGAAGTCGGGCCGCCAGCGTCAGGCCGTCGCCGCCGCGCGCTGAAGTTGTCCGCGTCGCGGACGTCTCACGCAAGTTCTTCGCGCACCGCTCGCATGAGGTCGCCAAGCCTGAACGGCTTGGCGAGCCAGCGGCATCCGGTTTCCGTTAGAAACTGTTCGGCGTTCGTGCCGGCGACATCGCCGGTCACGAAAATCACGTGTTTTGACAGTGCCGGAACAGATTCCGTCAGCCCCTTATAGAACTCCATCCCGTCCCGCTTCGGCATTTTCAAATCACAGATCACGACGTCGTAAGGTTTTTGAACGATTCGCGCGAGCGCCTGCTCTCCATCCGCGGCCCAGTCTGCGACGAAGCCCTCGTCCGCGAGCGCATCCATCACGGCGTTCGCGAGCGCGGATTCGTCTTCGACCACCAGCACCGCCGATCCTGCCATTAGGCGGCTTGGCGTCACGACTCGCGGGGGAGCGATCGTCGCCGCAAGCTTGCCGCTGACAGGCAGTTCGACGAAGAACGACGCGCCTCGCTGCGGACGCGACTCGAGACGAATACGTCCGCCGTGTTCCTGAACGATCGCGTACGCGACGGTCAAGCCAAGTCCAGTGCCTTGACCAACCTCCTTCGTCGTAAAGAACGGATCAAATATCTTCGGTTGGACCTCGTCTGGAATCCCAGGTCCGTCGTCGTTGATCTCGAGAATGACCATTTCTCGTTCTGCGTCGTGCCACGAGCGCGCCACAAGGACGCCGCGACCGTGGGCCGATAGCATCGCCTGCTCGGCGTTGATGATGAGGTTCAACAGCACCTGCTGTACCTGATAGCCGTCTGCAAACACCTGAGGCAACCCTGCAGCCAGCGCATCGACGACGCTGATGTTGGAGACGCGCTGGTCGTACGCACGCAAGGCCAACGTCTCCCGCACGACGTGATTGATGTCCACCATCGCTCGCGTCGTCTGACGTTTGCGAGCGAACGTCAACAGGTTGCGGACGATGCGGGCGGCACGCTCGGACTCGTTGAGGATGGTCTCGAGTCCACGGCGGATGCCGTCGTCGTTGGTCGGCTTCTGGGAGAGTCGTTCGGCCCAGCTCAGGATGGTCGCAAGCGGATTGTTCAATTCGTGGGCGACACCCGAGATCGTCTGACCGAGGGCCGCCATCTTTTCTGCCTGCAGCAACTGGTGGTACAGGTCCCGCGTCTCGTCGTCGAGTTTCTTTCGTTCGCTGACGTCGCGCATCAGTGCTTCTATGCGGAGCTCGCCCGTGTCGTCGGGAGCCTCGGCACGCGCCGTCAGCTCGATCCAGACGGGTGTGTCATCGGCGCGGCGCAACCGAAGCAGGTAGTCGCCGACAGCGCCGTCGGACGCGAGCCGCGTCATGAGCGCGTCGCGCGCCTGCGCGTCTACGAAGCGATCGGCTTCGAAAGGACGCACGTCTGTCTCTGGTGTTTCGCTCGCGTATCCGAAGATCAGTTTGAGGTGCGCGTTCGCGGCAATCGTGGACGTCGAAATGGGATCGATGGTGCCGATGTACACGCCTTCGTGCACCGCCTCGAACAACCGGGCGAAAGCCAGGGCGCGACGCTCCACGGGCACGGATTATACAGAGAGGTGATTTTGAAAACTGTGTCAGCCGGCGGCCGACGGCGATTGCGCGGGCCCGAGCGCACACGTCATAGTGCCGCCCGCGATGACCTTGCCGTTGACGCGCGCGACGCCTTCGAGCACGCCCATTCGGCTGCCGAGCCGAACGACGAACGCTTCCATTTCGACGACATCGCCGGGGCGGACCGGTTTGCGAAACCGAAAACGCTTGATGCCCGCCAGAAGCGGCAGACGCTGCCGATTTTCCGGCTTGGCGAGGATCAGAATCGCGCCGACCTGTGCGATGGCCTCGGTCAAGAGCGTTGGCGGAAACACAGTCGCCCCGTTGGCCTCTCGCGAGAGATAGTGATCGTTGCTCGAAACGTTCTTGATCCCGACGATTCGTTTGTCGATCTCGAGCTCTATGACGCGATCGACGAGCAGGAAGGGATAACGGTGGAGGAGAATCCGCTCGATCGCGGCGTGATCCAGCGGCAAGGTCAAGTCCATGTGGGCAACCGATTATACTGGCATCAGGCCTCTCGCCCCTGTGACCGAATCCGCTGCAGCACCAGAACCCGACGTCCGTGCGGGCGCGCTCGAAGCGCTCACGGCGCTCTTCGCACTCGGACGTGAGGTCACGTCTGTCCTCGATCTCGAGGAGCTGCTGCAGAAGATTCCCGAGCTCATTTCGCGCATTACGAAGTTCAAGGCGTTTGCCGTTTACCTTCTCGATCCAAAACGCAATGAACTCACGATCGCATACTCGGTCGGGTATCCGGCGGAAGTAGCCAGGACGTTGCGCGTCAAGGTCGGCGACGGCCTCGTTGGCGCCGCCGTGGCCGACGGACAGCCGCTCCTCGTCAACGACGTGCATTCCGATCCGCGGTACGTCGAAGCGGTTCCGGGTTCGCAAGCGGAGCTTGTCGTGCCGCTGCGCCGCAAAGGTCGTGTGATCGGCGCGCTGAATCTTCTCAGCGACGAGTCGGGGCAGTTCACGCTCGTCGACGAAGCGGTTCTCAGGCAGTTCGGTGCGAACGTCGCCGTGGCGATTGAAAACGCGCGCCTGCTCGAGCAGGAGCGGCAGTACGCCAGCACGCTCGAAACGCTCGCTGAAGTCGCCCGCGAATTCGGGTCGATTCTGAATCTGGACGAGCTGCTGACGAGGCTCGCGAGCGTGACGCGTCGGGTGATCGATTACCGCACGTTCGGCATCCTGCTCCTCAACGACGAGGCGAATGAGCTCGAGATGAAAACGGCGGTGCGCTACGGCGATCAGAAAGTGCCGACGCGTGTCAAAGTCGGCGACGGCCTGGTCGGGTACGCGGCCCTGCACAAGGAGCCGGTGCTCGTCTCAGACGTCTCGAAAGATCCACGCTACATTCCCGTCGTCGAGGACATTCGGTCGGAACTCGTCGTGCCGTTAATGGTGCAGGATCGCTGCATCGGCGTGTTCGACCTCGAGAGCCCGGAGCTCGACACGTTCAAGAAGAGCGACATCGAAATCATGACGCTGTTCGCAAGTCAGGCCGCGGTTGCCATCGAAAATGCGCGCTTGTACGAGACGATTCGGACGAATGAAGTTCGATTGGAGAAGGAAATCCGGTTTGCGCAGCGGGTGCAGGCGGCGCTCCTGCCGACCGAGCTGCCGAAGCGTTTCAAAGGCGTGGACGTTGCGGCCCGATTCGAACCGGCGTACGAGCTTGGCGGCGATCTCTACGACTTCCTGACGCCTGAGCCTCAAAGCCTCGTCATCGCTGTCGGCGACGTCTCAGGGAAGGGCGTCCCTGCGGCGTTGTATAGCGCGTTCGCAGGCGAGTTAGTGCGATCGCGGACCTTCCGTCGTCGATACACGAGCGATCGCTCGAGTCCAGCTGGCGTGCTTGGATCGATGAACACGATTCTTCATGAACGCCAGCTCGAGCAGTACTACTGCACGCTCTGTTACGCGTTGTTCGACTTGAAGCGCCGGTCCGTCACGCTCGCCAATTCGGGGCTGCCATATCCGATTCGTTGCAGTGGCGAGACAGCGGCGCAAGTGGTCCTACCCGGCGTTCCGCTTGGCTCGTTTGCCGGTTCGGTCTATGACGAAGTGTCGTTCGAACTTGTCCCTGGAGACGTGTATCTCTTCTGCTCGGACGGCGTGTTCGAGGCCAGCGATGGCCGAGGCCGCGAGTTCGGCGTGGAAAAACTCCAGAAAATCGCGGTCGAGTCGCGAAAGCTTCCAGCAAAGTCGATAGTTGAAGCCGTCTTCGCCGCGGTCACCGATTTTCGTGGCGAGGCGCCCGCCAAGGACGACATGACGGTCGTCGCTGTACGTATAACCGGGTAGTCGGACGTTAGATACCGCTCGTGCCGGTCGCTCGTGGTTCGTGCGACTGCGGAGTGGCGTGGAGAACGTTCGCCATCTGCGCGGCGACGATGGCGGCAAGGGCTTGCACCGTATCGGTCGTTTCTCCTCCGCTGCGTACTTCGGCGGAGATTGCACCGACGCAGCCAGTCGACGTCAACAACGGCGCGACCACGGCGCCGTCTGACACTCCTGGGCGTGCAAGGACAATTTGCAGCTGCCCCGTACGAAGCGCTCTGGCCACCGCGTTGTCCGCCGATCGCGACAGCGGCGGCAGCCGAGACACCATCTCTTGCGGATATCCATGCGACAGCGCCGGGCGAAGCTCCGTCGCGCCAGGGACATTCATCCAGACGATGAGCCCGCGCGCCTCCATCAAGTCCGCTGTTTTCGCAATCAGCGTCCGCAGCTCTTCGACGTCGCTGACACGCCCCAGATTCGTGCACAACTCGGACACCGCACGAAGCGTCGAGCCTGGTGGTTGCGCCTGAGGCGCAGGCGGAGCGTCTGGAACTAGCGCGAGAGTCGTGACGGCGGGCTGCTTTGTCCTTGGCCGAATGACCGCAAGCAGCACCATCACGATTGCGGCAAACACCGCGGCAGCTGCAAGGGCGGTCGCCTCGGTCGTGCGCGCAGCAGCCTCATCGTGGTCGAACGCTTGCTGTTCAGCTGTGCGGGCGAGGTCAAGCCGTTCGAGCACTGGCGCGATATCGGTGAAGCTAGCCGCGGCCGCTGTAGCCTGATCCACCGCTGCGCGCGCGCCGTCGCTCGACGATTTGGCGCGCAGCGCCGTCAGCGATGCGACGGTACGGTCCGCGTCGAATTCCGCGACGTTCGACGTCGCATCGTGGACGGCCGCGTCGAAGGCGTGCGCCCGGACGCGAAACGCCGCAATGCGCTGCTCTGTGATCCTGACAAAAAAGGCCGCGCCGGCAACTGCGGCGAGCGCTGCCGCTGCGAAGACTAATGCAAGAGCCCGTGATCGCATCGAACGGGAATGGGGGATGCGCTCAGACGCGCACAGAGTATCACGGTTTCGGATGAAGGATCACATACGAAGGCAACCCGACGGCATCGAATCGCTGCATGACTGCCTTCGCCGGCTGCTCGTCCGGGCTCTCCGCTTGAAATTTGATCTTCACGTATCCATCAAGCGCCGCAACGATGGCCGGATCCTTGAACGTCGTTTTGTCCATCGTCAGACAGTTCTTGCACCACGTGGCCCACATGTCGATCAACACGGGCTTGTGCTCACGCGCGGCAACGTCGAGGCCCTCGTCGAGTTGGCGATGCCAGCCGGCTTTCACCTGCTCGTCAACACTTGAGGTGACGGCGGACGCGTCGACGAAACGATCAGAGAAGATTGAGTACGCCTCGTACCCGTAGTAG
>Ga0126381_100005400_pt1 | contig 14062 bp, 13 predicted proteins | sample PanSoiMetPlot_28_FD_96465 | JGI IMG/M metagenome (GOLD analysis project Ga0126381, IMG submission 96465) | Tropical forest soil microbial communities from Panama - MetaG Plot_28 | ecosystem: Environmental > Terrestrial > Soil > Tropical forest > Bulk soil | place: Panama | collected 2016-02-17
CGACGACCCCACCCAGCGCTGCCCCGATGTCGCGCAGGCGCAATCCCTGCTCGGCTGGCGCCCCACCACCCCGCTCAAAGACGGCCTCGCCCGCACCATCGAGTATTTCGACAAGCTCCTCGCTGGGCAGGGCGGAACCGGCAGCTCACCCGCAACGCGGGCCGCATGAGTTTATGGACTAAAGTGTTCCGCCAGATTGTCGAGCCGGATCTCATAGGGCTCGCAGCGTCCGTTCCAAGTGACGATCTCGCCGGGCGAGCCGCGCAGCGATTTCTCGGTTAGAAGAATATAGGGCGTTGCACAGGTCTGGTCGGCAACCAACGCATTGGCCTGCGGATCGTAATTGTTGAACTCGAGGAACTCGGGCGGGATGTTGCCGGTGGGCTTGAGCGCGCTCGTCGTGAAATCGTCCTTGATCGGGATAAAGGGCGTGCAAGCGCATGAAAGCACGGGAAGCGCGAGAATAAGGAACAGCCGCATAACCAGATCGACCGCCGGTTGGGAGAGCCAAGTCTGCCTCGACAACCAAACCAGCGCAACACTGGTTTGTAGGTGGATCATCGGGACCGCGCGCTTCGAGCTCGCTTGCGCACAGGGCGCCCGCTATCCGGCACCCCGGCGGCCGCCAACGCGGCCTGTTGACGCTGCGCCAGCTTGGTCTCGTCGAAATCCTCGATCAGCTCGTGGAATAGCCGGTACCAGTTGACCTCGGCCTTGAGGTGCAGAAACACCGAGCCGAGCCCGATCGCAGCGCGATCCATGAAGACGAATTCGCGCGGCGGCCTGACCCCGCCCAGCCGGCGGATGTCGCGATGGACACTCTCGGCGACGGCCGCACCGTACACGCCGCTCGCCTTTTCCTGGATCAGCCGCTCGCGATCTTCGAGCAGGGGCCCGTAGACGAACAGCGCCCAGCGGTTCAGCACATCGATGATTTCGCGCGAGAGATTGCCGAAACCCCAGCTTTTATAGGCATGGACGGCCAGCTCGCGGTCGCGGCGTTGCAAGGCGTGGTAAAGATCGATTACCCCGCGCACGAACGGAGCGCCGAATACCCTAATGCATCCGAAATCGAGAAGGTTGACGGTGCGATCGGCCGTCACCGTATAGTTGCCGAGATGCGGATCGCCGTGGATGACGCCGTAGTAGTAAAACGGCACATACCAGATGCGGAACATCCGCAGCGCAATCTCGTTGCGCTCCTGGAGCGGGGCTTTCGCGGTATCGAGGATCTGTGCGCCGTCGAGCCAGGTCATCGTCAGCAGCCGGTTGGTCGACAGCTCCGCAATCGGCACCGGCACGGCGACACCGGGCTCGCCGCACAGGATCTCGCCGTAAAGGCGCATATGTGCGGCTTCGCGCTCGTAATCGAGCTCCTCGCGCAGCCGGTCGGAAATCTCGGCATGGATCTCCGCCGTCGTCACCGCCCGGTCGTAGCGCTCGTAGAGGCTCATCGCGAGTTTCAGCTGGCGCAGATCGGCCTCCACGGCCGACGCCATGTCGGGATATTGCAGCTTGCAGGCGAGCGACGTGCCGTCGAGCGCGGTCGCCCGGTGGACTTGCCCGAGTGAAGCGGCACGCGCCGCGGTCCGCTCGAAATCGCGAAACTTGCTCTGCCAGTCGGACCCGAGCTCGCCCGCCATGCGCCTCCTGACAAACGGCCAACCCATCGCAGGCGCGTTCGCCTGCAGCTGCACCAGCTCCTGCACATATTCCTTCGGCAGCGCGTCGGGGATCGTAGCGAGCAATTGCGCCACTTTCATCAAAGGCCCCTTGATGCCGCCGAGCACCGCCTTGAGCTCGGCCGCATGACGGCCGCGATCGAGGTTGAGGCCGAGGTAGCGTTCGCCCGCGAGCCTCGCCGCGAGCCCGCCCATCGCGGTCGACACCTGCGCGTACCGGCGCACGCGCCCGGTTAGAGAATTGTCATCGGTCATGGCGTCTGCCGTCATTCCCGCGGCAGCGGGAATCCAGGGACGTGGCGCTCAGTGGTAGCCCTGGACCCCCGCTTTCGCGGGGGTGGTGAATGAAGGCGTCGAAAGAGCCTCATTGGAAGGAGTTCAACCCAGCCGTTCGAGGTCGCCGATGAAGCCGGCGATCACCGAGAGGCCCTTCGACCAGAAAGCCGGATCGGCGGCGTCGAGGCCGAAAGGCGCGAGAAGCTCGCGATGCCGCAATGTGCCGCCCGCCCGCAACATTTCTAGATACCTCTCGGCGAAGCCCTGGTGTGCGTCTTCGTAGACCGCGTAGAGCGAATTGACGAGACAATCGCCAAAGGCATAAGCGTAGACATAGAATGGCGTATGGATGAAATGCGGAATATAAGACCAGTAATGCCGATAGAGGCCGTCGAGCCGCAACGCCGGCCCTAGGCTTTCCCGCTGCACCTCGAGCCAGATCTCGGCGAGTTGGTTCGGCGTCAGTTCCGCCTCGCGCCGCTGGTCGTGTATTTTCTGCTCAAAAGTGACGAAGGCGATCTGCCGCACTACCGTGTTGAGCATATCCTCTACCTTGCCAGCGAGCATGACCTTGCGCCGCCGGGGATCGGCCTCGCGAGCGAGCAGCGCCCGGAAGGTCAGCATCTCGCCAAATACCGAGGCGGTCTCGGCGAGGGTCAGCGGCGTATCTGCCATCAGGTATCCTTGCTGTTTGGCGAGCAGCTGATGAACGCCATGGCCGAGCTCATGCGCCAGCGTCATCACATCACGGACCTTGCCCTGGTAATTGAGCAGCAAATAGGGGTGCGCGCTCGGCACCGTCGGATGCGCAAACGCACCCGACGCCTTGCCGGGCCTGACCGGTGCATCGATCCATCGCCCGGCGAAAAAGCGCCCACCGACTGCGGCCATTTCCGCCGAGAAAGCGCCGTAAGCAGACAGCACCGTCTCCTCCGCCTCGGACCAGGAGATCGCGCGCTCTTCCTGCTCGGGCACCGGCGCGTTCCTGTCCCAGAACGGCAGCTCTTCGACCCCGAACCACTGCGCCTTCAGCTTATAATAACGATGCGACAGCTGCGGATAGCTCTCGCACACCGCGGCGATCAGCGCGTCGACGACCTCGTCCTCGACAAAATTTGCGAGGTTCCGCGAGGAGATCGGGCGCGGGAAGCGCCGCCAGCGATCCTCGATTTCCTTGTCCTTGGCGAGCGTATTTGTGATCAATGCAAAGGTCCGGATGTTTTCCCCCAACACCTCGCCGATGCTCAGCGCCGCCTCCCGCCGGACTTCGGGATCGTTGTCCGAGAGGAGATCGAGCGCCTCCGACTCGGTGAGCTCTTTGCCGCGAAACGGAAACCGCAAGTCGGCGATCGTTTCGTCAAAAAGACGGACCCAGGCGGCACGGCCGGCGACATATTTCTCATGCAGCAGCTTTTCGATCTCGTCGCTCAGCTGGTGGGGACGAAAGGCCCGCGTATCCCGCAGCCATGGGCGATAACGGGCAAGTGCCGGATCGGTCAGTTTCGCCTCGAGGTCAGCATCTTCGATGCGATTGAGCTCCAAGGTGAAGAACAACAAAGTCGTCGAGACTGCGTTGGTCCGCTCCTGCATCGTCTGGTAGAAGCAGCCAAGTTCGGGGTCTGCGAGATTTCCGGCGTGCATCAGCGAGGCGTAGCTCATAATGCGGCCGATCTTTTCCTGCAGCTTCTCGTAGCTCTCGATCGCGGCGCCGAGCGCCGCTCCCGAGAGCCCCGCTAGGCGCCCTCGGTAGAGCGCGCTAAACGCTTCCGCATCACGGAGGAGTTCGGCAAGGTCGCTCGCCAATGCCTCGCTGTCTGGACCGGGGTAGAGATCAGAAAGATCCCACTCCGGCAACGTGCCGGGTTCCGTCCTGCTTTGCGCTTCGCTCAATTCAGCTGTCGCCCAAAGACGCATCGCACTACCCCATGGATTGCCTTGCGAGCATATAAGGCTGAGCGGGCAAGATAACAGCCAAAGGGCTAAAGACGGCTATTTCCTCGGATGCTCGAAAACCGTAGAAACAGCGCGTAAACCGGGGGACTAATGGATTACGAGAGCTGCAAAAGCCTGCCGGCGATGTTCTTCGAGCAGGCCAATCGGCTCGGCGACAAACCGTTCCTCTGGTCGAAACGGGACGGACGGTATCGGCCGATCAGCTGGGCGAAGGCAGCCAGCGACGTTCGGCGGCTCGCCCGCGGCCTTCGGTCACTCGGCATCGGCCGCGGTGAGCGCGTCGGATTGGTCTCCGAAAATCGGCCGGAGTGGATTATCACTGATCTGGCGATTATGAGCGCCGGGGCGATTACGGTCCCGGCCTATGTCACGCATACGATCGAGGATCATCGCCACGTTTTCGCGAATAGCGGCGCACGCGCGGTCGTCGTCTCGAAGTCACCGCTATCGGCGCGGGTCCTCGCGGCAGCAAATCAAGTCGATGCGGTACATACCGTGATCGCGATGGAGCACGCGGCTGGCCAAGCGAGCGCAATCGACCTCCTCTCATGGGACGAAATACTGACCCGCGGCGAGGACGAGGCCGACGACACCGGCGAACTCGTTGCGGCGATAGAACCCGACGATGTCGCCTGTCTGATGTATACTTCCGGGACTGGTGGCACGCCTAAGGGCGTCATGACGACCCATCGCAACATTTTGGCGAACTGCCGCGGCGCCCATCGCGTGCTCGAGATGATCGGGCTCGGTAACGACGTTTTTCTAAGCTTTCTGCCGTTGTCTCATTCCTACGAGCACACCGCCGGCGGAATGTTCCCGATCTCGATCGGCGCACAGATTTACTTTGCCGAAGGAGCCGAGACGCTCGCCGCCAACATGCTCGAAGCGCGTCCGACGATTATGACCGCCGTCCCCAGGCTCTATGAAACCTTGCACCAGCGGATCCGCCTCGCCATCGAGCGTAAGGGAGGCATTTCGCAGAACCTTTTCGAACGGGCTCTGGCGGTAGGCCATAAGCGGCTGATGTCGCAAACGCCAAGCCTCGGAGAACGTGTTCTCGATCCGGTGATCGACCGCTTGGTGCGCGCCAAATTGCGTCGGCGGTTCGGCGGGCGGCTCAAGGCGATGGTCTCGGGTGGCGCACCTCTGAATCCCGAGATTGGGAGGTTCTTTCTGGCGCTCGGGGTCACTCTGCTGCAGGGCTATGGGCAAACCGAGGCCGGCCCCGTCATCACCTGCAATACACCGGAGCGCATCAGGATCGATACCGTCGGACCGCCGCTCGAGGGGGTTCGGCTGCGCATCGCCGAGGACGGCGAAATCCTCGTGACCGGCGGCAATGTGATGAAGGGTTACTGGAACGATCCCGATGCCACGGCGCAGGCTCTCAAAGACGGATGGCTGCGCACCGGCGACGTCGGCTTTATCGACGATGAGGGCTATTTGCGAATTACCGATCGGAAGCGCGACTTCATCAAGACTTCCGGCGGCGAGATGATCTCGCCGGCACGAATTGAAGGGTATCTGACGCTGCGACCGGAGATCGCACAGGCAATGGTCTTCGGTGATCGCCGCCCCTATCTGGTTGCCGTGCTGGTTCCTAATTCCGACTTCGCTGCCGGTTTTGCTTCGCAGCAAGGGGCCGATGGCGATCTGGCGGCGCTCTCCCGCGATCCCGCTTTTATAAAGACGATCGGTGCTGCCGTCGCCCGGGTCAACCAAAACCTCGGGGCCAGTGAGCGGGTCCGCCGTTTTGTCATCGCGGCAGAGCCGTTTACCATCAATAACGGTCAGATGACGCCAACCTTGAAGATCAAGCGCTACGCGATCCGCGACACGTACGGCGCCGCACTGGACGCGCTCTACCAAACCAAAGAAATCGCCGCTTGAAGGAGAGGAAATATGCGACTGGCGGGTAAAGTCGGGATCGTCACCGCGGCGGCCTCAGGGATGGGCCGCGCCGGAGCAATGCGGTTCGCCCGCGAAGGGGCCGCTGTCGGGGTGGTGGATATCGATCAGGCCGGGGTCGATGCGGTTATCGGCGAGATCACCGCTGCGGGCGGACAGGCCCTGGGCCTCGTCGGCGACCTGCGCCAGGATGATTTTGCGCGCAGCGTCGTCCGGCGCACCGCCAATGCCTTTGGCGGCCTCGATTTCGTCTGGAACCATGTTGGCCATCCCGGCCCCGCATCAATCGAGGGCATCGACATGGCGGATTTCGAGATCGCGATGGACCTCAACCTGCGCACGGTCCTGGTCACGACCGAGGCCGCGATCCCGGAAATTCGAGCGCGCGGCGGCGGCAGCCTGCTTTATACCGCCTCGACCTCCGGGATTCAGGGCTCGGCCTTCAGCCCGGTCTATTCGATGGCCAAGTTTGGGGTCATCGGTTTCGTCCGCTCGCTCGCCAAGCGCCTGGCACCCGAGAAGATCCGGGTGAATGCGATCTGCCCCGGCCCGATCAACACGCCGATGCTACGGGTTTTTGTCGCGCGGCCTGACCAGCAGCGCACCGCGGGCCAGGACAAGGAAGAGCTGGTCCTGCAGCGCGGACGTCAGAACCCAATGGGCCGCACCGGAAAGCCCGAGGAGATCGCCAACGCCGCCCTGTTCCTGATCTCGGACGAGGCTTCGTTCGTCTCCGGCGCCGCCTTGCCGGTCGACGGCGCCGCCACCGCGTGAGCCACTCGTCAGGACTGAGCGAGGTACCAGTCGAGGATTTCTTTGCCGGTCCAGAACAGGACGTCGGGATACTCGCGGATGCGGGTCAGGGCGTTGCGGAAATATTTGAGGCGGTGCGGCGCTCCCATGATGTAGGGGTGCACCACCAGCGCCATGATCCGCGCCGAGCCGGCGGCATCGTCATAGAGCTGCTCGAACTGGTCGATCGCTCGATCGTAATATTCGCTGGCTTTGTGATGCTGGATCAGCATCATCGCGACGTCGTTGCATTCCTGCGTGTACGGGATGCTGACGATCGGCTTTGTGCGGGTTTTCAGCAGCACAGGCTCGTCGTCGAGCACCCAGTCGCAGACGTATTCGTAACCCTCCTCGGCCAGCAAGTCCGGTGTCTCCCAGGTCTCGGTGAGGCCGGGGCCGAGCCATCCGTGCGGGTTCCTGCCCGTGAAGCCGCGGATCGCCGCAGCGGTCTTCCGGATGTCGTCGCGCTCGTCGGCGACCTTCTGCATGTTTTTCTGGGAGAAGCCGTGGCCAATGAACTCCCATCCGCGGTGCATTGCGGCGCGGGCGATCGGCTCATAGCGTGCGATCGCCGAGCCGTTGATTGCGAGCACGGCGCGGATCGTGTGCCGGTCGAGCACATCGAGCATTCGCCAGAAGCCGACCCGGTTGCCATATTCGTGCCACGCCCAGTTCGGGATGTCGGGCATCGGCGCGCCGCCGGCAGGCGGCGTCAGCACCGTCCGCGGCATCGGCTCGGTCGGGTCCCATTCCTCGATATTAACGATCACCCATACCACCAGCCTCGCGCGCCCGGGTAAGGCGAGCCTTGGCCGGTGCGTAATTGCGGAGAACTCGAGGCGTTCGCTCGGCAACATCACTGGTTCCCTCGCACCGCTAAGTACCATTCGAGGATCTCGATGCCATTCCAATGCAGCACGCCGGCGTGGCGGTTGACATGGTCGTAGACGGCTTCGAGGTATTTAATGCGGTGCGGCTGCCCGCTGATATAGGGATGGATCGCGATCGCCATGATCTTTGCCCGCTCGGCCCCTTCGCGATAGAGCCGTTCGAAACTGTCGATGCAGCGCTGCGTGAAATAGGGCGATTCGTGATGCTGCACGAGCATCATTGGGATGTCGTTGAGCTCGACCGTATAAGGCAAAGTGATTAGCGGACCGTGCGCCGTGCGAATTTCCGTCGGCTCGTCGTCGTAAACCCAATCTCCGATATATTTGACCCCGGCAGCGGCGAGCAGGTCGGGAGTCTCCTCGGTCTCGGTCAGTCCGGGCCCGAGCCAGCCGACTGGCCTCGTCCCGGCGAACCGCTCGAGGATATCGAGCGATTTGGCGATCATTGCTGCCTGATCCGCGACCTTGTGAATCGGCATCTGCTCCCAGGCGTGACCCATGAACTCCCAGCCCGCTTCCCGCGCCGCCCGAGCGACGCGCTCGTATTCTTCGCACACCCGCGCATTGATCGACAGGGTCGGGCGGACATCGAGACGCGCGAACAGTTCGAAGAACCGCCATACTCCGACCCGCATCCCGTATTCGTGCCAGGACCAGTTCGGCACGTCGGGCAGCAGCGCCTGACCGGTCGGCGCCGGTAACACCTGGCGTGCCATCGGCCGCGAAATGTCCCAGAATTCGAGGTTGACGATGGTCCAGACGACCACGCGGGCGCGGTTCGGCAAAGTGAGCGGCGGTCGATCGACGATCGCGGAATAAGCGCAGCGTTCACGCGGGATCATGGCGACGACCTCCATGGTTGAGCATAGAACATACCCTTTTGGGCACCGCGGCGATTAGCCACCCGCCAATCCCGCAAACCAGCAGTGCAAAGTCTACATTCCCGAAATTGTGCGAGCGAATTCACCCTCCTCCGCGTTTGCAGTCGGAAAAGCGTGCCAGGGAAGGCAGAGCCGATGAAATCAAAGCATTTCCGGGGAAATATTTTTGTTGCAAATTTGCCGCCGGAATTCTCCGACGACCAGTTGGCCGAAACCTTCGATTCTTTCGGGATCGTGCTGAGCGCCTCGGTGGCCCGTGACCCGGCGACCGGAAAGAAGCTGCGCTATGGTTTTGTCGACATTGCAACAGAACGCGCCGCAAGGCTCGCCGTCGAATCAATGAACGGCGCGGCCGTAGACGGCTATAACCTCGACGTGCGGATCAGCGAGCGCCCGGCCGCGGCGAAGAAGCCGTCGCGCCCGACTCCTGCACCTCGGCGTCTGTCGGTTCGCGCCCCGACGCGAACCAACAGCGATACTGAAGAGGAGGCCGGCAGTTTCAGCCCGCGCCCGAAGCCGCGGCGGCAGCCAACCTTTCAGGTCGAACGCCGCGCGTTGCCCCGGAGGCCGGGTTAGACCACCGTCCACGCGAAAACGCCGGAAGCCCCCGGCCTGATGCTGAGAAGGCCTATTGGTTGGACCAGCTGATCGGCGCGTAATGGCCGTTCTTGCCGGAATTGTCCCAGCGCATTCCGTGATCGCTAAAGATACTGCCCGGCCTGCCGACCGCAAGCGCCAGCCTGTCGGGCGCGATCGGATGGCCGGCCGCCGCCCAGATCTCCTCGTTTTCTTTCAGGCTCGGCAGCGGCTCGACCGACATGTTCATGATCCCCGGGATCTCGGCCGAGCGGGTTTTGCCAGTCACGCGGTAGGTTATCGGCACGTTCTTGATGCCGAGGTTTGTCGCGATCAGCGGAGCAAAGGCTGCCATCGGACCACCCTCCGCACCGCCGAAGATCGTCCCCAGCGCCTCGGCCTGCTGATCGCTGGCGCGCTCGTCGATATAGATGGCGGCCGTCCAGTTGCCGTCGGCCATCGGCCCGGGGGCGTGCGCGATCAGCGCCAAGTTGAGTCCGTCGAGCCGCGACCGTGCCGTAACTGCCCCTATCGATGTGAAAGGCCAGCGCGACATCACAAACCCCCTCGGTCGGCCACGAGGTCAGCGGCGGCGCCGGCGAAATCAGGCAAGGACAAACGACGCTGCAATTGCAGTTCTCGAAATAGTCTCCTGAAAGCTGCCACGCTGTCGCCATGAACCCCTCCCTTTGCGATGTTTAAGCCTGCCAAATGCGTTACGGCTGCGGTTTACCGACGTGTCGCTCAGCGAGCTGGTCAACGCCTACGACGCCCAACTGAACGGTGCAAAATGGCCGTTGTTGCCCTTCCCCACCAGATCGAGACCGAGACCGAAGCCGTGCACATGGAGCTCCCTCGCACGTGCCAGCGCGAGGCGGCGACCGGCAGGATGCGCGGTGTTGTCGATGTAAAACGGCTCGCCGCTGCGGTTTCGCGAGACGACGCCTTCGATCTCGAAGGAGAGGACGTCCGGGATCGCGGTTGAACGCCTCAGCCCATCGAGATTGAACTCTATCGGCTTGAATTGGACGCCGCGAAAATCGCCAACCAGATTTTCACGGATAACGGCGGGCGGACCCCCGGCTTCGCCGCTGACGATCGTGGCTAGCGCCTGCCGCTGCGCAGCATCCGCCCGCTCGTCGAGGACAGCGGCGAAAATCCAGTTGCCATCGGCCATGACTTTGCCCGAGCGGATCACCAGCGCGAACTTCAACCCGTCGAGCCTGGTGCCGCCCCAACTCCCGTCATCGATCCGGAACACCAACCCCGCGACACAATGATCGTAAGTCACCGGCGCTTGCGGACTCGTGTAGATGCACGGGCAGAGATAGTCGCAGTTGCAGCTTTCCATGTATTCGCCGCGCATCATCCATTTCTGCTCTGCCATAGTGTGCCGCCTTTACTGCCGGGGCGTCCAATAACGATAGCGCCTCACAAACCGGCGAAGGCCGGGGAGTATTTCGGAAACGGGTCCCGGCATTCCCAGGGACGACCAAATCGATCAGGCCGCCTGCTGCCGATTCTCCAGAATGCGCTGGTGGAGGTTGCGCACGATCATTCCGGTGAGCCTCTCGTTATGGACGAACAGACGCTGGCCGATCGGGTAGGGATCCTGTTTGGTGACCTCGAGCGGCTCTTTGAGGATCTCGTCAGGAGTGAGGCCGCGATCGACGAACCGCTCGATATAGCCGATCCAGTTCTCGACGATCTGTCCCTGCTCCTTGAGATAATCCTTCGTACAGGGCTCGCCGTGCCCGGGGATGATCGTCTCGACGTCGAGGGCCTCGATGCTTTTGAGCGCCTCCAGCCACTCCCACGGATCGCACTCCTGCAGCCAGGAGCGGCATTTGTGAAAGACATTATCGCCGGTGAATACGATCCCTTCCTCCGGCACGTGCACAGAGGTCTGCGGCGCCGTGTGGCCGGGCATGTGAATGATCTCGAAGGTGTGGTTCCCGACATGCAGCGCCAGCCGGTCGGTGAAGGTCATCGTCGGCGGGTTCGAGGCGGGGTAATCCGGGTGCCCGACGAGCCAGACGCTGTCGGGATCGGTCTCCTTGAAGCGCTCGCGTTTTTCATCGAGCGTGCCGAACGCCGCGAGGTAGCGCTCGAAGCATTCCTGCAGTTTGACTTGGCCGACGACCGTCACATTCGGGAAATAGGCGTTGCCGGAAATATGGTCGCCATGCGGCTCGGTGTTGATCAAGTAGCGGATCGGCGCCTTGTCTTCCATCCGCTCCCGCCAGCGCACCGCATCGATCGGCTGCTGCGGCGAGTCGATCATCACATAACCGTCGCCGGTCTCGACAAAGCTCGGATTGCAGCCGGCGAAATAGACTTCGGTAAACGAGTTCGGTCCGACCCTGCGCATCACGCTCTCCTGTTTCTCTCTCCCGGCTTGCCGCGGCTTATTCTGCGGCCACCGGCACCGCCGCGCGGCGAAACCCGACGCGGGCGCCGCCAGCGCATAAGAGGCTTAATAGCAGCAGTGCGGCAACGACCACCAGCACGAGATCCGGCCGCCCGGCATCGATGATCATCCCGTAAGGTACCGGCATGATCGCGCCGCCCAACGACATGCCGGAGCTTACAAAGCCGAACACCTTACCGATCTGGCCAGGCGGCGCGGCATCCTTGACCATTACGTCGCGCGGCGTGCGGCTCGCCCCGGTCATGACGCCCGCAACAAAGAGGATGCTGATCGTCGGCAATTCGGCCAGCGAGACGACGCCGGTCAACAACAGCAGTGCGGCGGCTCCTATCGTCAGGATCACCACAAACGGCAGTTGGCGATCGGTGCGGTCGGCCACCCAGCCGCCAACGAGTACGCCGCCGATCATGCCGACCATGTAGCCGGTCAACGCCGAGGAAGCGGCTGCGATATCGAGCCTATGCACCTGGTGGAGGATCGTGATCAGCCAGGATTGAACGCCGGCCCCGGCCATCGATGACACCATGAAGAACGCGAAGAACATCAGCACCGAGCGGCCGAGCAACAGCCCGGCGCCGGAGGCAGCGCGCTCCGCTCGGCTCCGCGGCACGCGCGCCTGATCGATCAGGATCCGGCTCTGGCAAACAATCGCCAGCACGACCGGCAGCCCCAGCAATCCGACAAACATTAGCGCGCCGCGCCAGCCCAACAGCAGCATCAGGGCCGCGGTGACGGGGGGCGCGGCGGCAAACCCGATATGGCCGACAAAGGTGTGAAAGGCGAAAGATCGCCCCAATTTGCCACGATCGACGGATCCGCTGAGGATCGCGTAATCCGCGGGGTGGATGACCGAGTTGCCGATCCCGGACAGCAACGCCAGCCCGACCACCTGCCAATAGGCTGTGGCAAGCCCCATCGCTGCGATCGACAGGGTCATCAGCAAGGTCCCGCCGATCAGGAAAGGACGAGCGCCGTAGCGGTCGACGAGAAAACCCATCGGGGTCTGCATCAGCGCGGCGGCCGCCGCCATCACCGCCATCGCAAGCCCGAGCTCAGCAAAGGAGACGTCGAACGCCTTCTGCCAAGCGATGAACAGCGGTGGGAGGCACGGTTGATAAAAATGTGACAGCAAATGCCCGGCGCCGAGCAACGCATTGACCCGTGCGTCCCGACCAAAGGCGAGCAGGTATGTCATGCACCTATGTTGCTATAAAATGCGGCAACCGGTCGAGTTGAGAAACAGCCGCCTACCCTGAGGGGAAAACCGTCGGGTAAGCTATGAGTTTGGAGAACAGCCTTTTTCTGATACGGATCGTAGATAGCCGCGCGCGGGAGAGGGGATGAACGAGTGCCTGTTCTGCCGGATCGCAGGTGGCGAAATCCGGTCGGAGATCGTCTGCGAGGATGATCAGGTGATCGGGCTGATGGACATCTGCCCGATCCGACCGGGGCACACGCAGATCATCCCTCGCGCGCACTTTGCCTATTTCGAAAACCTTCCCGGCACTACCGCCAGCCGCATCATCCATCTGGGGCAGCATCTTTCGCGTGCCATGAAGGCGCTCTATGGCGTGCCGCGCGTCGCATTCTTGTTCAGCGGCGGCGATCACGCTCATGCCCATGCGCATGTGATTCCCATGCATGAGACGACCGACATTACCTCCCGACGGTACATTGCCGAAGAGACACTCACGTTTCGCGGGTTGCCGCGTGCGAACTCCGAGGAACTCGCCGCCACCGCCGCGCAGCTCCGCAACGCGCTCCGCACGTTACGGGAGACAGTTCGATGAGAATTGGCCTGTTTTACCAGATTCAGGTTCCCAAGCCGTGGACCCCGCTCAGTGAATCGCAGCGCTTCTACGAAGCGCTGGAGCAAATTCCGTATGCCGAGGAGCAGGGTTTCGAGAGCGTCTGGTTTTCGGAGCATCACTTTCGCCCGGTGTGGTCGCACAATAGCGCCCCGGATCTGACCCTTGCGGCGGTCAGTCAGCGCACCAGCCGCATCCGCCTCGGCATTGGCGTCGTGCTGGCTCCAATTCACCACCCTCTGCACGTCGCGGCGCGCATGGCGACGCTCGATATTCTGAGCCGTGGGCGCGTCGATGTCGGCCTCGGGCGCACCGGCTATCCCTATCAGCTCACCCCGTATGGGACAGATCTGCGAGACACCCGCGGCATGTGGCTGGAATTCGCCGATGTATTGCCGCGCATCTGGACGCAGGAAGAGATCTCGCATGACGGGGCCTACTACCACATTCCCCGCCGCGAGGTCCTCCCGAAGCCGGTGCAGCGCCCGCATCCGCCGCTGTGGTCCGCCTGCGGCAGCGAGGAGACGGCCCGTCTGACGGGGAATCTAGGGATGGGCGGGCTGTTCGGAAGCGAAGGGGGACCGGAGCGCGTCCGGGAGCTCATGGCGCTCTATCGGGACGGGTTGCAGACGGCTCCCGGCAACGGGGTCGGCCTTGCCCGGCGCGCGGCGCTGATGACCGCAGGCTATTGCCACGAGGATCCGCGGGTCGTGGCCGAGCGCGGCACCGAACTCGTGGGATGGTATATCGAGCAACAGCGCGAGCGCGCCCGCCTGGTGTGGCGCGATTATGATCCCAGCACCGTCCCGGCCGATTATCAGGGCTACTACGCGCGCGACCAGCGCCTCGCCAGCGGCCCGCATCC
>Ga0126381_100005401_pt1 | contig 14062 bp, 13 predicted proteins | sample PanSoiMetPlot_28_FD_96465 | JGI IMG/M metagenome (GOLD analysis project Ga0126381, IMG submission 96465) | Tropical forest soil microbial communities from Panama - MetaG Plot_28 | ecosystem: Environmental > Terrestrial > Soil > Tropical forest > Bulk soil | place: Panama | collected 2016-02-17
GCGAGGGCGTGGTTGGCAGCTTCGATGGAGCGGGTGAAAGCGGCCTGATCGCCGCGATCAAGAGCACCGAGGTCGATGGCTTTGACCGCGGCATCGAGTTCCTGCTCTCGCGCGGCACGGCCGTCCGGGAAGGCGCGGATCACGTTTTCGACCGCTTCAATTTCGGTGGCCAGCAGACCGGGGTCGGAGGGTTCCGCGTACTCCACCGTAAGGCTGGCACCCTGCAGCCGGCCGCCATCGAGATGATACGGCGTTTTGACGGCGATGAAGAGTTTCTGGCCGGGCGCCGCGTGATCCGTGATAAAGATGGGATCGAGAGTGCGCCCCTCGCCCTGGGCCACCAGGCCGCCATTCAAAAACACGCGGCCATCGCCGGAGAACGACACGATCAGCTTCAAAGGCGCGCCGCGAATCTCCTTACCGCCTGCTGTCGCGGGCACCTCAAACGAGGCGCGATACCAGCCGATCCCCTGTGCCGCCGCCGCAGAGCCGCCCCGCCCGGGCCTGCCGTTGCCCCCGCCCAAGTTGACGGGACTCCATGAAGAATCGTCCATTGCAGGATCTTCCCCGTGTGCCAGCCCGGCGGCGTGGTATCGCCACTGGGGGATGGGAATGGACGTCATGGAATGGAGCCGTGCAATGGTATCGCGGTATTGGGAGGCCGGTCTCGGCAGCGGAGCCGGACGTTGCGCCATCAGGCAGGTAGCGGCCAGGAGGCCGAGCGAGAAAGCTGCATGTCGCATTTTATTGGTAACGTTATCACCAGGGAAGCGGAGGAACAAGGGGGGCCGGTTACACGGGCAGCATCATTCCCCAACCAGTGGACGCTGGTATTGGGCGATCTGGGCCAGTTGCCGTATGGCATGGCGGCGCGAAACGGATGAACCATGCGGCGCAGCCGACGGTTAAAGCGGCGATGCTCAGAAGGCTGGCAATAAAGGAGCCGAGCGGCAGGTTGCCGCGCAGAAAGTCCCAGGTGAGCCAGGGGATGGAGATGGCGTCCTGGATAGCGGGGAAAGCGTAGCCGAAACGCACGGCGCGCAGCACCGCATGGCACTGGCACTGTTGCGAGGCAGCGTAGCCCAGAACCGCCTGGCCGGAAGTGTCCCAAAGGGTGCGCCAGTTCCAGATAGGGAACGCTGTGGCCCCGGCCGTCGTGATCCAGACCACCAATGCCCAGGCGAGACCGCCGTGGCATGTGCTTGGGATACGGGGTGCTGCTGGCGCCACTGGCGCGGGCGGCGGGTATTCCGTCGCGCTTGCGCATGACACACACACGGCTTGTGGGGCGGGCACGCGTGGGTCGACATACGAGCGGGAAATACATGGATTCCGATGGATGCCTCACGGTATGCACCCGGTCCGGCCGATGCGGCGGGTCAGCTCTTTATGAGCGCTCGAGGAGGGCGTAGGGGAACTGGGGCGGCTCTCCGGCAGTGGGGAGGTCGAGATTCTGGAGTACACGCTCCACGGCAAGCGGGTGGAGACGGCGGCGGCGCGCTACCATAATCGCCATGAGCAGATTCACTCGGCGGGCGGCGCTCGGCCTGATCGGGGCGCCGGCACTACTGCTGACGCGGAAGTCGGCGGCGCAGGACACGGTGCCGGAGATCGCGCAGGGGCTATACGACGGTTCGGCATCGGCGCTTCACGACTACGAGATTCCGCAGTGGTTCCGCGACGCGAAGTTCGGCATCTGGGCGCACTGGGGGCCGCAATCAGCGGCCGAGTACGGGGACTGGTATGCGCGCAATATCTATATCCAGGGCAGCGATCAGTATAAGTACCACGTCGCCACCTACGGCCACCCATCGAAGTTCGGGCATAAGGACATCTGCCGGCTGTGGAAGGGCGACCAGTTCGACCCCGACCACCTGATGACCCTGTACCGGAAGGCCGGCGCCAAGTATTTCATGTCGATGGGCGTCCACCACGACAATTTCGACCTGTGGAATTCAAAATACCAGCCGCGCTGGAATGCCGTGGCCACGGGGCCGAACAAGGACGTCGTGGGATTGTGGAAACAGGCTGCCCGGAAACACGGGCTGCGGTTCGCGGTGAGCGAGCATCTCTCCAACAGCTATAACTGGTTCGCGGTATCGCACGGCGCGGACAAAACCGGCGCTCTGGCGGGCATGCCGTACGACGGGCAAGACCCGGAATACGCCGACCTCTATCATCCGTTCGCGAAAGACCAGCCGATTCCTGCTCAGGCCATGAGCAGGGTGGCGCCGTTGGCGTGGAAGCGGCAGTGGTTCCTGCGGATCCAGGACCTGGTCGACCACTACCAGCCCGACCTGTTATACACCGATGGCGGAATTCCATTCGAAGACATCGGGCTGAAGCTGGTTTCGCACTATTACAACGTGATGGCATCGCGCAACAGCGGCAAGGTGGACGCCGTATTCACGAGCAAGACGGCGGCGGATTGCGAGCAGGGCACGTGCGCGCTCGACATCGAGCGCGGCATCGCCAACGAGATCCGGCCGCATCCGTGGCAGACAGATACGTGCATCGGCAACTGGCACTACAAGCGCGGCATCAGGTACAAGACCCCGAAAACCGTGGTGGATATGCTGTGCGACATCGTGAGCCGCAACGGTAACCTGATGCTGAATTTCCCGCTGCCGAATTCCGGCATGCTCGACAGCGAAGAGTTGCGGGTGCTCGACGGCATCACGCAGTGGATGGCGGTCAACAGCGAAGGCATTTACGGGACCAGGCCATGGAAGATTTCGGGCAACGCGCCCCCACCGGCGCCGGATGGCGGACGCGGCGCGGGGTTCAATGAGCGCAACCGCAAGGACCTTACGGCTGCCGACGTGCGGTTCACGACCAAGAGCGATGTGCTCTACGCATTTCTGATGGGCTGGCCGGAAACGGAAGCAGCCGTTTCGGAGCTGGGCCTGGGCGGCAAGCTGAGCGTGGGCAAGATCCGTAACGTGGAATTGCTGGGGCACAAGGGCCGCTTGCCATTCACCCAGGACGCAGCCGGGCTGAAAGTCGTGATGCCCGCCGAGAAGCCGTGCGAGCACGCGGTTGCGCTCAAGATCGTGGGGGCCTGAGCGCGCATGTCCGCGCGGGCACGTGGTTTGATCGTGGCGCTGCTGGCGCTCATCGTCGTTCGGCTGTGGATCATGCCGATGGGCTCGAGCTTCGCGATGGACGAGACCGGCACGTTCTGGAACGTCAAAGACGGCTTCGCCACGATGCTGGACCGTTACCGGCAATGGCCGTCCATCTCCGTGTTTTACGGCGCCCTTGCATCGGTGGCCTATTGGTTGGGAGGAGCGCGGGAGTTGGTGCTGCGGCTGCCGTCGCTCGTTGCCGCGCTGCTTGCTTTATTTCTGCTGTACCGGCTTGGCCGGCGGCTATTCGGGTCCGATGCGGCGCTGGCGGCAGCCGTGGTTTTCGCTTGTTTAGATCGCGTCGTGTATGCGGCCGCCGATGCGCGGCCCTACGCGCTGGTGCTGGCTGCCGCTGCCGGCTCAACGTTAGCGCTGGTCGCCTGGCTGGACACCGGCCGCTGGCTCTACGCGGCGGTGTATGGGCTCACGGCGGCGATGGTGCCTCACGCGCAGTACCTTGCGGGCGTGATTTTGCTGGTACATGCGCTTTACCTCGTTGTGCGGTTCCGGGAGGCTTCGCAGGCGAGCCTCGCGCAAGTGGCGTTGGCTGGTGCGATCTTCGCGGCTCTGACGGCTCCGCTGCTGCCGGCCATACGCGCGCTGGGAGGAAATCCGGCAGCGCACTCCTATGCACCGCGCCCGGGCGTTGGCGATGTGGCATTCCAACTGTTGCCGCCCTTGCCGCTGGCCGTCGGCGCGGTGGCTATCTGGCTGGCCTGGGCGGCGTGCAAACGCCTCAAGTGGACGCCTGGCAGGCTCGCCGAGTCCACTGTGATTCTCATGCTGGGGATGCTGCTCATCCCGACGCTGCTTTTTTTCGAAGCGGCCTATCTCACCACAGCGCGGATTTTTCTGCCGCATTACCTGATCGCAACGGGTTTGGGATTCGCACTGCTGGCGGGCTGGGCGCTCGGCGGCATCCAACCCCCGCGCGGGCGAGCAGTCGCGATCGCCGGCATCGCGGCTCTGAACCTGGCGGCGCTCGGCCCTTTCGACCGGCTCTGGACGTCGCACTCGTGGGAGGACTGGCGCGGCGCGATGGCAGCGGTGAGACAGGCCTCGGGCGGCGAGCGGTTGACCACGATCTTCGTCAGCCCGTTCATCGAATCGGCCACGCAGTTTCGCCCGGAAGCCGGACGTGGCTTTCCGGACTTCCTCTTGTCGCCGTTGGCGTGCTACCCGGCGCCCGGACCGGTGATTCCGGTGGCCAGAGTGTTCGACGACGCGGAACGCGCTTACCTGGAGCGGTCGGTGCGACCACAGGTGACGGCGGAAACGCGGTTCGTGCTGGTGAAATATGTGGGACACCCGCCGGATGAAGCGTGGTTCATCGGGCGATTTTCCGGTTACTCCGCGAAACGGCTCGGCGACTTCGGGGGCGTCAGGGCGATTCTGTTCGAGAGAATAAGGTAATGAGACGGCTGATGATAGCAGTGGTGATGGCGGCGGCGGCGTGGGCGCAGCCCGTGCATCCGTTGACGCCGTTGTCGGCGGACGAAATCCGGGCGGCCACCAGGATTTTTCGGGACTCGGGAAGGCTGTCTCCAGGCGCGCGTTTCAGCGAGTTGAAGCTCGCCGAGCCGCCCAAGGACGCGGTTCTGCACGGCGCAGCGGTGCCGCGGCAGGCCCGCGCGGCGGTCTACGACTATCAGGCCAACCGCACCTTCGAAGGAGTGGCGGATTTGGGGGCGCGGCAGGTGGTTTCCTGGCGCGAAGTACCGGGGGCGCAGCCGGCCATCACGGGAGAAGATTCCAACCGCGCGGATCAGGCCATGCGGGCCGACCCGCGATTCCGCAAGGCGCTCAGCGAGCGCGGCATTCGCGACATCGACAACGTCTACACCGTATCGTGGTCGGCAGGATATTTTGGGCTGCCGGGCACCGAGGAAGACCGCATCGTGCGGGCGCTCCTTTACTACGGCGGGGCTGGCGAAAATTTCTACGCACACCCGATAGAGGGCATTTCCGCACACATCGACGTGACGAAAAAGCGCGTCCTGGACTTTACGGATATAGACCGCGACGCGCCCGTATCGCGGGAGAATTTCGAGTTGACAGTGGAAGCCAACGGTTCGCGGCCCCCGCTGGCTCCGCTCGTCATCACGCAGCCGGCGGGCCCGGCCTTCCGCATCGAGAATGGCGAGGTGCGTTGGGACCGGTGGCGCTTCCGGTATGCGCTGGATCCGCGCGAGGGACTTGTGCTCTACACCGTCGGAATCGAGGATGGCGGGCGTGTGCGATCGATTCTCTACCGCGCGTCGCTTTCGGAGATGGTCGTGCCGTACGGCGATCCGACCGCGGCATGGTTCTTCCGCAACAGCTTCGATGCGGGCGAGCTCGGCTTGGGAGCGAACGCGAGTCCGCTGCGGCCGGGCGTCGACTGCCCGCAGAATTGCACGGTGATGGACGCGGTGGTCGCCGGCGAAAACGGCGCGCCGGAAACACTGCGCCGCGCAGTGGCGATCTATGAGAGGGACGGGGGCGTTGCATGGAAGCACGGCGAGAATGCGCGCCGCGCCCGCGAGCTGGTGATCGGATATCTGTCGCAGGTGGGCAATTACGAATACGGCTTCGACTGGATTTTCCACCAGGACGGCACGCTGGAATCGCGGGTAACCCTGACCGGAATCATGGCGGTGAAGGGCGTGGCTCCGGGCGCGCACGATCCGTATGCCCACACCGTGGCGAAGAATATTGTGGCGCCGCATCACCAGCACTTCTTCACCTTCCGGCTGGATTTCGATATCGACGGCACGGCGAACCGAATCGTGGAGGTGAACAGCCAGGCCGTTCCTCCAGGGCCGCAGAATCCGTGGGGCAATGCCTTCGCCATGCGCGAAACCACGCTCGAAAACGAGCGCGATGCGCGGCGCAACCTGAATCTGCAAACCAGCCGGCGATGGCTGGTAGTGAATCCGGCGGTGAAGAATGCGCTGGGCCAGCCAACGGCATATGCCCTCGTTCCGGGTGATAACTCCGTGCCGTTCGCGCAACCGGATGCTTGGATCCGCAAACGCGCGGGGTTCCTGAACTACCATTTCTGGGCCACGCCGTACCGCGCCGAAGAGCGGTACGCGGGCGGTGATTATCCGAACCAGAGCCGCGGCGGAGACGGGCTCTCGAAGTGGACGGCGGCGAACAGGACCATCGATAACCAGGATTTGGTGGTCTGGTACACAACCGGAATCACGCACAATCCACGGCCGGAGGATTGGCCCGTGATGCCCGTGCAGACGGTAAGCTTCCAGTTAATGCCCTGGGGGTTTTTCGCACGCAATCCAGTAATGGACTTACCGAGATAGCGATTAGCTGCGGGGTTCGAGCCGCGTGACATAGCCGGCATCCTATGGTTTGATCGTTCTTACTCGTAGATCATGGCTCGGAAGCGTCTGTCCCCTTTTACACCCCTACTCATTTTCCACAGACCTAGACTGGAATTAGGAGGGGCAAAAGATGTTGTACGACTCAACGGGAGCCGCTCCGGCGCGCATTTATCTGCAACCGGTAGCAGCTCCATCTATTCTCGGATTGTTTGGATTCGCGGGCGCTACCTTCATGGTGGCAGCTTACATGGCGGGCTGGTACGGCGGCGCCGACACTATGCTCTACCTGACTCCGTTCGCGGTCATGTTTGGGGGCTTGGCCCAGTTCCTGGCTGGCATGTGGGCTTTCCGCGCACGCGACGGGCTGGCGACTGCTATGCACGGCATGTGGGGCGCCTTCTGGATCGCATTCGGTGGCCTCACGCTGATGTTCCGTGGAACGGCAGGCGGATTTCCGGCAGGCCTGTTTCCGGCACTAGGCTACTGGTTTGTCGTGTTGGCGGCCATCACGTGGATCGGCGCTTGGGGAGCCCTGGCGGAGAACGTCTCGCTGTTTCTGGTGCTGGCGTTTCTTGCACTGGGATCTACGCTGGAAGCGATCTTTCGGTTGGCCGGCGGCGACGGAATCCATATCGTGGCCGGTTACTGCCTGATCATTTCGGCCTTGTGCGCGTTCTACACAGCGAGCGCGCTCATGCTGGCGGAATGCTACGGCCGTTCGGTGCTGGGTGTGGGTAAGATCCGCAAGTCGGCTCAGGCGCCGGTGATTTCCGCGGGCTGCGGCGAGCCAGGTGTAGTTCGCGGGCAGAGCCTGAACCTGGAACCGCAGGAAGCCGTGACCCGCTAACCTTGGGCCCGGCGGAGCGTCGCGCTCCACATGTTAGAGTCGAGTAGTGTTCCAGCGCGTTATCTGGATAGTGCTCGACAGCGTCGGGATTGGCGCCATGCCCGACGCGGCAGAGTTTGGCGATCCGCCGGGCGCTGACACCTTAGGGAATATCGCGCGGCTGCGCGGCCTTAAGGTGCCCAATCTGGAGCGGCTGGGACTGGGCAACATCAAATCGCTCGCCGGAATCGCGCCATCCGAAAAGCCGCTGGCGGCCTATGGACGCTGCCGGCTGGCATCGCCGGGAAAAGATACCACCACCGGGCATTGGGAGATGGCGGGGATTCATCTGACGAAGCCGTTTCCTCTGTACCCCAACGGGTTTCCTGCGGACATCATGAGCGAGTTCGAGCGTCGCATCGGGCGCCACTCGCTCGGCAATAAAGCGGCATCGGGGACCGAAATCATTAAAGAGCTCGGCGAGCTGCACATGCGGACCGGTTCGCCGATTGTGTACACGTCCGCCGATAGCGTCTTCCAGGTGGCCGCGCATGAAGAAGTGATCCCGCTCTGGGAACTCTACAAGATCTGCGAGATTGCACGCGAGCTTCTGTGCGGGCCAAATGAAGTAGGCCGCGTGATCGCACGGCCGTTCGTGGGGACACCGGGAAATTTCATGCGCACGGCTAGCCGGCACGATTACGCGGTGCCTCCGCCCAAGGGCATGCTCCTCGACCGCCTCGCGGAACACGGTGTCGCCACCCATAGCGTTGGCAAGATTTTCGACGTCTTTCTGGGACGTGGCATCGAAGATTCGGAAAAGACGAGCAACAACGGCGACGGCATGGCCAAAACGCTGGACGCGATGAAGGCCACCGAACGCGGCTTGATCTTCGTCAATCTGGTCGATTTCGACCAGCAGTACGGGCACCGCAACGATGTGGAAGGCTACGGCGCGGCGCTCGAGCAGTTCGACCAATGGCTGCCGCACTTCGAAGCAGCGATGGGCGAAGACGATCTGGCTATTTTTACCGCCGACCACGGTTGCGACCCCACCGTGCCGGGGACCGACCATACCCGCGAATTCGTTCCGCTGTTGGCGGCAGGCGCGCGCGTCAGCAGCGCCGCGGATCTGGGTACACGGGCCACGCTTTCCGATATCGGCCAGACCGTGGCGGCGAATTTCGGCGCAGAGATCGCGCAGGGAACGAGTTTTCTAAACCAAATTCTATGAGAAAACCAGTCATGGCGGGCAATTGGAAAATGTACAAGACGCCCGCGGAAACAACCGCATTCTTTGAGAAGTTCCGGCCAATGGTCGAGAAGTCTTCCCATTGCGAGATCGTGATCTGCCCCTCTTTCACGAATCTGGCGGCGGCCGTGGAGGCCGTGAAGGACAGCAAGATCCGGATCGGCGTGCAGAACATCGCCTGGGCGAAGGAAGGCGCGTTCACGGGCGAGATTTCCGGTCCGATGATTCAGGCCGTGGGCGCCACCGAAGCTCTTGTGGGGCACAGCGAACGCCGGCAGTATTTCGCCGAGACAGACGAGACCGTCTTGCAGCGCACGCAGGCTGCCCTGGAGTTCGGCCTGGCGCCGATTGTGTGCGTGGGTGAGCGCCTGGAAGAGCGCGAGAGCGGCAAAACCAAAGACGTTCTGGTAGCGCAGTTTGAGAAAGGCATCGCCGGCTTGACCGCCCAGCAGTTCGCGAAGATCGTGATTGCCTACGAGCCGGTGTGGGCGATCGGAACGGGCAAGACGGCGACGCCCGAAATCGCCGCCGACGCGCACCGCACAATTCGGGGCCAGGTGCATGCGACGTACGGAAAAGACGCCGCCGAGGCGGTCCGGATTCTCTACGGTGGGAGCGTGAAGCCGGACAATGCCAAAACCCTGATGGCGCAGCCGGAGATCGACGGCATGCTGGTTGGCGGCGCAAGTCTGGATCCGGTAGGGTTCGCCTCAATCGTGAATTTCTGAAGGGCAGCTACAGTGGTGGGGCGGCTGGTAACCCGCCCCACATTGGCTCGTAGCTTCACTGCAAGCTAACCTCCACCGGCATCGCTATCTGCTTTCCCTTTAAATCCCGCACAATCACGGGCCCGTTCGACACCGGCGTTACGTGCATGGCGCCCCCTTCGATTTCGACCACCAGAAATTCGTATTGCGGAGACCAACCTTCGATGTGGGCTCTCGGCATGGCGGGGCGGACGTCGCCGGGCCGGAGCTGACTTCCGGAGCCGGTGACGAAATACCGGATGTGGCCGGTGGCGTCGCTCGATTCACTCACCTGAAAATTGTGCTCGTGGCCCGTGAAGACGGCGCGCACGCCATGACTTCTCGAATAGATCGACCCAGTGGCCCAGTACCTTCAGACTCGCGCCGTGTCCGGGACCGGCATGGAACGGCGGGTGGTGGAAGTATGGGATCTTCCAGGCCGCGGTGGATTCGGCCAGCTCGTGCGCGAGCCAGCGCGATTGATCGCCATCCGGCGCGAACGCGGGCGAGCCGGCGCGCGTTGCCGGCACCAGACGATTGGCCGTTTGGCTCGATGGCGGTTGTGCGGACTGACCCTGAAGACCCAAGCCGGACGTGATGATCAGAAGCGCGATACACCAATCCACCGGCGGTTACGGGAGCAACGGTTGTGCCAAACCCAAAGTTAAGACGAGTCCATTGGCCGTGCGGCTGCACGCGTTTGTTCCTGGAGGTAGCTAAATGAACTGGGATCAGATCGAAGGCAACTGGAAACAGGTGCGCGGCAAGATGAAAGAAAAATGGGGGAAGCTGACCGATAGCGACTGGGACCAGATTGCCGGCAAGCGCGATCAATTGATCGGCAAGTTGCAGGAACGCTACGGCTACACGCGCGAGCAGGCGCAGCAGAGCCTTGATGAGTGGGACAAGGCGCAGCACGCTCATGACGTGCCGCAGACGAGGACGGCGCGGTAGCGTATGAAGCTGTAATGCACCGCCGAGCCAATGAGGAAACGGAGGAAGACGCGGAGAACGCCTAGAACGCTTCTCCGCGTGTTTTCTCCGCTCTCCGCGCCTCCGCGGTGAGGAGAAAGTTCCCCGATTTTTGAGCGCCCGCCCCCGTACAAACCCGCCTCAATTCGTGTTCTAATCTAAGACATCCAGGAAAGGAAGGTCTTTTATGTTCTGGCGATTGTTGTGCGCGGTCTCCATGGCTTCCGCCATCGCCATGGCCCAAGGCGGTATGGGCGGCGAGATGGGTGGCGGCGGCGGGGGACGCCCGGGCGGCGGTGGTGGCGGTATGGAACGCGGCGAGGGCGGGATGGGCGGAGGCGGCGTGCGCCCGCAGCGGCAGACGCCGTTTGACGTCTTCGCCGAGAAATTGAAGTTGAGCAAGGACCAGAAAACAGAGGCCATGACCATTTTCCAGGATGCGGCCAAGGAGATAGCTCCCATCCGCGAGCAGATGCAGCAGGTGCGCCAGAATCTGGCCGGCGCGCTCATCCAGAACCAGACCGGCGACCCGGTCGACCAGATCCTGAAGGCGTATGCACAGCAGGCATCGCAGGCTGCCGGCATTGAGGCCAAGGCGTTCGCCAGGATTTGCAAAATGCTCAAGCCCAACCAGGAAAAGGGCGCGGCCCAGGCGTTCGAGCTGCTAGCCGACACGCTGCCGCGCATGTCCGACGGCGGGCGGAACGGAAATCGAGGCGAGAGGTGAATTCCATGATCGCGAGACTACTATTGCCAGCTCTACTGGCAGCGACGCTTGTCTGCGCCCAGGGCAAGAGGAGCGGCCCCAGCAACAATTCCATGGGCGACATGGGAATGAGACCAGCCGTGCAGAGCCGCATGGACATGATGGACAGCATTCTGAAGCTGAACAAAGACCAGAAGAAGCAGGTCAGGACGATCATGGACGACGCCCAGAAGGAAGCCTCGCCGGTGCGTGAGCAGATCGCCAAGGGTGAACAGGATCTGGGTGAAATGGTGGCCGCGGGCAAGAGCCAGGACGAGATCGACAAGGCCACGGCCGCCGGCGGAACGCTTCAGGCGCAGATGGCGGGGATCGAAATGAGAGCGTTCGCCAAAATCTATCAGGCCCTGGACAAAGACCAGCAACAGAACGCCGGCCGCGTCTTCTTCATGATGCAGGGAATCTTCAACGGCAAAAACTGGAACGAGACCAAGCCGTAACCCCGTAGACTAGACGGTCGCATTTTTGCCGCCTGCCAACTTACGTTTTAGGAGGCAGAAGACAGGAGTCAGGAGACAGCAGGCGCGGACAGGCAGTTTTATTCTGACTCCTGTCTTCCGCCTTCCTTACTGTTCCACCCCAAGCTCCGCCGAAACCTTCACCAGCGTCGCGATCAGTTTCTCCACGTGTTTCTCCGTGTGCGCGGCAGTGCAGGAGATGCGCAGCAGGTTCTGCGCCGCGGCGGGACGAAGCACCGGGTTGATGTAGATTCCCTCTTCCAGCAGTGCCTTGCATAGCCGGCAAAGGTCGAGTTCCTCGCGGACAACCACCGGAACGATGGCGGTCTCGCCGGGAAGGACTGAGAACCCGCGTGCCTGGAGTTCCTCCCGGAGCACACGGGCAATGCGCAGCAGGTGCAGGCGGCGCTCCGGCTCCTGCCTCATGATCTGCAGAGCGGCGCCTACGGCCGCCACCGACGCCGCGGGGAGGCTGGCGGAAAAAACGAAGGGGCGCGCTGTGTGTTTCAGATAGTCGACCACGGCGCGATCGGCCGCGATGAAGCCGCCCACGGAGGCCAGAGACTTCGAGAAGGTGCCCATCACGATATCGACATCGTCCAGGACGCCCAGGTGCTCGGCAGCGCCGGCGCCGGTAGGCCCAAGCATGCCGATGCCGTGGGCTTCATCCACGTAGACCCGCGCACCGTAAGGCTTGGCCAGGCGGACGATGCCCTGCAGGTCGGCTATATCGCCTTCCATGCTGAAAACGCCTTCGGAAACGATCAGGATCTTCTCTTCGGGCGGGCAGTTTTCCAGGCAGCGCTCGAAGTGGTCGAGATCGTTGTGACGGAAGCGCATGGTGCGCGCCGGAGAACGCAGCGCGCCCTCCACCAGGCTGGCGTGCAGGTTGTGATCGCAAATCATCACGTCACCCTTTTCGGTCAGGGCCGAAAGGGTGGCGTAATTGGCCTGAAAGCCAGTGCCGAAGATAATGGCCGCTTCCTTGTGAACGAACTCTGCCAGTTCGCTCTCCAGTCTGACGTGCAGGTCCAGCGTGCCGTTCAGCAGGCGGGAACCGCTGCACCCGCTGCCGTACTTCTTGATTGCCTGAGCCGCCGCTTCCTTGACCTTGGGATGGGTAATCAGTCCGAGATAATCGTTCGACCCGAACATGAGCAACTTGCGCTTGCCTATGCGGACTTCACCGGGTCCGCAACCTTCGCGATCGCCAAAGACCTCGAAGTACATGTACAACCCAGCGGCTTGCAGATCACTCGGACGAGTGAAGTTGCGGCACTTGTCGAAGATATCGTTCGAGCCGCCTGCCTTCCGTTTCCCGGTGATGTCGCTAGTGGATGCGCGCATGATCAGTTCCATTCATAAATTCGATAGGTCTTGTACCGCCTGGCCCCCATCACCTCTAGGGACCGGTTCATGAGTACGTTGTCTTCCAGAATCCAGGACATTTCGCAATCGCCGTATCCGAGCTTTCGGGCGTTGCGCACTAATGTGGCGTAAAAACCAGCGGCGAGGCCGGAGGAACGGTACTCCCCCACGACGCCGAGGGCCAAAACCCGCACACTTTTGATCAAACGTTGATAATACAGTATTTTAACCAGCCCCGTCGGGAACAGGCTCCCCTGAGCCGGTTTCAAAGCCTGATTGACGTCGGGCAGGGCAAGAGCGAACCCCACAACTTTGTCGCCTACCTCGCCGATCAGAACCAGGTCGGGCTTGAGGATCTGCTTCATGTCTTTGCCCTGGACGATGAATTCTTCACGCGTCATGGGGACGAACCCCCAATTCCGCTCCCAGGCTGAGTTGTAGACCTGCCAGACGCGCTCCACCTCCGCGTTGAAATTCTTCATGTCGATGGGCCGGACACGGACCCCGGTAGAACGCAGCGCCCTATCGGCCACGCGCTCGATCTTGTCCATCGAGATCGTGTTGGCGTTGGAGAGGTAGGCATACAGATCCTTGGACTTGTGCATGCCGGCCTTCTCCAGCAGGACCCCATAGTAGGCCGGATTGTACGTCATCATGACCATCGGGTCGGAATCATAACCTTCTACGAGAAGTCCGCACTCATAGTTCGTTGACGGATTCATCGGACCGCGCATAAATCTCGCGCCGCGGTCCTTGAGCCACTGCCAGGCGCGGGTAAGGAGCGCCTCGGCTACGACCGGGTCATCGACGGATTCGAAGAATCCGAAGAAACCGGCCTGCTCCTCATGGAACCGGTTATGGGCCTTATCGAAAACGGCGGCGACGCGGCCGACCACCTGCCCGTCCCGCCGGGCCAGAAAAAACTCGGCATCCGCGTTCGCATAAAACGGATGCTTGGCGCGGTCGAGCAGGTCCTTGACCGCGATACGTAACGGAGGCACCCAGTGAGGATCGCCGCGATACAGAGTGAAGGGCAACTCGATGAACTGCTTTAGCGCGTCCTTGCCGTCCACTGCGGCGACTTCGATTCCTCCCAAGCCTTCACGCCCTTTCCTGGAGCCTTCGGTATATAGACGGGGTGGCAACGATCAGGGCCGCTGCCACGAGGACACCCGCCAGCACGTCAACAGTATAGTGGTATCGAAGATAAACTGTAGCAAAAATGA
>Ga0126381_100005402_pt1 | contig 14060 bp, 11 predicted proteins | sample PanSoiMetPlot_28_FD_96465 | JGI IMG/M metagenome (GOLD analysis project Ga0126381, IMG submission 96465) | Tropical forest soil microbial communities from Panama - MetaG Plot_28 | ecosystem: Environmental > Terrestrial > Soil > Tropical forest > Bulk soil | place: Panama | collected 2016-02-17
GCCACAGACGTTTTCCTCACCCCCACCAGCACCACAAGCTACTGGAATCCAGCGGATACCAGCGATCGCGGCAGCGACTGCTTGCCGAGTTTCGGGAGCGGTGACGGCGGTTTCGGGGGCGGCGACACCGGCGTCGGGGGTGCTGGAGGGAGCTGGTAGGATCGAGAGTGATCAGGCCGGAATTTCTTCCGCGCACTTGTGGAGAACGGTTCTGATTTGCCACAGAACTACCATCAACGACGATGCGGCTGTAATCCAAACGACAAATGCCACGTCCACTACCCACTTCGGCGCCGCTCCTACACGCCGCAGCAGGAAAGGCAGAAAGTTCCATGTTGTGATGTGCACATAGTCCCATGGATCCTGACCCATGGCCTCGGTGTTCAGTCCCCACGCATTCATCTTCCCAAGGGCGAACGCAACAATATTCTTGAACCGCAGCGCGATCACAAATGTCGGATGACCGAATGTTTCGATCTGGTAGTACTCCAGCGGTAGCCAGAACATAAGAGAGGCAATCTGAATAACGAGACTCGCTGCTATCAACACCATGCCGAGCGGCCAGACCCAACCACGCAGGTTCGCGCGATAGTGGACGAGCAGCGGTACGCTCAGCATGGCCACCATCTGCACCACAGTCGAAACGTAGCGATCTCCCCAGGAGAAATCGCCCGCCCAGTAGGTGTAGCGGGCGTAAAAGCATGTGTACGCGGCCAGCAGCAGGAGAGAAGTGAGCGCGTACGCGCGCACCTCGGCGCCCAGACGTTTCCGGAGCAAGATCAACAGCAAGAGCGCAAGAACCAGCAAAGGATCGAACAGAAAGATCGACTTCTCCGGCTGGAACAGGGCGCCGAGAACGCCCTGGTGCAGAGGTGTGCTCCACGGGAAATTGGCAGGTAGGCTCGGATCCTGCAGGCGCGATTCCCGCGCGAAGATGGGAATATAAGTGCCGGTCCAGGATCCGAAGCGGTAGAAATTGTAATACCGCTCCAGAATTCCGAAGGGAACGTAAACCGGCAGTGCAACCTTGCCGTACTGCACAAACCGGCGCCATATTTCGTCCCGATGCGTGCGCTGCAGCCACAGCACGGTCAACAGGAAAATTCCAGCCGCGACCAAGTCGAGGCCGGTCGTGATCCGCGTCAGCAGATTCAGCCCCAGCGCCGCCGAACCCACCAGCAACGGCCGCAGACTCCCTGTCCGCAGCCATTCGTACTGATAGGAGAAGCCTATCAGCGTTAGCAGCATGATGTAGTTGTTTTCCTGCATGTTCTGCGTGTAGTGCAGATGGGTCGTGCAGAACAGCAGTGCAAGCACACCAAGAACCGACTCCCTGACCTCAAAGCGCAACTGCCGAAGAAAGCGAAAAACGATCCATGCCGTCAGGACATTGACCAAGATGCTGATCGTGTAAGAAACGAAAATACTGCGGACGGCAGGATCGTCCTGATATCCGGAAAACCCATGCCCCGCGGCGATCCAGGTCGCGATCAGGTCGGCGGGCAGCATGAGCAGGGATTGTCCGATGCCATACCAGCTGTAAAGGCGGCCTCCGCGGCCGTGCAATCCAAACTCGGGATATTCGCTTGGGAAGACCTGCGGCTGGGACGTCCAGAGCGAGTGCGCGGTCTGGAGACGATGGGTGGTGTCGGCGGTGCCCAGTTCGCCCGATTGCACTACGAAGGCCAGCAGACCCGCCGTGAGACACAAAAGAAATAAAGGATCCCGGAACCAATTCCCAAGGCGTGAAGTCATCGCATTGGATGGTAATACAAGGCAGACCCGGGACCTCGGATCTAGGACATCAGACTTCGGACCTGCCGGGACAGATCCGGTGTGGTCATTCCGAAGCGCAAGTTTTTGGCGCGAGGATTCTGCTTCATTGCCGACGTCTGCAGACAGCAGATTCCTCGTCGCTTTGCTCCTCGCAAGGACAAAGGGGAGGCGATCGAAGTTTGAGGACAGACGCCTGAGGTCTGAGGTCCGAGGTCCCGGCTTCTGGGGTAGACTGTTGCGGGGAAAAGTCATGCCGTTCTGTTCTGCCTGCGGCGTCGAGATACTGTCCAACGTCCGCTTTTGTTCTTCCTGTGGCGCGCCCGCGCCAAGCGGCCGAGCGTCGTCTCCTCGGCCTGTCGCGCAGAACACTGACGACACGGCGACGATCGAATATGAGGCGACTGCGGCTTCGCCGCTTCCTCCGCGTCTGCCTACGTCTTCTCCGTCGCATATCTCCGCGCCGTCAGAATTTCTGCTAACCGAAGGGCGGTTTCTTCCTGGACGGCTCATCGCGGGACGCTACCGCATCATTGCGCTACTGGGAAAAGGCGGGATGGGGGAGGTCTACCGCGCCGACGATCTCACGCTCGGCCAGAGCGTCGCGATGAAGTTTCTTCCGGAAGAAGCCACCCGCGACGAAGGTTTGCTCGAGCGGTTCCGCAACGAAGTCCGCACAGCTCGCAAGGTTTCCCATCCGAATGTTTGCCGGGTCTACGACGTCGGAGAAGTTGACGGACAGACATTTTTCACCATGGAGTATGTCGATGGTGAAGACCTGGCTTCGCTGCTCCGCCGGATCGGACGACTTCCACCCGACAAAGCAGTTGAGATCTCGCGTCAGCTTTGCGCGGGGCTTGCCGCCGCTCATGCCAAAGGGGTGCTGCATCGCGATCTGAAGCCGGCCAACATCATGCTCGATGGCCGCGGCCAGGTCGTGATCACCGATTTCGGTCTGGCCGGGTTGGCCGACGACATCCGTGGTCCTGAAGTGCGCAGCGGGACTCCGGCCTACATGTCGCCTGAGCAGATCGCCGGGACTGAAGTCACGATGCGCAGCGATATTTATGCGCTGGGCCTCGTGCTTTACGAGATATTCACCGGGAAACGCGCGTTCGCCGAGAAGACGGCTGGAGTTCTTCAAGGGCACAGTGATCGGACACCAAGCCGTCCGTCTTCGGTGGTGAAGGATTTAGACCCGATCGTCGAGAAAGTCATTCTCCGTTGTCTCGAAGTGGATACTGCAGCACGCCCGCCGAATGCGTTGGCGGTTGCCGCGGCGCTCCCCGGAGGTGACCCGCTAGCTGCCGCCCTGGCTGCGGGAGAAACGCCCTCTCCGCAACTGGTCGCCGCCTCCGGCGATTCCGCAGGACTCCGGCCCCGCGTGGCTGTCACAATTCTTGCCGGCATTCTTCTCGGTCTCGCTTTCGCAATCTTTTATTCGATTCACTACAACGGCTACGAGAAGATGGGCCTCGAGCTTACTCCTGAGGTTCTGACTCAAAAGGCTCGGGAGATGGTTGCGCGGCTCGGTTATCCAGGCCGCCCAGCCGACAGCGCCTTCAACATCGACATCGATAGTGACTTTCAGGATTCGGTCGAGAAGAACGACAAGCCTCATCCCGATTGGAACAAGGTTCTGGTATCGCGGCCTTCGTTGCTCAGCTATTGGTATCGACAGAGCCCTGACGATATGGTGGCTGTCGGGTTCCACGATAACCTGCTTACGCCTGGTGTTGTTCAGGAGAACGACCCGCCCACAACAAGCTCGGGGATGATCAACCTTAACCTCGACCCGCAGGGGCGTCTGACATTCTTACAGGCCATTCCCCCGCAGAAACTCGATGACAAGACCACGCAACAGCCCCTGGCGGCGTACGACTGGAACATTCTATTCAACGCCGCCGGTCTTGATTCTTCCAAGTTCCAACCGACTCGGCCGCTGTGGAACTCTCTTGCCTCCTCCGATGCGCGTATGGCGTGGACTGGAGTCTGGCCCGGCACCACTCGTCCGCTGCGCGTGGAAGCGGCATCGTTTCAGGGCAAGCCGGTATTCTTCCGCCTCATTGGCGACTGGACCAAGCCGGGACGCATGGTCGACACGCAGAAGAAGTCCTTTGCCGAACGAGCCCAGCGGACCATCTTCTTTCTGATCCTTTTTGCACTCGGCGGAGCCGCTTTTCTTGCTCGCCGCAATTACTTACGAGGCCGTGGCGACCGCGAAGGTGCGTTGCGTCTGGCGATCGTCATGTTCCTGCTGGAAATGGCCCTGTTTGTGTGTCGCGGCCATTTTGCCACTTTTGGCGACGTAGTTGGACTCACGATCCTGGCGATCAGCGCGGCTTTGTTCCTGTCCGGAGCCATGTGGGTGCTCTACATGGCAATCGAGCCATGGGTCCGGCGGCAGTGGCCGAAGTCGCTGATCTCGTGGACGCGGCTGCTGGCGGGCAATTGGCGCGATCCGGTGGTCGGACGCGACATTCTCCTCGGAGTAGCTCTGGGCGTGGTCTGGATTCTGGTCTTCCAGATTCGCTCCATCCCGCTCATGCACATGGGAGCGTCTCCCCCATTTGGCTCAACCGATGCCCTGATTGGCGGCCGCACGGCGCTCGGCGCGTGGTTGCGGCAGTGGCCGCAATCGATCCAGACGACCTTGGTGTTTTTCCTCGTTTTCTTCGGCTTGAAGGTGTTGCTCCGAAAGGAGTGGATCGCCGCCATCGTTTTCATCGCCATCTTCGCCGTGCCGCCGGGCCTGGGCGGCGCTTACGTGAAGGTCGAATTGCCGGCGATGATCCTTGTCTATGGCATCGCGCTGCTCATCGTTATTCGTTTTGGTCTCGTCCCCCTGGCCGTTGCCATCTTTACGATCAATATGATGGCTGGCCTCCCCTTTTCCGCCGACATGTCGACGTGGTACATGACGACATCTATTCCGGCGCTGCTCAGCCTCCTGGCGATCGCTGGCTGGGGCTTCTATCATTCGCTCGGCCGACAGCCGATCTGGAAAGTGGAGATGGAGTGATCTGTCATGCTGCGCCACTATGGCTCGATTCGCGCGACACTTCTCGGCTAGTCCCCTAGCGCCTCGCAGATCCCGTGCGGGCTGTCTTGGCTGTTTGCCCCGGTTGCTGCTGGTTCTGGCATTGGGAACAGGACTGGTTCTCCTCATCACCGCAGTCTTCGCGCCGTGGGGCTTTTTCTTGGGAGGATCATTTCACATCATCCCCTATTGGCAGGGCTGGGGAACTTTGTCGGCAAAGAGCGGCAAATATATCGTCTTCGTTCGTTTCGAGCCTACGCCCAACGGCAGCAAGGTAATGCCCCATCCCTCCGTGAAAGGCACCGGATATCTCTGTACGCCACGCGGCGAAATCTTTCGCATGCACCTCGGCGGAGGAATGCGGCGCGGCATCGGGACCAACACCGATGGAGAGAAGATCGATCTGTATATGGACTACTGGCCAGCGTTCTTTGGCAACTTGAGATCTGACCACCGCCCATCGGTCGGGTTCCGCGGAAAATGGGAGAATCCCAACATAGTGGCCGACGATCACGGCAGCATCTTCCGCGCCTTTAATCCCGATGCAACCGTGGATCGCGGCCATAGCAACAAGCCCTATCCGGGAGACATCGTTCCAGTCACGCTGGTTCCAGGTTCGTACACCGATTTCGAACGCGCCTGTCACGGGCAACACTGACCTTCAAACCTCGATTGCCCCTCCCTTTCGCCCGCGGCATAACATCACTCAAAGTGAGAGGGGGGCCAATGCCTACGTCGACCCTCGGGAATTCTGTGCGGCCCTGATCGGAAAGCAAAACTTCACCATCACGGACCTGAGCCGGGTCGAACCCGAAACCGAGCTTTTCAAGGTGCCAGAGGGTTACGAAATCCGCGATCTGCGGAAAAACCCTCGCATTTCGTGGTAGTGCTTTTTTTGTCCATTCTGCCGCCGATCACCCGCAACCTTAAGCATCCATGGGTCATCTAAACATTGACAACGATTCACTCAAGTCTTAGCATGATATTCGGCGCAATCGTCGAGTCACTGATTCCAAAGTACTTACAAGTTTAGGAGGACCTAGTTTTATGGCCAAGATCATCGGAATTGACCTCGGCACCACCAACTCCTGCGTGGCAGTCATGGAAGGTGGAGAGCCCAAGGTCATCGCCAATGAAGAAGGAGGGCGAACAACGCCCTCGGTAGTTGGATTCACCAAGACCGGCGAACGCCTGGTCGGACAAGTCGCCAAGCGGCAGGCGATTACCAATCCCGAGAACACCGTTTATTCGATTAAGCGGTTCATGGGACGCCGCTACGACGAAGTCACCGAAGAGATCAAGATGGTGCCCTACAAGGTCGTCCGGCAGGGCGATCACGTCGCCGTGTTGGCGCAGGGCAAGGAGTACACCCCGCCGCAGATCTCGGCACTGATTCTTCAGAAGCTGAAGAAGGCCGCCGAAGACTACCTCGGCGAGAAGGTCACGGAAGCCGTCATCACTGTGCCCGCGTACTTCAACGACGCGCAGCGCCAGGCCACCAAAGATGCCGGTCAGATCGCCGGCCTCGAGGTAAAGCGCATCATCAATGAGCCTACAGCAGCCGCGCTTGCCTACGGTCTCGACAAGGGCAAGGACGAGACGATCGCCGTCTATGACTTCGGCGGTGGAACGTTCGATATCTCGATCCTCGAAGTGGGTGAGGGCGTGATTGAAGTCAAAGCCACCAACGGTGATACGCATCTGGGCGGCGACAACCTCGACCAGCGCATCGTGGACTGGCTCATTGACGAGTTCAAGAAGGATGAAGGCCTCGACTTGCGGGGCAAGGGCAACGAAATGGCCCTGCAGCGTCTCCGCGACGCGGCGGAGCGCGCGAAAATCGAACTCTCCACAACCATGGAGACCGAGATCAACCTGCCCTTCATCACGGCGGACGCGACCGGCCCGAAGCATCTGGTCAAGAAGATGACCCGCGCCAAGCTGGAAAGCATGGTGGAGGACATCATTCAGCGGTCGGTTGGCCCGTGCAAGCAGTGCATGAAAGACGCTGGTCTCGACGCCTCGAAGATCAACGAAGTCGTGCTGGTCGGCGGACAGACCCGTATGCCTCGAATCCAGGCGCTCGTGAAAGAGCTTTTCGGACGCGAAGGGCATAAAGGCGTCAACCCGGACGAAGTCGTCGCGGTTGGTGCAGCGATTCAGGGCGGCGTGCTCAAGGGCGAAGTCAAAGACCTGCTGCTGCTCGATGTGACTCCCCTGACGCTGGCGATTGAAACCTTAGGCGGCGTCGCGACGCCGATGATTCCGCGCAACACGACGATTCCGACCAAGAAGACGGAAACGTTTTCGACGGCAGCCGACAGCCAGACTTCGGTCGAGGTCCACGTGCTGCAAGGTGAGCGTCCGATGGCGGCGCAGAACCGGACCCTCGGCAAGTTCCACCTGACGGGAATTCCGCCGGCTCCGCGCGGCGTGCCGCAGATCGAGGTCACGTTCGATATCGATGCGAACGGCATCCTGAACGTGACCGCGAAGGACACGGCCACCGGCAAGGACCAGAAGATCACGATTACATCCTCTTCCGGCCTCTCGAAGGATGAAGTCGAGCGCATGGCGAAGGAAGCCGATTCCCACGCGGCCGAAGACAAGGCCCAGCGCGAATCGATCGAAGCCAAGAACCAGCTCGACTCGATGGTCTACAACATCGAGAAGATGCTCAAAGAGCATGGGGACAAGATCTCCGGCTCCGAACGCGGCGACGTCGAGAATGCGCTGGCCGATGCCAAGAAGGCGCTCGAGTCCAATGACAAGGCTCAGATGGAAAAGGCGCGGGAGAACCTGACCGCGGCTTCTCACAAGCTGGCTGAACAGATGTACAAAGCGGCGCAACCGCAAGGCGGAGCCCAGCCCGGTCCGGGTGCAGGTCCGAGTGCCGGCCCGCAGCCCGGCGGCGATGGTCAGGCTAAGAAAGACGAAGGTGTGATCGACGCCGAGTACGTTGATGTCGAAGACAAGAAGTAAGCTGGCAAGCTGACGGCTCTCAGCGATCAGCCGTCAGCTTTTCAGCAATTGTCATCCTGAGCGGAGCGGCAGCCTTGCGATGAGCGAAGCTGCCACGGAGTCGGGGCACTCGAACGGTAGAGATCCTTCGACTCCGTTGCCGCCCGCGTTCGCGGACGCCAGCTTCGCTCCGGATGACACAGTAATTTTTGGGAATTAGGGGGAAAAGAATTTGGACTTCCAGGTCAACAACGAAACTTACTTTCTCGATCTCTCGGAGGACGCGAGACAGTGGATCGTGTTCGTCGAGACTCCGACGGGGACGCGGCGCATCGCGGTCTATGACGATGCCCTTGCCCTGGAGGACGTTCCCGTCCTGGTTGAAGACAAGGACGGCCGCAAGATCGTGAATTAAACATGTGGAGCGGGCTGCACGCCCGCGCCAGCCGAAGAAAGCAAAACAAGGAATGGCAACTACGACGAAGAAGGACTATTACGAAATCCTCGGGGTGAAGAAGTCTGCGTCTGCCGAGGATATTCGCAAAGCCTTCCGCAAACTTGCGCGTAAGTACCATCCCGACGTCAATCCTGGGGACAAGTCGGCCGAAGAGAAGTTCAAGTCGATTTCCGAGGCCAACGAAGTTCTCAGCGATCCGAAAAAGCGCAAGATCTACGACCAGGTCGGTTTTTACTCCGACAACATCGACCCGGCGGCGGCCGAAGCCTATGCCCGTGGAGGCGCCACGGGCGCGGGGGGATTCGGCGGTTTCCCAGGCGGATTTCCCGGCGGGCCGCAGCCGGGCGGCCAAGGCGGCGTGCACTTCGATTTCGGAGGATTTGATTTTTCCGATCTGATGGACAATGCCCGAACTCAGAGAAGTTCAGGAAGCGGCGGCAGTTTCCGTGACATCTTTGGCTCCATCTTCGGTGGAGGCCGCGGTGCCGCCGCAGAACAAGAAGGGCCCGAGCCGGGTGCAGACCTCGAATACCAGGTAAACGTTCCCTTCTGGACAGCGATCCGCGGCGGTGTCATGCGACTCAACATCACGCGCCAGGACGTGTGCTCGACCTGCCACGGTCAAGGGGCGCTTGAATCTCCGGGCAAATGTCCAGAGTGCAACGGCACCGGTCAGATCACCCAGACCGGCGGCCGCATGAAATTCAACGTCCAATGTCCGCGCTGCCATGGCACCGGCAAGAATCTGACCACCTGCCCCACCTGCCATGGCGAGGGCACCGTCACGAAGAGCGAGCCGCTTGAAGTCCGCATCAAGGCCGGCACGCGAGACGGCCAACGCATCCGAGTGCCAGGCAAGGGCAATGCCGGATCACACGGCGGAGCCCCCGGCGATCTCTATGCAATCATTCGCACCGGGGACCACCCCATATTTCGACGCGACGGCGATGATATCTATCTGACCGTTCCAGTCAACGCTATGGAGGCGGCCCTAGGGGCAAAGATCGAAGTTCCAACCATTGATGGGCGTGCACTGTTGAAGATTCCGCCCGGCACGCAGTCGGGGCAAAAGCTGCGGCTGCGCGAAAAGGGCGTGCCGTCAGCCATAAAAGAAGGCGTGCGCGGCGACGAGATCGTGGAGATTACGGTCACAGTGCCGATGCCGAGAGACGAGCGCACGAAAGAACTGCTCCGCGAACTAGCCAAACTCAACCCGGAAGACCCGCGCGTTGAGTTGTGGAGCAAGGTATAGTCCCTGGCCATTCCATTCCAGGCTGGCTTTCTGCGGCGCTCAGTCCTGCCCATTTTTTGAGAATTGAAAAATGAAAGATCATGCCTTGGTTCTTGGCGGAGGCGGCGTCGCCGGTATCGCTTGGATGACCGGATTGCTATTCGGCCTCAGTGAGAAGAACGTTAACCTGCGCCCGACGGACCTAACGATCGGGACATCGGCCGGCGCCACGCTTGCAGCTCAACTCGGCGGTAAGGTATCTCTCAAAGAGTTGTTTCAGAGGATGGCAAACCCATCGGACCAGACGCGAGAGATGACTCCCGATCCGCGCCTGCTCGAGTCGTTCCAGAAGGCGCGCTCGACATTCCATGCGACGCAGGACCGCGCCGAACGAACCCGACAGATTGGAAAGTGGGCGCTCGAAACGACCACCGTTGCGGAGTCGGAGCGACGCAAGGTCGTGGCGGCACGCTTACCGAGTCACGCATGGCCCGAGAACGAACTGCTCATTGTGGCGGTCGATGCGCAGTCCGGCGAGACAAAAGCTTTTGACCGAAACTCCCACGTCGATCTTGTCGATGCCGTGGCCGCCAGTTGCGCCGTACCCGGCATATGGCCTGCAGTCACGATCCACGGAAGGCATTATATCGATGGCGGCGTCCGCTCGGCGGAAAATGCCGATCTGGCGAAGGGCTATGCGCGCATCGTAATTCTCTCTCCGCTGGGAACGACGCTTCCGCGCATCGGTGGAGGTGGTTTGAACGAGCAGATCGAAATCCTTCAGCAGGCGGGTGGCAAAAGCTACTTGGTGAATCCCGATTCCAAATCGCGAAGGGCTATCGGGCTGAATCCGCTGTCGCCGGATACGCGACGCCCCGCAGCCCAAGCTGGGCGCAAGCAGGGACAGAGCATCGCGCCAGACCTAGCAGCATTTTGGGAATCCCCGCTGGTCAGCGCGACGATTGGCTGACTCCGTCAACTAAGCTGCACTACGCTGCTTACATGGCAACCCCGGTACCGCTTTCGCCCAGCGCACTGGATAATCCGGTTCAGACCATCCGCCGCTGCAACCGCTTTTACACGCGACCCATCGGAGTCCTTCAAGAACACCTTCTACAAAGCCGTAGCCAGGCGCTGGCGGCCCGATGCACCGGTCCTTCGGCCGGCAAACAACGCGGCCTCCAGGATGACAAGGGCTGTGCCGAAAAAATCTGACGTCTGCGCAAGCGGCTGCCACACGAAACTGGAAGGTCATTGCTCATTGGTCATTGGTCGTTGCTATTGGTCATTGCTCGCTCCTCCGGGTTACCCTCGACCGACGCCGTCGGCAGTATAAGAATTTGCGAATTCCTGCAAAAAAATCTTGCATCTGTGGAAATTTCCCGTAATCTCACAACTGCGAACTAACTTCGCCGAAATGCCCGGGAAAACGCATCCAACCTGGGAGCCGCGAACAAAATGTCTTCTCCGCGACGAAGAAGACTCAAGGGAGACGCGGTGGTGAGAGTGAGTCGCTTGAGGAGGCAGCCATAGAAATTGGCAACAGCTAGCCGACAACAACTCGAAGGTCCCCAATCCCTCGACGCCGTATCCAATCGGAAAAGATTCGTCCGCCTCACGCTTTGGCCCTTGGTTGCCGCCACCTTCTTTATGGTGTCGGGCGGAACCTACGGCACCGAAGACATCGTGCACGGCGCCGGATACGGCCGCGCGATCCTGATCCTGCTCATCACGCCTCTGCTCTGGAGCCTCCCGACCGCTTTCATGATCGGTGAGCTCTCGAGCGCGCTCCCCTACGAAGGCGGCTACTACGCCTGGGTGCGCCGCGCTATGGGCAACTTCTGGGGATTCCAGGAAGCATGGCTCTCGCTGGTTGCGTCCATTTTCGACATGGCTATCTACCCGACGCTGTTTGTCGCCTACCTGACCCGCATGTTCCCGTGGTTCCAGATGAACAATCGCGGATGGTGGGTCGGACTGGCTGTCGTGGTCGCTTGTGCGGTGCTCAATATCGCTGGAGTGAAAGTGGTCTCCCTCACTTCGCTCTGGCTGTTTTTGGCGCTCTCGGCGCCATTCGCAGCGATCGTTCTATTGGCGCCGTTCAAGATCGGCGGCTTAGTCAATGCCGTCACCAAGCCGACGACCTCTACGGTCGATATCCTCGGCGGCCTCCTCATCTGCATGTGGAACTACATGGGATGGGACAACGCGTCGACAATCGCGACGGAAGTCGAAAAGCCGCAGCGCACTTACCCCCGCGCCATGCTGGTAGCGGTCTGCATCGTGGCAGTGAGCTACATCCTGCCGTTCGCAGCAATGTGGATGACGGGCCTGAAGTCCACCGCGTGGGAGACCGGCTCGTGGGCGGATATCGCGGGCCTGCTCGGCGGTCCGCTGCTCCGCCTGGGAGTGGTGCTCGGAGGCCTCATCAGCGCTTTTGGCATGTTCAACGCTCTGGTGATGAGCTACTCGCGCCTGCCTCTGGCAATGGCGCAGGACGGAATGCTGCCTGCCGTTTTCGGCAAGCTGCACAACAAGTCGCGCGCTCCTTGGGTGGCGATCATCGGTCTTGCCATCGGGTGGGCGATGTGTCTGGGCCTAGGCTTCGCCCGCCTGGTCACGCTCGATATTCTCCTCTACGGCGCCAGCCTATTGTTGGAGTTCCTGGCGCTAGCCGTGCTCCGCTTCACCGAGCCAAACCTGAAGCGACCCTTCCGCGTTCCTGGCGGATTTTTCGGGGCCATCGCCATTGGAATCCCTCCCATGCTTCTGCTCGGATTTTCCGTTTTCCGCAGTGAGCATGAGTCGATTCTGGGCATGAGCTCATTCGCATTCGGCATGATCCTGATTGCAGCCGGCTTCGTCGCCTACTTCGTCAACCATGCTTTGAAGCCGACAGGCTGGTCGGTTCCTCCGACAAAGAAACAGCCGCAACCCGCCGCCTAAGAAAACAAGGCCCCGGGTTCGGTCCGAATCCGTAGCCAATCCTCGTCCGGCTAGCAAGGATCAATGGAACGACGGGACGCACCTAGAGCATAAGAAACGGATAAGCACATAGCAGCCTTAGATATCTGAAGCAAGAATGAGGACCGAGTGGTCTCGGTCCTCATAGTGGTAAAACTCAAACATCCTGGCACCCGAAGCCGGAAGCCAGTTCTTAGGCGGCTTTGGCCTCGTCCCGCAGCATTCGGGCTTTATCGTGCGCCCGCTGTACGCTCGTTGCCTGTCGCCGCACAATTTCCATCAAAGAGGACGGAAGCGTTTCCGCTGAGCGCTTTTTGGTAGGTGTCCCAGGCGCTGTCTTCACCCGTTTCGACCGATTCCAGAAATCGTCTTGTCCCCGCCGCCAAGATTGGCCTTAGTATCGAGCCAGGCCCGCCGCATGGCGCCCCCGACCGATCCGGAAACTTTTTTTTCAGGCTTGCCGAGCTTGGATAATTCGATTTGCAGCTCTTGCGCGAACCGTCCCCGCTCAGCGCTCTGCTCGTTGAAATAGCCCTTCAAGTCCGTGCGCTTTACGTGTTGCGCCGCATCCTGATAGCCTTTTTGTCCGTCTTTGCAAGTCTCCATGAGATTCTCTACAACACTGATGGCGTTGTTCCCGTCCATGAAATGACCTCCGGCTCCATACGATGCGCTGTCCCGGCGGAGGTTTGGCGCAATTTTGCGCGGCAACCAAGCAGTGACTAGAAAGTAGTTTGATTCGAGTTCTAGAATCAGAGGAACACTGTATGGCCAAGCGGAAATACAAGGGTGCGTACATGTTGAGCCGGGTGGCGGGCCCGTTCGACGCCCTCGTCTTTGCCTCAGTTGCTCAGGGCAGGCTGAGAACAACCGAACCGGAAACTCGCGGGCGAAATCCTGAGCCGGACAAGGGAACCCATGACTAAGAGGAAATCCAAAGGAGCCTACATGATCTCCTCGGTCGCGGAAATGTACGGCATTCATCCCCAGACCTTGCGCCTGTACGAGCGCGAAGGCCTGCTTAAGCCTTCGCGCACCGAAGGCAACACGCGGCTTTACACCGACGAAGACCTGCAACGCCTTGAATTCATCCTTTCACTGGCGCGCGATCTGGGCGTCAACATCGCCGGAATGGCCATCATCCTGCAAATGCGCGAACGCATGGAAGAAATGCAGCGGCAGATTCAGGAATTTGTACAGTACATTCAGCAGGAAGTCCTCACCCGCGCCAACGCAGCCGCCGATCCGGCAAAGGGAGCGATCGTGCCGGTGCGCAGGCCGATGGTCACACCGCCAGTCCAGCCTCGGAAAAAATAGTTCTTACTCCCTTCTCATCCCGAGCGGAGCAAAACGTGGCGCAGGCGCCGCGCATGGCGGAGTCGAACAATACCTACATTCACCATCCACCTGGGAGCCCGCAGAGCAAGCCGCGCTGAGCGGGAAGATTTGTCGACGCCGAAAATTGTGGTTGGAAGTAGGGATCCTTCGACTGCGTTGGCATCCGCTCCGCGGACAGCAACGTCGCTCAGAATGCCCCAGGAGGTATGATCTAAGGTTCACGAGATGCTGCCCTTCAAGCTCATCTATAGCGACGCGTACTATCTTCCGATCGGCAACCACGTCTTCCCCGCCGA
>Ga0126381_100005403_pt1 | contig 14058 bp, 13 predicted proteins | sample PanSoiMetPlot_28_FD_96465 | JGI IMG/M metagenome (GOLD analysis project Ga0126381, IMG submission 96465) | Tropical forest soil microbial communities from Panama - MetaG Plot_28 | ecosystem: Environmental > Terrestrial > Soil > Tropical forest > Bulk soil | place: Panama | collected 2016-02-17
AGGGCATGCGGCCGGGGATGTGCCGCGAACTAACGCCAGCCGAAGTCCGGCGATTCATAACCGATTATCGACCGGCTCGCGGCCGGACGTAAGCCCAAATCGAGTTCTCGGGCTATAAAGGCTTGGGCTAACGAACGTTCGTTCCTATCCGCCGAGCCGCTATTCTGGTTCGCGAAACATAGCAGGGATTCCCACCGGCGACAGAGCATAGCTCGGCTGCCGAATCGAGCTACTGATCAGAAGCGTGTGGGTTGCTCCGCGGCTTTACGGTCAACAATCGCTTGATCTCGGAGACGCCTTGGATTGCCCTGGCACCCACGGGCGGCTTGTAAGGAGAGGTCCACGCCAGCAGCACCTGGTCGCCTACATGAATCAGCTCCAGGTCGCGATCCTTTTGTTTCTTTGCCGCCTCGGCCAGTAGCTGGTTGATTTTGCGAGTCAACCTGATCAGCGTTTTATCATGAACGCTACTTTCCTCGGCGACCACGGCGAGCTGAGCACCCGCGCAGGGTTCTGTGCCACCCGAACAACTGGCAAAGGGCTCCCCGTCGCTAGTTAGATATAGCTGGTACATTGGCGAGTCCAGAATGTCCGATGAGACGCTGTTCTTGCTCGACATGATGTTCTCCTGATTCAGGTTCGACGAAACGTAATCTCAAATGACGCCCGTTACACCGGGCTCGTATCCCATTCATTCATGGTAGCGCAAAACGCCAGGCAATTCCCTCAGTATCCTGGCGGGCAACAGGCTCGCAGGCGGTCGTCAGCCGTCGACGCCAGCCTGAAGCTCAAGCGCCGGAGGAGCCTAGCGATGCCGCCGCAGATCGAGTTCGACCACATCACCCCTGGAACCGCCCGCCGACATGACAAGTTCGCCCGCCTTACCCCAATCGAAGTTCACGATTGAATTGAAGTCCGGGTGCGAACTCGATCGAAGTGGTTGGGGCGGGGCCTTGTGATCCAGACGTTGCTCCCAGATGCTCGAGCCTTCGCCTTGCTGATCGATGTACAGCATCGTGTCATTGTCACGCCATCGAATGATCGGAAGGTGGACTGCGTCGGGCAGATCATAAGTGTCAGTGGTTTGAGCTCCGGGTATGAAAACGGCTATTTTCGCGTTCGACTGGTCGGGCCTCTTTAGGACATACGCCACCCTTCGCCCGTCAGGCGAAACTGCCGGATTCTCCGCGTCGGCCGAAAGGTCAGTGAGTTTAGTTGGCGCCCCGTCACCCTCCAGTGACACCGTCAAGAGCGCTGTACCATTATTTTCACCTTTCTTCTGATAAACGACCCGGTTACCGTTTAGTAAGCATGCTGGCCTAGATCCCTCCGAAGCGAGTTTCTTGAGGTTGCTGCCATCGCGCCCGATTCTCCATATGGAGAGCAAGCCATCCCGGTCAGACGCAAACACGACGTACCGATCATTAGGCGTTACGGTCGGCGAGCTGTTGTCTCCTTCGTTGGAAGTCAGCGGCGCGCTGACGCCGGTCGACGGGTCGTAAATGAATAGACTGGTCCTTTGCACCGGACCGGCGCTATAGATCACCTTCTTATCCGGGGTCCAACACAGACCACCGGAGCCATAGTTTTTGAGGGGACCGATGTTGATCCTTTTGGAACTGCCGGGATCCTTCCCGTTGCCAATAAAAAGGCTCAACCCGTAGTCGACTCGAACCGACAACAACGTACGAGAGTCGGCGGCAAGGCTCGCCCCAAAGTATTCGGAGGGATCTGTTGTCAGCTTATGCGCCTCTCCACCAGGGTATGAAATCATCCACAGGCCCGATGCCTGAACCTGGTCGCCGGTCGCGTTGACAATCAACTCACTATCCGAGGCCCAGGCCAGATTGCGGACCCGTGCCCACCTTGTCGAGGAGGGTAGGACCTCCTTTATGCCATCGGCCAGTTTTATGACATACAGCTCCTCATCTGCTTTATCACGGTTCCTGATTCCACAGGCGATGCGCCTGCCGTCAGGGGACCACGCCGGATACAGCCATGCATCACCATCGTGATCAGCAACTGAAAGGCTTCGCTCATCGGTTCCATCAATATTGGCTGTCAAGAGGGAATGGTGACTATTGCGCACAAAGGCAAAGCGGTCTCCCTTTGGAGAGAAGCAGACGGACCTGTTGACGTCGTCAATTATTTTTTCCGGCTGCCCTCCCACGATTTGTCTTCTATACAGAGTGCCCTTGTCCGGCTTACCGGCGACGTAGTAGACATACTGGCCATCGATTGAGAACGTCACGCCAGCGCAATTGGGGCAAGGGACATTGCTCAGCTCCGATGGGGTCTCTTGATCTGACTCCGGCATGGTCAGAACCGAAAGCGAGTTGCGCCTTACGTAGGCGAAATGCTTTCGATCAGGCGAAACGGCAACTGCGTTTCGCGAGGCCTCTCCATCATAAGTGACCTTCTTGACGTCGACTTCTATCGGTGGCGAATAACGATTGGTCGTTACCCAGCGATATGAAATGGCGGCAACCAAAATCAGAATCGGGAGTATCAGGTATGCCCCATACCTAGCCATGGCGGCAAATACTCCGACACTTCTGATCTTTGCGCTCCTGCCGTGATTCTCACCAGATGCCCTGGCCTGCCCGGTGTGGTCCGAAGCTGCTGATTTTCCCGACTCAGATGATGGCGTCCGGGCGCTCGTAATGAACGGAGCCTTCGGGATTCCGCTATCGACGGCCCTGAAGGCTTCGAGGTCGGCAAGCAGGGCTTCGAATGATTGATATCGTTCGTCGCGGTCTCTAGCGAGCGCGCAGGCGAGAATGGCCTCAAGTTCGGCCGGCGCCTCTGGAAGATAGGAAGATACCGGTGGGGGGTCGCTGCCAACGAGCGACGTCAACAGGTCCGGCAACTCCTCGCCTTCAAATGGCCGCCGTCCGGCAAGCATTTCGTACAGCACGATGCCAAAGCTGAATATGTCGGTGCGCGGGTCCAGTTCCTTGCCTCGAGCTTGCTCAGGCGACATATAGCAGAACGTGCCGATCACCGCTCCTGGCACCGTGGCAGGGCTATCGCCCAGCGAAGTAATCGGATCGGACTGAGGGGCCAGCTTCGCGAGCCCAAAGTCCAGGACCTTAACCAGGCCATCAGCGCGGACCATGATATTCTCGGGCTTGATGTCTCGATGGATTATCCCCGCCTGATGGGCAGCCGCGAAGGCGCTCGCCACTTGTACTGCAATCTCCAGCGCTGCTCGAATATTGATTCCGTCCTTGATGAGAGCTCGCAGGGTCCGGCCTTCAACGTATTCGGTCGCGATGTAGTAGGACGAAAATGCCTGCCCGTAATCGTAAACGGTAATGATGTTGGGGTGATTGAGGGCTGATGCGACTCGGGCTTCCTGAGCGAACCGGCGGAGGCGCTCGATGCTTTGGACGTGGGGGGCAGGCAGGATTTTGAGGGCGACCTTGCGCATGAGTCGCGAATCCTCGGCGATGTAGACCTTACCCATGCCGCCTTCGCCGAGTACTCCCGTAATCTGGTAGTGGTCGAAGACGGAGCCGACGAGCGAGTCTTGCCGGGAGTTGAACTCCTCCAGAAATTCGGCTGCGATCCTGTCGGGAGGCTGGTCGAGGACGCTGCCTCCTTTCTCGTGGGCCTCGAGCAGCGAGTTGACCTCGGCCAGGAGGTCGGGATCCGTGCAGATCCTGGAAAGGAACTTAGTGCGATGGGCAGGGTCCTGCTCAAGGGCTGCATGAAACAGCCGTTCGACTTCTTCCCATCGATTGAACACTTGCACGGCGTTCCATCCTCGGGGAGAGTTAGCAGGCCAGTTAGCAGCGGGTCAGTTCGCGGCGCAGCCAGGCCCTGGCCAGTGTCCAACCCCTCTCGACTGTCGAATGTGAGAGTTTCATGGTTTCGGCCGCCTCCTCGATTGTAAGGCCGCCGAAAAATCGGAGCTCGACAATCTGGGCGAGTTGGGGGCGTTCGTCTTCCAGGACCTTAAGGGCGTCGTCGAGTGCGACGAGGTCGACATCCGACCCACGTGCCGCCTTGTCGATTTCGCTGAGGGAGACCTTGTATTGCTCGCCGCCACGTTTGCCGGCGCGACGGCGCCTGACGTGGTCAACCAGTATTCTGCGCATCAATCTGGCGGATATGGCGTAGAAGTGTGCCCGATTCTGCCACTTAACCACGCTCTGATCGATCATTCTAAGGTAGGCTTCGTTGACGAGCGCTGTCGGCTGGAGGCTCATATTCGGGCGCTCTCGCCGCAAGTAGTTCCTGGCAATCCTGCGCAACTCATCGTAGACCAGCGGCATCAACTCATCAATCGCGCTGAGGTCGCCATCTCCCCACCGGAGCAGCAACTCGGTTACTCCCTCGACCATCAGAACCTGCCTCCTGCTGATTGCTGCGCGGCTCCCGGGTAATCCTGCTTTCCCCTCTTCAATATGGAGGCCAGCGCCCGAATCCAGGGACTTTGTTCCGAAACTGCAACGTCGCTGAGCCCAAGGGCTCCACCAGACCAGATCATTACTCTGACGTCGATTTAAACTCTGGCGCCAATTCAATTGGTGCCGCAGAGATGCAAAACAAATAGGATGATAGCTGTACGCTCGGACGAGATGGAGATAATACTAACAGGCACGTCAAGAGGACAGTTCCGATTCCCTTTCATCAATCCATCGAAATATCATTCAGGTTGAGGTCGCGGTACATCGCCAGCACCCCGGATCAATGGGTTTAGGTGGTGGCAGATTGCCGGGGGCTTGGGCCCACTCGTCCAAAAGTACTCGTCGCCTGCTCAATAAAAGCCAGCGTCAGTATACAGTTCGGCAACAGCGGGCCGCAAGTATCGGTCTCGAAGCAAAGGCGATCAGGCAGCCAGCCGCCGGGCCGGGCACTCCGCGGCGGATATTGAGACGCGGACCGGATCTTTCTCAAATTGGGGTGCGGTTCCGCTTCACAAAATGATAGAATTATTTGTTTGCGGAGTCCGGCAAATCCTGGGCGGATGGAGGAATAGGTGGACTTTGAATTAAATGAAGATCAGCAGCAAATTCGAAGCTCCATCAGGGAGTTTGCGGAAGCTGAACTGCGGCCCCATGTCCTGGAATGGGATGAATCACAGCACTTCCCTGTTGAGTTATTGCCGAAGTTTGCCCAACTTGGCATAACCGGCGTCATCATTCCCGAAGAGTACGGCGGCGCGGGGATGGGCTACATAGAGTACGTGACGATAATGGAAGAACTGTCCAGGGTGGATCCTTCGATCGCGTTATCGATTGCGGCCCACAATTCGCTAAGCAGCGGCCATCTGTACCTGGCGGCGAACGAATCTCAAAAGCGCGACTTCTTAACGCCGATGGCCCAGGGAGAGTTTCTGGGAGCCTGGGGCCTGACGGAGCCCAGTTCAGGGTCCGATGCCAGCTCGATGCGAACAACGGCAGTAAAGCGAAACGGCCAGTGGATCCTGAATGGATCAAAGAACTTCATCACCAATGCATCATTCGCAGGTCTTGCGGTGACGATGGCAATCACGGACAGGACCGCCGGCTCCCACGGGATCTCGGCATTCATCGTCGAGCGCGGTACTTCAGGCTTTGCGGTAGCCAAGAAAGAAAACAAGCTGGGCATGCGGGCCAGCGACACTGCAAGTCTTGTTTTCGATGACTGCCATATTCCTGCCGACCACATCATCGGTGACGCCGGGCAGGGCTTCATGCAGGCAATGAAGGTTCTGGACGGGGGCAGGATTTCAATCGCCGCGCTGGCGGTAGGGATCGCCCAGGGAGCCTATGAAGCCGCGCTCCATTATGCCAAAGAGCGGCACCAGTTCGGCAAGCCCATCGCGGAATTCCAGGCGATCCAGTTCAAGCTTGCTGACATGGCGACCCAGATTGACGCGGCGAGATTGATGACCTACCGTGCCGCGGCAATGAAGAATTACGGCAAGGTAGTGACCAAAGAGTCGTCGATGGCGAAGTTGTTTGCGAGCGAAGTCGCCGTGCGAGTGGCGGAAGAATCAGTACAGGTGCATGGCGGATATGGTTATATAAAGGACTATCCCGCAGAAAAGTACTGGCGCGATTCCAAGCTTTGCACTATCGGCGAGGGAACCAGCGAAGTTCAGAGAGTAGTAATCGCGCGCCAGCTCCTCAGGCAATGATGGCGAGTCTCGAGCCGCAATTGAAAGAGTAGAGCTGCTGTACCGGCGAGCCGGCCGATGTTCGCGGCCTGGGGCGACAGCTGAATTGGGAAGTAGTAAATGCAGAATGGCAATCCGACAGTGGCGAGCATCCTGGATGGCAACAAGCGATCCATCGCTCGGGCAATCAGCGCAATCGAGAACGGCGATCAGGAGATCACCGATCTGCTCAAGCAGCTTTTTCCCAATACTGGCCATGCGCTGATTATCGGGGTTACCGGAGCGCCGGGATCGGGCAAGAGCACCCTGGTTGATGCGCTCGCCGCTCACTACCGCTCATCAGGCGAAACCGTCGGAATTATAGCCGTCGACCCGTCGAGCCCATTCACTGGGGGAGCCATACTCGGGGACCGCATCAGAATGCAGAACATGGCGACGGATGCCGGTGTCTTCATTCGCAGTATGGCTGCGCGCGGTCATCTTGGCGGCCTTGCTCGGGCCACGGCCGACGCAATCGCTGTATTAGACGCCGCTCGATATGACAAAGTTATCGTTGAAACGGTTGGCGTGGGCCAGGATGAGATCGACATCGTCAAGACCGCGGACGTCACTGTAGTGGTGCTGGTTCCAGGAATGGGCGACGACATCCAGGCGATCAAAGCCGGTATAATGGAGATAGGCGATATTTTCGTCATAAACAAGGCCGACCGCGAAGGAGTGTTGCGCACCGAAAGAGAACTTGAATCAATGCTATCCATCGCCGATAGGCCGGACGGCTGGAAACAACCGATTGTCAAGACGGTCGCGGTCCGGGCCGACGGAGTAAATGAATTGGCTGATGCCATTCAGGCGTACGCCAGGTTTCTGAAGGAAGACGGATCGAGCGCAAACGGCAGGCGCGCCAGCATCGCCGAGCACAGGATCAAAGAGATGCTGCGAGACCAGCTTCTGAAGCGCGCATTAGAGAAGGGAATAAGCGAATCAGAGTTCAAGGACCTGGCGCGAATGGTGGCTGAGCGTCGCCGAGACCCATATTCCGCGGTCGAAGAAATCCTGGACCGCCTTGGAATCCTATAGGTCGACCTTCGAAACCCAGGAGAGAAATGGCGCCAATGTTGAGCGCCTGTATTTCAGGCCTATATGAAGATAGATCACCTTGGAATAGCCGTAAAATCGCTGAAGGACTCCCTTCCCTTTTACGAAGCCGTGCTAGGGCTCGAGCTCAAAGGGACGGAGGTCGTGGACGATCAAGGCGTAACGGTCGCCTTCTTGCCGGCGGGCGATTCACGGATTGAGCTACTGGAGCCTTTGTCAGGTGATTCAGTAGTCGGCCGATTTCTCGCTCGGCGTGGCGAGGGCCTTCATCATATATGTTATGAAGTGGAAGACCTAGAGTCTAAGCTGGAGGAATTTGCTGAGCGGGGCGTCCGGCTTTTGACCGGCTATCCCAAGATCGGAGCCGAAGGAAGACTCGTTGCCTTTTTGCACCCGTCGAGCGCCAACGGCGTCCTCGTCGAACTGGTTCAGAAAGCCAAAAAACAGTAAGGAGATCAAATAGAATGAAGCTACCCGGAAAGGTCATAGCGACGATAGCAGTAGTGGTCGCGCTGGCAGGCATAATCATATGGGCGCAACGGTCACTGTCGCGGCCGGCCAGGATCAGCCTGAGTTCTAAGGACATGGAAGCGCTGGTCGGTAAGTTCTCACCGGATCAAGTTCGCCAGCTAACCTCGAACCCCTCTCAAAAGCAGAGCTTTGTCGATGACATCAAGAAAACACTCGCGGTCGGCGCAGCCGCCGAAGCGGCAGGCTACGCCGATCGCCCGGCGATTAAGTCACAAATCACGTTTCAGACCGATTTGCTGCTGGCGACCCAATACCAGCAAAAGAACGCCAATGTGAAGATCGGTGAGGATGAGATTGCCAAATTCAATCAGGCCAATCCGCAGGCGTTTGACGAATTCATCCAAAACAACCCGAGATTCCAGCAGCAGGCTGCCGGGCCTCAAAGGGAACAGCTCAAGCGAGCTTTCGCGGAACTGAAGACCCTTGCCGGGCGGGCCAAGGCTGAGGGGCTGGCAAAGGACCGCGGAACGGAACTCCAATTACTGGTCTCGAAATATGATATTCTCTCTTCCGCATATGAGGCGGATCTCAGGAACGACGACAAACTGGTCACCGAAGCCGATCTCGATAACTACTATAAACAACATCCGGAAGAATTCAATGAGGTTCGCGCGCGGCACATTCTGATCGCGACCGGCTCTCCTCAAGATGAAAAGGATGACGAGGAGAAGGGGGATGATAAGAAATCCAAGCCCTTGACTAAAGATGAGGCTCGAAAGAAAGCGGAGTCGATTCTGCAACGCATTCAGAAGGGCGAAGACTTCGCCACCCTTGCCAAGGAGAACTCGGATGACCCCGGGTCTAAGACCAGCGGCGGCGACCTGGGCTACTTCGCGAAAGGCAAGATGGTTCCCGAGTTTGAAGCAGCCGCCTTCGCGCTGAAGCCCGGTCAGACGAGCGGCCTGGTCGAAACTAAATACGGCTTCCACATCATCAAGGTGGAGGATGTCAGGCAGCTCGCCGCCACCGATCCTAAGGTTCGACAGGAAATGACTGATAAGCTGAAGAACGACGCGGTGGAAAAGCGCATCGATCAAATAGTCAAGAGCAGCAAAGTCTCGGTGGCGGAGAATTTCGAGTTGCCCGAACCGCCGGCGAGCAGCAATCCGCATCAGGGTCAGATGCCCGCGGGTCACCCATAAGAATCCGGCCGAGAGGATCCGGTTGGAGAAATCGGCCGGCCGGATCTGCGCGATACAACTTCAACCGAAGGAGGCAACCAGGTGACTCAGGCGAAGATCGGGGTGATCGGGGGAAGCGGAATATACCAGATGCCATCGCTCTCTGAAGTGGAAGAGGTGCGTGTTGATACACCGTTTGGCAGCCCATCGGACGATTTCATCCTTGGGAACCTCGGCACAACTCGTGTAGCATTCTTACCACGCCACGGCAGAGGGCATCCTTTGATCCCTAGCGAGATCCCGTTCCGGGCCAATATCTATGCGATGAAGCTGCTCGGAGTCGAACGAATCATATCAGCCAGCGCCGTCGGCTCGCTCAAGCAGGAGCTGAAGCCAATGGACATAGTCCTGCCGGATCAGTTCTTCGATCGAACACGCCATCGGCCTTCCACTTTCTTCGGCAATGGCATCGCCGCTCATACCGGCTTTGCGGACCCAGTCTGCAGAGACCTGTGTGACGCGCTGGAAGAAACAGCTCGAAAGGCGCTCTCTGGGGTTACGGTGCACAGGGGCGGCACCTACCTGTGCATGGAAGGCCCTGCCTTTTCGACCAGAGCTGAATCCGAGGTCTACAGGTCCTGGGGGATGTCGATCATCGGGATGACCAATCTTCAAGAGGCTAAACTGGCTCGCGAGGCTGAAATCTGCTATGCGACGATTGCGCTGGTGACCGATTACGACTGCTGGCACCCTGAACACGATTCTGTCACGATCGAAATGGTTATCGACTATCTGAATCGCAATTCGGCCAATGCTCAGAAGCTGATTGCGGGCGTTATAGAGCGGATTGCAAACAAGACGCCTTCTTGCAAGTGCCGCGAAGCGATGAGACATGCTATCATTACTGCTCCTGATAAAATCGAATCCGCAGCTAGAGAACGGCTGAAAGCCATTATCGGAAAGTACATGGACTGATTGAGCAAAAGGAGGTTTGGCGTGTTTGTAAGTCGAACGGAAAGGACGTGGCCCGTCTCCCTGCCGGGGGCAATTCTTGCCTGTATCCTGATGTGTGGCGCCGCAGTAGCCCAACGGGGCCCAAGCCGCGGACCAGGGGGCCATGATCCCGAAATGGAAGTCACCCAAAAACACAATCTTCAGGTCGCCAAGTGGTACCTGACCAAGCGCAAAGCTTACGAAGGCGCTCGGGATCGTCTGCAGGAGATACTGGACCAGGCTCCCGAGTTTTCGCAAATTGACGAGGTGATTTTCCTGTTGGGGGAGGCAAATGAGAAACTGCGTAAGCCTGCAATCGCCTCAACATACTACAAAAAGCTGATCAAAGACTATCCTGGAAGCCAGTTCTTGAAAAAAGCTCAGGAACGGCTGGCCGATCTGAAACTGCCGCCCGATTCAGATGATGACAAATCCAAAGACGCGCCTCCGGACAAAAAGCCTGACCAGCAGCCAGATTGATCCGAAAGCCATTGACGATCCGGCAAGTATCCCGGCTTTGCCCCCGATCACAAATCGCAGACAATATCCAGCGAGTGGAGCACGCTATTCAACATGTCAATTCTAGTGGTGGGATCTGTTGCGTTTGATTCGGTAAAGACTCCTTTTGGAGAAAGAGAGCATATCCTGGGCGGGGCTGCTATGTATTTTAGCGTAGCCGCGTCATTCTTTGCGGATGTGCGCCTGGTCGGCGTAGTGGGCGACGATTTCTCAGCCGAGCACGAAGCCGTCTTCAAAGAACGAAGGATCGATATCTCGGACCTGGAAAGAGTAAAGGGGCAGCGCAGCTTTCACTGGAAAGGCGAATACGGGTTCGACCTTAATGTAGCGCGTACGCTCGACACTCAATTGAATGTTTTCGCGGACTTTAAGCCGAAGTTGTCCAACGTCGCCCGCCAGGCGAACTACCTGTTTTTAGCCAATATCCAGCCGGCGCTCCAACGCGAAGTCCGCCAGCAGCTCAATCCTCGCATAGTCGCAGCGGACACTATGAACTACTGGATCGAGAACGATCGCAAAGAGCTGCTGGAGACGCTCAAGGGCGTCGACCTACTGATCATTAATGAAGCGGAAGCGCGCGAACTTGCCGGAGAAGCAAATCTCCTCAAAGCGTCACGGCGGATTCTCACTATGGGGCCTTCAAGGCTGATCGTAAAACGAGGAGAGTACGGAGCGGTGATGTTCTCAGATTCATCGTACTTTGCGATCCCAGCATACCCGCTGGAGGACGTCTTTGACCCCACTGGTGCAGGGGATAGTTTTGCTGGGGGTCTGATGGGTTATCTCGCCGCAACAAATGCATCGGATGAAGCGGCAATGAGGCGCGCGGTCATCTACGGTTCAGTAATGGCGTCCTTCAACGTAGAAGAATTCGGGGTGGACAGACTTCGACGCCTGTCTCATGAGGAGATTGACGAAAGGTTCAAGACCATCAAGGAAATGACTCACTTCGGTGATTCCGATGCGCCGAGGCGCTCGTTTTTGGCCGGAGACTGAGGGACAATTTCCCCGCGCAAGCAGATTGGACAAGGTCTTAGGCCCAGGCGGCGCGCGGCGTCCTCGCTGAGGGCACTGCGCTCACCCTGGCCCGGAACATGATTTGGTCGATGGTAATAACGCTGATCTATCTGAGCGGCATACACGAGGTTGATGGGTTGGTCGGGTCGCGGCTGAGGAACGACGTTAGTCATTGAGGCTTCGACCGGTCGGGTCATACCGGCAGAACGCCTTTCGAGGGTTGACCTGACGTAGCACAGCGCTACCCAGCCCCCGACCATCAGGACCAGGAATCCGCCCAAGGATAAGACTTTGTTGATTAATTCGCTCTTACTCGGATGCAGACGGCCTTTTGCACGGAGGCTTGCCAAGGCTCAGCTCCTTTGGGAAAGTTCAACTGCTTTTTTGGTGAAGGGTGGTAGTCTAACACTCGGGTCGCTACAGGTCAAGAAGGTCGTCAAGGCCGTCGAGGCGGCGCCCGAACCAAGCCGGTCGGGCCGCAAGAGGATATAACCAATGTATACTGCGTTTAGGGAAATCCGCCCGTCCTCGCGGCAATTGTTGCACTTTTGTTAAATCCACCTTATAAGACAGAGCGGACCTAGATATGAAATTCACGAAACTACAGGGCATGGGTAATGACTTCCTCGTCACCGTGGTCAAGGACGTATACAGCACAGAGTCCCCAAACAAGCTAGCTGTCAGGATGTGCGACAGGCATTTCGGGGCCGGCGCGGATGGCCTGGTTCTGGTGAGTCGCGGAAGCAGCTCGGACCTGGACTTTCACTCGAGGATCTTCAATGCGGACGGGAGCGAGGCTGAGGTTTCCGGGAACGGAACGAGATGCGTGGCTGCCTATCTGTATCACTCAGGGCTATGGCCGGTGCCGGAAGTACGAATATGCACTGCGGCGGGCATTAAGTACGGCGAACTGATCTCGAAAGACGGACTTCGGTACGAATTCGAATTCGACATGGGAAAGCCGATACTCGCAAGTAGAGAGATTCCGGTTCGAATTGAGCCTCCCGCCGATAGGGTAGTGTCACATAGTCTGTCGGTTGCCGGCCAGAGCTATGAAATCACGTGTACTTCGATGGGCAATCCGCATTGCAGCATAGTCGTTCCGGATGTTACCGACAAGGCGTTAGCCAGGGTCGCTCCCCATATCGAGTCGAATGATCTATTTCCAAAGCGAACCAATGTAGAATTCATCCATCCGATTTCATCGAGCGAGATAGAAGTCCGGTTCTGGGAGCGAGGGGTAGGGTGGACTAACTCATCCGGCACCGGGTCGTGCGCCGCGGCCGTGTCATGCGCCCTGCTGGGTCTAACGGGACGAACAGTCTCGATAAGAACCCTTGGCGGGACACTCTCGGTCAGATGGTCAGCCGATGACGTAGTGTACTTGACGGGCGCCGCCGAGGTCATCTATGAGGGTAATTGGCTCGCGTAGGAATATAACAGGCTGTGCCGGAATAACCGCATCAAACGGCAGCGAGTGCTCCTGCCGCGCATCGATGGTTTGAGAACCCGCTGAACTCATCGATTGCAAAGTCTGGAGGCCGGCTATATGATCGAAAAGACGAGCTGGATTCGAAGATGGAGGTGACTACGGATGGCCTTCTGTCCCAATTGTGAAGCTGAATACAAACCGGGCATTACTATCTGCCCCGATTGTAATATGGAACTCGTACAAGAATTAAACCCTAAGACAAGAGTACACGACATCGAGCATGGCAACCCGGTAGTCTTACAGTCATTTAAGACGTCTGCAGAAGCGGATATGGTTCTAGATCTGCTCAGCCGAAACGGAATCAGATCTTTCGTCGAAGGGGGCAGCTTTGCAGTGCTGCCAAGCAGCTTCTCGGCCGAGATACTGCTGATGGTAGACGAGCGCGATCTTGAGAGGGCAACCGAGCTCTACGAAGCTTATTTCGACCGGCCCGACTCTTCTGACTCTTCCGATGATGGCGAGCGGAATGAGCAGTGAACTCGTAGTCTTTGTCACGGCTCCGGACCTGGACCATGCCAGGCAAATCGCCAAGGAACTGGTCTCTCAACACCTCGCAGCTTGCGTCAACATCATTCCAGCGATTGAATCGATTTACACCTGGAACGGCCAGACCGAAATGTCTGCGGAAACACTTATGGTTATCAAAACCACGGATGCTTGTTACCAGCGACTGGAAGAACGCGTCAAAGCGCTACACCCATACACAACACCTGAACTAGTAGCATTGAGGATCGAGAGGGGTCTGGCCTCTTACCTGTCGTGGCTTCATGACTCAACGGCTTCGTGACTCAACGCTGAACGACTCCCCGTCCAAATCCAGTTGATGGTCTTCGGAGATGACAGCCGGGCGCCCGGCTAGTTCTATGCCCAGGCGCCTCTCGCTGTGCAATTGGTAGCCAAGGTTATGACCCTTTACTTCAATAGCGGCGCGCCTTCTTGCTGCCCTTTTTGGCTCCGCCCTTTTTGGCTCCGCCCTTCTTGGCTCCGCCCTTCTTGGCTCCACCCTTCTTGGCTCCGCCTTTCTTGGCTCCGCCCTTCTTGGCTCCACCTTTCTTGGCTCCACCCTTCTTGGCTCCGCCCTTCTTGGCTCCGCCTTTCTTGGCTCCGCCCTTCTTGGCTCCACCCTTCTTGGCTCCGCCTTTCTTGGCTCCGCCCTTCTTGGCTCCACCTTTCTTGGCTCC
>Ga0126381_100005404_pt1 | contig 14057 bp, 13 predicted proteins | sample PanSoiMetPlot_28_FD_96465 | JGI IMG/M metagenome (GOLD analysis project Ga0126381, IMG submission 96465) | Tropical forest soil microbial communities from Panama - MetaG Plot_28 | ecosystem: Environmental > Terrestrial > Soil > Tropical forest > Bulk soil | place: Panama | collected 2016-02-17
AAGCCTCTTGTTGGATATTACCGGAGGCGTGTTCGGCGTGGTTCTGGCGGCTATCGCGCTGCGAGTAGGCGTGAGCCTGCTGCCTGAAACGCTGCCTCGTATTCAGGAAATCAAACTCGACGGGCAGGTGGTGCTGTTCGCAATCGCGCTCTCGGTTCTGACCGGGATCATTTGCGGACTGGCTCCGGCCTTCGCGGCCTTGCGGACAGACGTCAACGAGACCCTTAAGGAAGGCGGGCGCACGGGCACGGTCGGTGCAGGGCATGTGTGGCTTCGCTCGACGTTGGTAGTCGGTGAAATCGCCGTCGCGCTGGTGCTGTTGGCCGCTTCCGGGTTGTTGCTCCGGAGCTTTGAGAAGATGCTTTCGGTCAATCTCGGCTTCCGGCCAGACCATGTCCTCACGGCTTCCTACTCGCTGCCGCAAAAACAATACGCCACCCAACTTTCGGTGGATGAGTTCAATCACGAACTGATTCGGCATCTTCGGCAGCTTCCCGGCGTGAAGTTTGCGGGGATGACCTCGTTTCTGCCGGCTTCGGGCGGCAACAGCAGTACTGCAATCGACGCGGAAGGCTGTGTCGCACCGAAGAGCGGCGATATGAATCTCGCCACCGAGGTGCAGGTGGAGAGTGACTACCTGCAGGCGATCGGCGTTCCGCTCCTCTCGGGGCGTTATTTCACTCCTGCGGACACAGCGGACACGCAACTCGTCGCGATCGTTAATCACAAGCTCGCTGAGCATTGCTGGCCCGGTTCTGACCCGGTCGGCAGGCGTTTGCGGCTGGGGTTTCCAGACGCGAGGATACCGTGGCTAACAGTTGTGGGCGAAGTTGCGGACGTAAAGGAAGGGTCGCCTGACGAACCAGGCAAACAACAGTATTACACGCCGGTTGAACAGTATGAGAAGTCCATAGGACCCTTCGGCTCTCCCACAGACGTGAATGGAACTGGAGGCTCGGTGGTCGTGCGCACGGCGATGGAGCCCGAGCACATGGCAAATGTTCTGCGTGCGACCGTCCGCTCGATTGACCCTCAGTTGCCCCTCGCACAGGTCCAAAGCATGGAGCGAGCGGTTTCCAATAGCGAAGCTCCACGCCGCTTCAACACCGTAGTCATCTCTGCCTTTGCCGTGGCGGCGGCCCTATTGGCGGCGCTCGGCATGTACGGCGTCATGGCCTTCTCAGCCGCACTGCGTACACAAGAGATGGCCATTCGCATGGCCTTGGGGTCGCAACGAGCGGGCATTCTGCGCCTGGTCTTTGCATCCGCAACGAAAGTGGCCATCGCCGGGTGTGCGATAGGGCTGTTGGGCGTGGCTGCGGCTTCCCGGCTGCTGGGCTCTTTCCTGTTTGGCGTCAGTCCTTTCGATCCTGTGGTGCTGACCCTGGCGGCATTTTTCGTACTGCTCCTCGCATGGCTGGCTTCCTTGCTGCCCGCGCGGCGAGCAGCCTCCATAGACCTCATGAGCGTTCTGCGCGCGGAGTAACGCTGGACACCCGGTGCCATCTCTCAGGCTTGCTCGTGACACGTTGAGAACTGGTCCGCAACCTGCGTGTAGTGACTGTTACCAACAATTAGCCGCACGGGACTTCAGATGCTGAGAATGAGGCCGTCGTGTGCAACGTGGTACCCGTGTTGTTCGGCGAAGGCGGCCAGTTCAGGGTGCGGCGGATTACCTTCGTGGGCAATGTGCGTCGCGAACACGCGGCCATTTGGCTTCAGGGCTCCATCAACACGGAGCCGGCGGGCGTGCTCAACAACTTCGTTGGCGCTCAGATGGTCGCTGCCGACTTGGTCCTTGCCATACGTGTGATCCAGAATGACAAGATCAAATTGCATTCGCTGATTGCTGAATGCGTGCCAAGTCTCTTCCAGCAGTGTGCCGGTATCCGTGCCGTAGAACAGAGAGCGACCGTTCGCTGAGACGGAGTACAGCATTGCTCCCAGACCTGGGGCATGGTTCGCCGGAAAAGCCATCACTGAATATGGACCTACGGTGAAGTATTCGAGAGGGCTTACCTCATGAAGCTTAATGTTGAGTTCCTTCTCGGCTTGAGGCGCCACCAGACTGTAATCTGCGAGGTCCCGGACAAACGTTTCTGCGGCCCGCCGCATCGTTTCACGTGACGCGTAGAAACTCAGCACGGGTGCGCCCACCACCCCAAAGCCGGGACTGCGAGAAAGGAGATGCGACAAGTCGAGATGATCTGCATGCGGATGAGTTTGGAGACAGTAGCGGACATGGTCCAAAGGACAGCCGTGCAGCTGAGACGCCGCCATCACATCGGGGCCAAGGTCAATCAGCAGATCTTCGTTAATCAGCGCCGCAGAGCGCTTGCGCAGACTAGGCCCGCCGAGTACGCGCGCTTGAGCACAGTTTCGACATTTGCAGAAAGCCTCCGGGAAAGCATTTGCAGCGGCGGTGCCAAGAAAAGTGATCTTCATCAGTGCCGGAGATTCGAACGGTTGTATCCTGGCCCACGGCTCAACGTCTAGCTGATGACTGCCGATGAATCGGGCCGTCGTGAGCCGGCCTGGCTGTGACGTCAAATGGCGCTTACTCGTTCCAAGGACACAACGTCGTTCCGAAATCTAGGCAGCGCGGCATCGGCGAAAACTGTTAAAAAACTTCGCGTGGGCCTCGAGGACGCGCGCCTTCGCCGCTTCGTTCACGCTGAGCGACCATTCCCCCTTTTCAAACGTTCCTCCCAGCAAAATGCCATCCGTCCGCGGAAACATATAGAGGCCATCCTCCATGAGAGCTAGGTAGTTCACTTCCGGTTGCGGAAGGAGCACGGTCAACTGTCCTTTTATGGGAACTAGTTCCTGATCATCGAAGAGCGCCCGCGCACCCAGCCCTGTGCAATTGAAGATAACCGGCTCGGCAAGCTGCTGGAGCTGCGAGACATTGTCAAAACGCCTTAGCCGGACCGCGCCCCCGGCGATCCGGAAATCCGTCAGCATCGCAGTCAAGTAGATCGGCGGCTCAATCAACATCGTGTCGTACTGCAACACGTATGGATAGCCTGAAAAGGGATGCTCCGATTCGCTTAAGATACGGGTTTCAGGTACGAACGGGCGAAGCGCGCGGGACTCATCGTCGTCGGTGATCTCATGACGGCTCAGGAAATAATTGCGAATCCACCGCACGCCGTATTTCGGTCCGAGCAACGTCTGATACCGGCGATAAGCAAGCTCTGCAGCTTGCAGAAACTGGCTCATGAACTCCGGGGTCTTCTTTTCGAAGTCGAAGACCGCGAAGGGATGCCACTGGCCGCCGGCGATATTGGAGGTGGTGTTCGGAGGAAGTTCGCTCGCGTAAATCGTGACCGACAGCCCGCGATCCTGCAGCAGCCGAGCCGTCGCCAATCCGACCGCTCCGCATCCGAGTACCGCCACCGACGACGCCGGCTCGCCCGGAAGCAAAGCCGTAGCTAACTGCGAAGTCCCCCACGACAACGTAATCCCCGCTCCGCCATGACCGTAGTTGTGGATGACCAGTTTGTCTCCCAGTTTCTCGGCTTTGACCACAAATCCGGATGGCCGGAAGGGGCGGAGACCAACGACGGTGCGGATTTCACGATCCGGCGAGACCAGCACGGGAGCAAGATTGCAGTTATTCCCGGAAAGCGGATCCAAGGCGCGCGGCCGGCTTCGGTAACAGCCGCAAACGACACCCCCTGCCGTTATCCCAGTTGCGTACAGGAATTGCCGGCGATTCACGACATTCTCCGAACAAAACGGGAAAACTATGGAATTGCGGGGCATTATACTCTCATTACTGCCGAAGAATCTCTCCCCGGGGAGTTCGACGGATCGCCTGCCTCTGATCCTTCACTTGGTCGGTGCGTCTTGATCGATGACCTCCACGCGATCGATCAATTGTCAAACCGACTCACGGCGGTCAGATACCCCAGGGAACCAAGAAGCGTGTGCTGCAAGGGTGATCCTGGACGCGTTGAGCTAAACTGGAGCCAGGTCTAAAAGGGCGGGGGCGAGTATCAACCTGTGAAGGCCTGACGCCTCAAAGCCTCGGCACTTTTTCGGAGGGACAAGATGATTTCAGCTGCTCATATAGTTGTCTACAGCAAAAACGCCGAGGCCGACCGCGCATTTTTCCGGGATGTCCTAAAGTTCAAAAGCGTCGATGCGGGGCATGGCTGGCTGATCTTCGCCCTGCCGCCAGGAGAAGCCGCATTCCATCCGTCCGACGAGAATGGCGCCCTCGAACTCTATTTCATTTCCGACGATCTGAAAGCGGAGATGGCTTCCCTGGCCAAGAGAGATGTTAAGTGTTCTGAAATTCAGGAAGCACGATGGGGTTCGATGACCAAGATGCGGCTGCCCGGTGGTGGCACGGTTGGCCTGTACCAGCCAAAGCATCCCTTAGCTATAGGCCTGAAATGAAGTCGCCCCGGTTCTGAATTGGACTGATTGGCACCTTGCTCATCGGCAATCCGGACAAAAATGCGGGCTTCCAAAACACAGACTCACACGCGGTTGGGGATGTTATTCAGGCGTCGTCGAGGTCAAGCAGCAACTTGCGGCTGCGAGCCTTCATCGCCGGAGTGCCGTTCCGAGCAGATTGGTGCAGAATTTCTATGACTCCTGCCCGAATGCTGGAATGCTCCGCAGACAAATCCGCTAGCGCCTGAAGGGCAGACGTTTTGACTATCGAACTACGGTCCTCCAAGTAACTGGTGAGCAAGGAGCGAACGAGTTCGCGTTCCTTTGAGTTCAACTTGAGCCTGGGAACCATGGCCGCCAAATGCCAGCGCAACTCTTGCTGTTTGGCTTCGGCCATCAAACCCAGCAACTCTCTCTTGAATCGTCGAAGTAGGTCAGGACGGCTCCGGGTGATCTTTTCCGTGGCGTCCGCTGCACGCATTCGCACCAAAGGATCTTCCAACCACAACCCCTGGATTAACTCCGGGAACATCTCCAAATTCTTGGAAACGACAGCGGCCACCTCATCAGCGCGGCCAATCGACCGCCGGTCTCCTCCCTTAAGCAACCCGAGGATGTTCTTTCGTGGCATCGGGGGAAATGATACGCCGCCCCTCACTCCGCTGCTCGTTAAGGCGCTGCGGCAACCTGCGAATGTCGATCCCCGAAACAGTCCCCGGAGCGGATTGTGGGCTTAACCGGAAACTGAGTCGAGGGGAATTCCTTAACGGCGTGATGGTCATAGCTCAAAGCACGGGTAAGTTTCCAAGCCCCATCTTGGTAATGCCACAGATGTACGAAGCTCGCTTCACCCGTTCCGTTCACGGCTTCGGTCTTGGGGTGCCGGAAGCGATGCACACCCATTTCGATGGCCCCATAGCCCTTCATGTAGTAAATCTTCAGCGTCCCGGGTACCAGCACGCGCTGCGTATCCCCGGTGCAGATGTTGTTCTTGACACTCTCAGTCAGTTTTTCTCTGCCGAGGGTCACTCCACCCTCATCGTGGTAAAACTCTACGTTTTCGTCCAGAAGACTGGCAAACTTGCCCAGATCGCAGTGGTTGTAAGCGTCGAAGAGCTGCGTGTCGAGTGCCGATATGGCCTTGTCGAGCTCCGCCTGCGATGTAATTTTGTCGAGAGGTAGAACAACAACCTGCGCGCTTGTACGCACAGCAGGACGCGCAAGCAAAGACAAAAGCAACAGGATCGTTGAACGGCCAAACCGGCTTTTCATGAAGCTTCCTTCAATAGAGTCGATACACGTTGATGTACGTGAACACCCCGGGCAATGTTCCATATCTCTGCAAAAGGATTCCCGGGCACCACGTTCACTTCACGGAGGGCCAAAGCAATTAGAATTGTCTTCAGGAAGTTGCACAGGCTCCGCACGGTGCTGGAAGCCGTTACGAAATCTTACTCGTTAAGCGCAAACCGATCTTACTTCTGCCGCTTCGCAGCGGCCTCTACACTCGCGAGGATCTGGTCGAGGGCCACACGATCAAACAGTCGGCCATGGGCGACAACGGCGTTGATTTTCTGAGTGTTCCCGATGTCTCTGAGCGGGTTGGCGCCGAGCAACACTAGGTCGGCAATCTTGCCGGGTTCGACCGAACCAACGCTGGCTTCCATCCCCAGGAACTTCGCCGGGTTGCTGGTCGCCGTTTGCAACGATTCCATCGGCGTGAAACCCGCTTCAACAAAATTGGCGAGTTCATCGTGCAAGCTGAAGCCCGGCATGATGTAAACGCCCGGCGCCGTGTCCGTGCCTGCCATGAACGGCTCTCCAGCTCGTTGCATCGCGCCGACCATCCGCAAGTTGCGGGCGAAGTAGTCCTGGCGCAACTCGAGTGGATCACGCAGAAGATCGGGCATCATCTCTTCGGTGAAGTGGCGCCAAGTTACGTCACGCCAATACGCTGGAACATACTTGTCGAGAGGCTGGTGCTTCAGATCGCGTTGGTCGAGAAATGTTCCCCCACGTTGCCATGCGAGCGTTGGTACCTGCCAGGTTTGGCTCTCGGCAAGCAGTTTGATGAGCGAATCGCATCGGCGCTGGTTTTGTGTCGTGAGCAGCAGCTTCAAGCTGCCTTGGCCCTTGATAAATTTGTCCTCTTCCGTGGAGCAGCCTTCGAAGATGCCCATCAGGTGTTCAATACTCTTTTGTCCTGCCTCGACAACCTCCTCAATGCGAACTTTGTCCGGCACATGACCGACAATGGGCAAGCCTTTTTTGTGGGCTTCCGCAGCCGCGGCCAGGTAGGCATCGTGCGAAATGACGGACTGGACTTTGATGAAGTCCACGCCCTGCTTTTTGAGCAAGTCCACGGCAGCCGCGGCGCTGGCCGGAGTAGTGATGGCGACGGAACTGGGGAAGCGCAGCTTACCGTCCGGCAGATACCCATCCAGCATGGGGCCGGAGATGACCATGCGTGGGCCAATGATCCGGCCATCCGCGATCTCCTTGCGCCACTCTAGGAGAATCGGGGTGTCTCCGCCCATATCGCGTACGCCGGTGACACCGTTGGCGATGAACAGCGGCAGGATAATGTCGCGTCCGCCGGGGAACCAATCGCCGAAGGCGGAGTGCACATGCATGTCCCAAAGCCCCGGAATCAGGTATTGATCAGTGGCATCGATCACCCGTGCGTTCTTCGGCGACTGGAATTCTTTGGTCTCAGAAATAGAGGTGATGCGATCGCCAGTGATAACCACGGTGCGATTTGCCTGAACCGATGAGGTACCGGGATTGATGACCGTCGCGTGAGCAATAACAATAGGGACAGACTTCTTTTCTCCGGTGGTAACTGTCGTTAGTAGCGAACCTACGGTAATCAGCGCTAAAAGCCAGAACGTAGCAAAAATGCGCATGGCTAGAGAGTACAACGAAAACAGTCGAAAACCGCCCAGGTCGCTTCAGCCTCGAACCGCCCGCATTCCGGCTCGAGCCGCTGCCATAATTCGCGGATGGTCGGCTACACTTACCCAAAACGGCTAATGTGACCCGCTATAGTGACTGTGGCGAAGCGTGATTTGACCGCAATTGCACTGGATTCCGGACTGGACGCTGGAGTCTGGAATAGCCTTGAATACATCAAAGGAGCAGGCGAAGTCTAACACCATAGAAACGCTGCGATTTCCTGATTGTTTGTCTTTAGATCCTCAGGCAATATGGCTCGAAGGCCTGGGATATTGAGACTGGAGCGAAAGCGGTGCCCGTTCGCGTCCCCGACAGCCGCCGTTCGGAGCGACTGGTCTTGACCAGACGCGCTAGTATTGTCGCTGACATTAGAGGGCAAACCGAGAGATTCCCGTGCCTCATTGTCGATAGCTCGCAGAACGGCTTCAGACTTCGAGGAAACTTCAGCAGGCTGAGACGCGGTCAAGCGGTCGAGGTCATTCCAGAGGATGACCCTCTCGACACCGTTTCCTGTAGCGTTGTATGGATCGGTACGCGAGGGTCTAAGCAAGAAGGTCAGATCGGAGTGCACGCGGAACAGTGACGAGTTCTCCCCGGGTGATCCCGCCAAGCCGCCGGGAGTCGGAGCATTGCCCGAATTGATGCCGGCACCGGCTAAGCCCGATTTTTCTTCTCGAATCGAGTTCAACGCGGGGCTTCACCGGTAAGTGCGCTCTCATTGACCCTCTCTCGGTAAATTAAGCAGCTCGTGACGTCTCCGTTGGTCCTCTCCGACACCATCGCGGACACTTCTCTGACGACCCCCTCGAGCGTGGGGCGCACCTCGTCAAGGCTCTCGATCTGGGACAGGCGGCCGCGAGCCAACTCACGCGCCAGCGTTTTGCTGGCCTCGCCATAGCCCATCACCAGGACGCGGCCGGATAGGATTTCATGCTCGACGAAATTCTCGCTACTCGTCCACCGCATACACCGGAAGCGTTTCTGCACGGCATCATAGCCCGTCAGGAGGAGATCTTCGTTGTGCGTTGGTAAGGACCGCGCCAGGCCCTGGGCTGCGAGTGGGATTGCGGTCGCAAGATATTCAAAAAGCTGCTCGTCACCCTGGCTTTGCTCCACGAGCGGTTCGAGGCTACGTACGAGCACATCAAAGAATTCGTTATCCCCGGCGGCGGCGATGATTACTTCCGGCGTGAAAAGGTAAAACTTAGAAACGTCCTCACCGACCAAGCGTGCCTTGCCACTCTCGTCTTTCACGATGGCCTTACCGTCGCCAGCTATGGCCACAAAATTGTCCATGAACCACCCCACGACCAGGGACATTTAGTGGATCCTTTCGTTGATAAGGGGCACACCGAGCCTTCTCCAGGAGGTGCTCACACCTCAGTTGTCGTGCTAGAAAGTCCTCGCTGCGCTTGAAGCCGACGTTCCGCCTTGCCCGTCGGTTACGGTATTCCATAGATTCTACCGCAGGGACTGTCGCCTTCAGGCGAAAGGGGGAATGCATTTTTTGCATATTCGTGCGTTATTACCAGCTTCGCTTTTTGTTTGCCTTAGGCCAAAGCTCCTTAGACTGGGCACCTAGCCGGTGTCAGGGCTTGTGCTTAAATCCTCAAAGTAATCCGACTCCTCACCGAGATATTTGTCCAAGAGCAACAGGGTCTCGGCGAGCCCCGAGTATTTGTGGCAGCGGGCCGGTTGACAGTACAAAAACGACCAGCGGCTGTACTTCACTTGTCTTGACCTCGGTACATGGCGCCGATAAGCTTAATGTTTCTCCTTTTCTACTGAAGGCGCCATGGAGCAGATTCACGTCACCTTGCCAGATGGCAGCGTCAAGGATGTCCCGAAGGGCACCACGCCCGCGGACATTGCGCGAAGTATTTCGCCGCGTCTCGCGGATGCCGCGCTGGTTGCCCGTGTGGCCCAACCGAACGACGGCGAGGGTGAACTCTTCGATCTCCGCCGCCCGCTCGAGCGCGATGTAAAACTTCAAATTCTTACGGAAAAAGATCCGGACGCGCTGTTCGTCTTCCGCCATTCCGCGGCGCATCTGCTTGCCGCCGCGGTCATGGAGCTTTATCCCAACGTCAAGCTTGGCATCGGCCCGCCCATCGACACCGGCTTTTTTTATGAATTTCTGCGCGATGAGCCGTTTACCCAAGAAGACCTCGCGAAAATCGAAAAAAAAATGCGCGAGCTTGCCGCGCAGGACTTGCCGAACGAACGCAAGCTGATTCCCAAGCCCGAGGCCCTGGACCTGTACAGAAAGTCCAATCAGATTTTCAAGTGCGAGCTAGTGGAAGAAAAAGCCTCGGAGCCCATGGTTTCCTTTTACTCGACCGGCAAATTCATCGATTTCTGCCGCGGGCCGCACATCCCTTCGACCAAGCGTATTCAAGCGTTCAAATTGATGAACGTAGCGGGCGCTTATTGGAAAGGACAGGAAGGCAATCCGCAGCTTCAGCGCATTTACGCGGTGGCGTTCTTCACGCAAAAAGAGCTCGATGAGTACTTACATCGCCTGGAGGAAGCCAAGCGCCGCGACCATCGCAAGCTGGGAGTCGAGCTGGATCTCTTCAGCATCGAGGAGGAAGCCGGCCCGGGTCTGATTTTTTGGCATCCCAAAGGCGGCTTGATTCGAAAAATTGTCGAAGACTGGCTCCGCGACGAACTGCTGAAGCGCGGCTACGATCTCGTCTACACCCCGCACATCATGCGCCTCGATCTTTGGAAAACCAGCGGCCACACCGGTTTTTACAAGGACAGCATGTTCGGCCCCCTGGAAGTCGAAAAAGCCGATTATCAGCTCAAGCCCATGAATTGTCCGGGCCACATTCTGATCTACAAGTCCAGGCTGCACAGCTACCGGGATCTGCCCGTGCGGCTTGCCGAGCTCGGCACCGTCTACCGTTACGAACGCAGCGGAGTGCTTCACGGCTTGATGCGTGTCCGCGGCTTCACCCAAGACGACGCGCACATCTTCTGCATGCCTTCACAAATTGAGAGCGAGGTCGAAGCGTGCGTCGATTTTGCCTTCGCGGTGATGAAAAATTTCGGTTTCGACAAATTTGAAGTCGAACTTTCCGATTGGGACGCCGCACATCCGGAAAATTACGCCGGCAGGCCGGAAGACTGGCACCGCGCAACGGCTGCGCTTGCCGCAACCATGAAGCGCATGAACATCCCGTACAAAACGATGCCAGGCGAAGCCGCCTTCTACGGACCCAAGATTGACGTGAAGCTGATTGACGCCATCGGCCGTCTCTGGCAGCTCACCACCGTGCAGTTCGATTTCAACTTGCCGGCGCGCTTCGGCCTGCAATACGTCGCCGAGGATGGCGCCAAGCATCAGCCGCTCATGGTCCACCGCGCGCTGCTCGGTTCTGTTGAACGCTTTTTCGGCATTTTGATTGAGCACTACGCCGGAGCCTTTCCGCTCTGGCTAGCGCCGGTGCAGGTGGAAATTTGCCCGGTCAGCGAAAAGGTCGCGGACTACGCGAAACATGTCGCCGAAACTCTAAAGCGCCACAATCTGCGCGTGCACCTTGACGACCGCAACGAAAAGCTGCCGGCCAAAATCCGCGACGCACAGCTTCAGAAAATTCCCTACATGCTGGTGGTTGGCGCCAAGGAAGCCGAAGCTGGCACCGTCTCCCTCCGTCATCGCACCAAGGGCGACCTCGGTCCTAAGCCGCTCGCCGAAGTCATCGATACTCTTCAGCGCGAAGTCGATTCTCGCGCGACAAGCTGAATTGTCGTTGGACTCTGCTGCTAACCCAACATGCAAAATTCCCATACGATCTTGAGCGAAGAGGCCTTCTCCGAGGGCGTGAGCTTTCTAACGGAGCGCGACGAACATTTGGCGGAAGTCGTCGCGACCTATGGCCGGCCTCCGCTGTGGGTCCGCGAGCCGGGATTTCCCACGCTCGTCTACATCATCCTCGAACAGCAGGTTTCCTTGGCCTCTGCGAAAGCCGCCTTCGATCGGCTCAGGGCGGCGGTGAGGCCGCTGACTCCCAGGGGATTCTTGAAGCTCAATGACGCCGAATTGCTGCGCGTCGGCTTCAGCCGGCAGAAAACACTTTACACACGGCTTCTTGCCGAATCGCTTGCCCGCCGGCACTTCGACCTGCGCTACCTTCATGATTTGCCGGACGACTCGGCGCATAAGATGCTCGTCGCTTTCAAAGGCATCGGCCGCTGGACCGCCGACATTTACCTCCTGAGCGCGCTCCGCCGGCCGGACATCTGGCCCACGGGAGACCTCGCCCTCGCCACCGCCGTCCAGGAAGTGAAGCGCCTCCGCAAACGCCCCTCGCCGGAAAAACTCGAAGCCCTCAGCGCGCCTTGGCGGCCCTGGCGTGCCGTCGCCGCCCGCCTCTTCTGGCACGCCTATCTCTCGAAACGCGGACTCAAATCCTCGACGGTAAGCTTGTAATCCCGATCTTAAAATCAGGTGCCGGTTAGGTCGCTCACGGCAAAACATCTCTTCTGACCCGTTGGAAGCTGTGGTAAGTTTCGTCGAACACCAGGAGTGTGGCGATGACCGACAACGTGCCCCAGTTCGGAATCGCCGAGTACCCCTCGGCCTCGGGAACCGACATCTGCAAGTCCTGCAATCAGCAAGCGGTGGGAAGCTATTATCGCGTTAATGGCGCACTTGCCTGCGAACGCTGCAAACAGCAACTCGAAGCCGAGCTTCCGAAGGATAGCCATGCGGCGTTTGTGCGCGGGCTCATTTTTGGAGTGAGTGGCGCCATCCTGGGATTAATCCTCTACTCAGCCTTCGGAATTATCACCGGCCTCGAAATTGGCTACATTTCGCTGGCGGTCGGCTATATCGTGGGCAAAGCAATACGCATGGGTTCCCGCGGGATCGGCGGCCGACGCTATCAGGTTGTCGCCGTGATTCTAACTTATGCCGCCGTCTCGCTGTCTGCGATTCCCATCGGGGTTTCGCAATACGCCAAGGAGAAACAATCAGATCCTCAGGCCCAGATTGCAAAGCCTGCAACACCTGCGCCACTACCGGCAAAGCCGAAGATGAGCTTGGGCGCTGCATTGGCTGGGCTGGCTGTGCTTGGCTTGGCTTCACCGTTTCTTGAACTACAAGATCCCTTCCGCGGAATAATTGGCCTGGTCATTTTGCTGGTGGGGATCCGCATTGCGTGGCAGCTGACCGCAAGCCCCAAAATCGAAATTCTCGGACCCTTTGTCTCCAAGACCGCGGCGCCTGCCGCCACTCCCTGACGTATTCTTTTTGTTTCGGACAAACCGTGCCCAACGACTTCGCAGAACCCATTCGCAATTGCCAGGAATGCGGCCGTAGCTTGCCTCTCGGTGCTCTGGCCTGCGAGCAGTGCCATACTTTGGTTCACAGCGAGGAACTGATACGCATCTCAGAAAGCGCAAAAGCTCGCGAGGCGGAACAACCGCTTCTCGCCAAGCAAGAATGGCTCAAAGCGCTCCCTCTTCTCCCGGCAAACTCAACGCAGGCCGCTTGGGTCCGCGACCAGATCCAGAAACTTGAACTTTCCGCAAGGACAGCTCCGCCTCCCGAGCAGAGTCACGGTTGGGCCCGGAAGCTCGGGCCGCTCGCTCCCATCGCCATTGTTCTGGCGAAGAGCAAGACGCTCCTACTGGCGATTTTCAAACTGAAGTTCATCTTCAGCCTGTTTGCTTTTATGGGTGTTTATTGGGCGCGGTTCGGAGCTGGTTTTGGCGTTGGCTTTGCCGTTCTCATCCTTGTACACGAGATGGGGCACTACATTGATATCCGCCGGCGGGGGTTACCTGCGGATATGCCTGTTTTTCTTCCTGGGTTGGGTGCGTTTGTTCGTTGGAAGGCTCTGGGAGTTACGCGTCAAACCCGCGCCGCCGTCAGCCTGGCTGGGCCACTGGCTGGGCTCCTCGGCGCCGCAGTTTGTGCCCTGCTCTGGTACCGCACGGGCAACGGACTTTGGGCCGCCCTCGCACGCACCACGGCAGGACTCAACATTCTGAATCTCACTCCGGTGTGGGTCCTCGACGGCGGTCAGGCCGTGGCTGCCCTGGGCAGGTCCGAGCGCTTTGTCCTCCTTGCAGCTTGCTTGGCGTTCTGGCTGTTTCTCGGCCAAGGAATGTTCATCCTGGTGGCCGCAGGCACGGTCTACCGCCTTTTCACCAAGGATCTGCCACCGCAGTCGAGCCCCTCGATTGCCGCGTACTTCGTGGGAGTCTTGGCATGCCTTGCCGTGGTTTTGTGGATGACCCCAGGGCGAGTCCTGGGAAGACCCTAAAAGGAATTTTGCACCCTGCCCGGGTGGCTCATGGATCCTCAGAAACTTTCCGACTGTCAGTCCAGCTACGACCGCATCGCCGAAGAATACACCGGTCGAATCGCCGGAGAGCTTGCGCACAAACCGCTCGACCGCATGCTTCTTGACGAGTTCGCCGCGCGCTTGAAAGGTGCCGGCCGCGTCTGCGACCTAGGCTGCGGCCCCGGCCACGTCGCGCGCTACCTGCATGACCGAGGCGTGGATACCTTCGGCATCGATCTTTCTCCGGGCATGCTCGAACAGGCGCGCAAACTGAACCCGGCCATTGAATTCCGCCAGGGCAACATGCTGGCGCTCGACGTCGAAGACGGCGCCTGGGCCGCCATCGTGGCTTTCTACTCCATCGTGCACATTCCGAAGACCGACATTCTCCAGGCA
>Ga0126381_100005405_pt1 | contig 14055 bp, 11 predicted proteins | sample PanSoiMetPlot_28_FD_96465 | JGI IMG/M metagenome (GOLD analysis project Ga0126381, IMG submission 96465) | Tropical forest soil microbial communities from Panama - MetaG Plot_28 | ecosystem: Environmental > Terrestrial > Soil > Tropical forest > Bulk soil | place: Panama | collected 2016-02-17
TATCCAGCCCGAGTTGGAGCGTTTCGTCGCGAAGCGTATGGGAGCAACAACCTTCGAGACCGATAGCAGCCACGTACCGATGTTGTCCCAGCCTGACTTCGTGTTAGATGTGATCCGAAAAGCTGCGACCGCGGTTCAACAGAAAAAGGCAGCGTAGTGAAGGTGGCGAACCTTTCCATTCTCGACAGACCGCTTCGCGGCGGTCTGTCCTTCGCGTTCCCAAGCCCCTCTAGTACCTTGCCGCACACTCTGGCCTTTGGCGTAATTCCGCTCTGGAGGGGCGGTTTTACGTTCCTCAGCGTAACCCGAATTGCGGCTTATTGTGCGCTAGCTGTGCGCCGAGCCTCTTTCGCTCAACACTGTCAGCAAGTTACGATGAACATTGGTCGGCGAAACGCTGCTCACTGGGGGCGAGCATTCGCTGTCGCGCTTGCGATTTACGGAGAAAAACTCCTGGATTACGCGAAAGGCGGTTGTGTGCGGACAGCAAGTTACGATGAACATTGGTACCTCGGCCGTTTACACAGAAGAATTGACACACCTACCAAATTGCTGAAGAACTCATTCTTTGCATTTCCATTTTTCCTTGACATCCGGGAAATATCGAATGAAGAATTCCGTCTTGATAATCGCAGCGGCTACCAGCCGCGAATGGTTGGAAACTCACATCGGCCGATCTCGATTCAGGGATTGAGTGGTTTTGGACATGCAGTAGTCAAACCATTGAGCGTCTAGTCCGCCGTGCCTAAAGGAAGTCATCTCACACGCGGATGATCAGCACCTATTCGTTGAATCGGAGGATTCCGCATGCCTGGAGAACCAAAGGGAATTCAGCTTGATCCTAAAGAGCTCGAGCACATGAGGCTTCTAACCGATGGGCTTTCGGAACTGTTCACCAAGATCTCTAATGTAGTTCTGCCCAAGATCGGGCAGAAAGTCGACGGTTGCAAATCTTTCACAGTTGTCCTACCTCAATCGGGCAAGCCGTTGACCATCGCGTTTGGTGCCAAAGCGGGTGACCAGTCGATTGTTCCTGTCTCTCCCCTAGCTGCGGTCTATATGGACCCGCCAGGGATATGAGAAAAAATTTAATGCACCACAGGTCGTGGTGCGCTGAGAAAGGGACAAGTGCCCGTCAGTCGAAGCGATGAAATCTTCCTCACCTTGACCTTCGCAGTGTCTGCGGCAGGCTAGGGCTTGGATTTCCTGAAAATCCTTTGCGACCAGCAATCTGCTGCAAAGAATGGCGATCCGATCCTCCACCGAAGACCCCACCGCGCGGGACTCTACCGCGTTGAGCCAAATACTGTCAGCTCGGTAGAAACTGTAGAAACTATAGAGGGATTAGGGAGGCACAGGGGAAGGACCATCGCACGGTCAAGTGTAGGTGCAAGCAGCAAGCTGCTGGAACCGTTAGTGGAGGCTCTGCGGCGGTACGTGATGAGTGCCGGCAAGCTGCACGCCGACGATACGCCGGTGCCGGTGCTGGCGCAGGGCAAGGGCAACACCAAGACGGGGCGGTTGTGGACCTATGTTCGCGATGATCGTCCTGCGGGCGATACGACCGCGCCGGCGGTTTGGTTCGCCTACTCGCCGGACCGAAAAGGGGAACATCCGGAGCGGCATCTGCAGAACTTCAGTGGCATCCTGCAAGCGGATGCCTACGCGGGATTCAATCAGCTCTATCATGACGGGCAGATTCAGCAGGCCTCGTGTTGGGCCCACGTGCGGCGCCACTTCTACGATCTGGAACAGGCGCATGCCTCAGCGGTGGCTCGGGAAGCGCTTGTGAGGATTTCCGCGCGAACTCAAGAGTCGCGTGACCAATGCCTAAACGACTGCGATTCTTACTGCCTGAGGCGTGACCATTTCGCAGAAAGAGTGCTGCCGATCGGTCTCGGTCGAAAAGTACGCGAAAGGTCCAAAATGGTGACTAGCACTCATATGTTCGCCTGGCAAGTTCAGGGTGAACTGGTACCGAAATGTCCGCTTGGTGATGATGTAATGTTGTGACGTTCTACATAGGTTGGGCCGCAATCGCGTCTGAGCGAATGAAAATCCATCCTTCACTTGCAATCTTCTTCAGTACGCTAGCATACACGTAAGCCGCAAGTCGGACTGCGTGCGCGAATAAGCTGCTGTTCTGTGAAGCCGTTGTGAGATCAAATATTGGCTAGCACACGGCTAGCTAATCTTGGTATCAACAACTATAGCCGACGGGCATATGGTAAGCGGCCGCAGGTAAGATAATATTCTTGCATTGAGGACAGATGGCAAAGCTGGGCAAATTAACATTGACGACAGATACTTCTTTGGAACCCAAGATGAAGTTGACCATCTCTTTCCCATGTTCTGCGATACCTTGTTGTATGAACTCGAAGGCACCGTATTCTTTACCGCAAAAGTCGCACGCACGACGATTAAAGTACCAAGTTGCCCCATCCTTTATGCCGAACTCGGAACTAATCCTAGCAATTTCTTCCCCCGAGACAGGTTGTAATTTGTATCTCGCGATTCGCTCATTGGTCCAATACCACCGCACTACCATCTCGAACTGTTTATGAGAGATGTAGAACGTGGCGACACTACCGCTTGATACCGCGTTTTTCACCGAAGCAACGATCGCTTCGTCTCCACTGGATATCACGGCTCTTCCACCTCGAACGACAGCTGGTATTGCGTCGAATAAGTTTGATGGGGACTTAACTCCCTCTTTCAGCGACCCCTTCGTTAAATGGCTTCCACCCATTTTGCCCTCCTTGTTTAGACCGAGATTTCCAATTTTGAGCTTTAGGGTAGGACTCAGTATACGCCCCCAAGGCCAAGGTTCCATCACATTTGCGAGTCTAGGTTGGCTTATACACGTCGTAACTTTTCTGGAGAGCCTCGGATTCGCGTAAACTCGATCAGAACGACCGCGCGCGGGGCACAGCAGCCCTACCCCGCAAAAGCAGGCAACGAGGAAGAACGTACAAACCGCGACTGGCGAGGCATCCGACGTAACAGGTTCAGCTGAGCATCCAGTGCAGCTCGCAACCGGGTCGGAACGCGTCGTAGTCGAACTTTTTAGGGGCCTGGAAGCGGCGCGTTGACGGGCGCACGGCAAACGTCATCGCCAGGGTGTCGCCGAGGTCGGGCGATGCGAGGCCACGGCGTTTCATGTCGTCTTTCTTCTCTAATTGGATTTGCGATTTGCTGGAATAGCCGTACTGCGGCCCAGTCAGGTCGATTTCGAGTTCAGGGTCGTCGGGGATTTCCGCGCCAGCCTTCAGCCAATCCGCCATGAGGCCCCAGCACTCGGCGCGGCGATTGAAGTACTTGTTGCGATCCTGCGGTATGGCGCCGCCATGAAACTCATGTATGCCGCGTGTGTAGTTCTCGGAGCGCAGCATGTCTATCACGCCAGCGCCCAGGCCGTCACCGTCGACCATGATGGCGTCCGGCCTCTCCGACTGAATGCAGTCGATGACTTTCTGAGTAACGGCGACGAGATCCAGGCCGCGCAGCTTCGCAAGAATGCGGAACTGCCTGCCCTGGCGAACACCGATCACGCTGCGATCGTCGCCGAAGCGCGCCACATCCACCGCGAGGATTACAGGCAGGGTTTCAAAGCCGGAGGCTTTGAACTTCCGGCAGAGCGCAACATGGTCGGAGGGAATGAGTTGCGTCGAACCGGATCGCGGACATCCGCCACGAACACGGACGCGGACAAAGTCTGAGTCTTCGCCGTTGTCCATGATCCACTCTGCAATCTGTTCCTTGTTGGTGAACTTCGAATTCCGGCTGTCCACTGAGAACCGCGTCCAGCGCTCGCGCTCATTGCCGAATGTGAATGCGCTGGAACTTTCCCGTGTTCCTGGTCGGGTTCCCGCAGCAAAGAACATCGGCTCTCCATCCGTGAGGCCGCCTGCTGCCACTTCGAAAATTTTCTCGGGGATTGCGCTGGCCTCGTCGAAGATGTAGAAGCTCGTCGAATCCGCCGCGTGCTGGCCTGCGAACGCTTCCGAGTTTTCCCCTTTGCAACTCTGAGCCGAGACTGCCATCCCCAGACCACGGCCCGATACGCGCATATCGCCGATTGTGCCCTCCGGGACGCAGCCAATCGTTTTTCAGAAGGACTCAAAATACCAGCGTGGAAGATGTGACTCCTACTTAATTGTCCCTGCTTCGCGATCGTTGATAGCGCCGCGCACACCACGAAGATTTCCTGCTCACAATGACCCTCGCGTGGCCAGTTTTCGGAAGGTTTGCAACGCGGGAAAATTTAGTGTGATTGAAGCTGCCCCGGAGGGACAAAGTGAAAGCACCTAGGGTTTGACAACCCACTGGGGCCCGAAGGATCGAATTCGGAGACCCTCAGTGATCACTTCAAAACCGGCCTTGGCCAAGTCAGACAATCAAGAGTAAGGGTCATGTCGACCTCTTGTTGGAAACGCAGTCAGGCACAACCCCGCTGAAAAAGCGGCCAAGCAAGCCTTTCTCACGTACTCGCACTAGAAGGCAAGTAATGTTGTCGTCGCTTCCGCCGTATTTTGCGGCTTCGATCAGTTCGTCGCATGCCTCCTCCAAATCCTCGATGGCGGCAGCTTCCGTTAGGGTACTCTCCGCAACGTAATTTGATAAGCCATCGCTGCACAGCAACAAGACGTCCCCAGACGCAAAGTCATGGTCTGCTAAATCCGGCTCAACATTCTCGTCCTGTCCCAAGGCCCGCATGATGATATTTCTCATTGGAGAATTCTCTGCCTCCTCAGCGCTAAGCAGACCTTGCCTCACCTGCTCACTGACCAGCGAGTGATCGCTGGTCAGTTGTTCGAGGCGTCCTTCTCGGATGCGATAAATGCGGCTGTCGCCGACATGCGCGATAGAAAAGGAACTGCCATCGACCAAGGTCGCAACGATGGTCGAACCCATGTTTGCCTGCCCCAAGCTCTGCGCCGATTCACTGTAAATTGCCTGGTTGGCTAACTGAACCGCAGCGCCCAGTGCATAGGCGCCCTCAGAGAGAAGCCGGGTTGCTTCAAACACTTCGCCGCTGACCAATCTGTCAGGGTCGCGAAAGTAGGTCAAAACAGTATCGACGGCAATCCTACTCGCACGCTCCCCGGCAGCCTCGCCACCAACTCCATCACAGACCACAAAAATTCCACAACGCATATCGTAACCAAAGTTGTCCTCATTATTGGGCCGAACCAATCCGACGTCAGTTTTGGCAGCAGCCCTGAGGAGCAGCGACATGGCATAACGCTCCAGGGGCCCGACTCTTGAAGGAGAATCGCTGATCTCGGAGTAGCCTCCGACTCCCTCGTGTCGTTAGCCCCGGGTTATCTTCACGTCTAATGGGTCATTAGACTCTCGAAGTGCAGCTTACGACAAGCCGTTCGTTGGTGGTGGTCCTGGGTTCGGTGGATAAGTTAGCTTCAGACGACACGGCAAGGTACTCGAAGCAATTAGCAAAGCGAGTGTCCATTAAGACTGTGTCAGTTGCCCTAGGATCTGAAGTTGAATAATGTTCTCACCATTCCCAGAGATCAAGAAACCAAACTTGTCCAGCGAGAAATTGTCACTAGGTTGGGCGGGCCTGTCAAGAACATTCCACTGCACACAGTCGTAATGCGTTCCACTGTTTGGGTCTGTTGAATCTGGATTATGGATTCTTAGGAGCCCTCGAAAGCCGGAACAAGGAGTTGCTTGCTTCCCGATTTACGCGGAGCTGCCTTGGAGAGCCAGCATTGCCCGGCGAGTGCAGAGTTAAGATATGGTGAGTCCGATTTGCGTTTCGGCGCCTTCGGAGAGCCACAAAGCCAGGGTGAATATTGAACTGCCCTGATGATAAGGAGACGAATTGGGGCTTGTGCCGCAGGGCGCGGCTACTCGAGTACGATAATAATCTCCATCTTGGGCTCAATGATCTCGCCCGGTGCATGAACTGCAATATGGCGTGAAAGCATAATTGTTTCCCACAAAGGTCCGCCCTGATTCAAGCTGAAATATTGATTGTCCAGCTTCATCGGAATTGCTGCAGGAGGCACTGGTGTGTGACGCAGCGTCACACCGGGCAAAGCGTTACGCATCAAGCGCTGAATGTCATCCTGGGAGGATATCTTGACGAGCTGCGGTACTTTGCGGATGAGATCGTCCACACCCATCTTTGCACTCAAGGCCAAAAAGAACTGCGAATCATGGAAATATTGATCTTCAGTCACCTTGCCGGACCATACGAATCGGTCACGAAGTTCGAGCGGAATGGCTACGAAGCGGGACGGGATTACGGTTTCCATCAATTCGCGAATTCGGTCATCGACGAGTGTGAAGCAACGGCCTAGGTCGTTGTGGTCGTAGTCGGGAAGATTTTCGGGGCGGGCCTCGAGCGAGAATGTTGTAAGCGCGCCTGCGAGCCGTAACATTGCTACGTAGGCAGGCTCGGGATGACCGTGGCGCACCTTCCAAATGTGCTTCAGCTCAGGGAGAAACGAATTGACAGTGTGCAGCAGCCAAAAGTTAGCTGTTTCGGAGGGCGAGAATTCTGCAAGCATCTTCCCACGTTGTCGGCGGGGACCGGAGAGGGCGGCACTCTTCGTGCCAAGAATCTCAATTTGGCGACGCAACAGACTGCAGAGATAATCGCTGGATGCAAGATTAAGACAAGGTGCAATGAATCGTGGATTCAGCGTGGGAGCGCCAGTCGCATTACGAGTTACCTGGGCAATGCGCAGAACAGAATAGCCGTCGCGATATTCATCCTCGAACAGCAGACGAAAAGTTCTTCGCGCAATCTGGATGGGCTTCTCCTCTGCGCCGGCGTTGTCGTCGGTGACCATTTGTGTTTTAGCAAGATATCGAGTAGTCGGCAAACCACTAGAACCCTCGTCACCGTTTGGCTCGAGAGAGACATTCCTAGCACGAGGGCGTTTTTCTGGGATTCCTAGGAAAACATCGAGCGCATCGCGACTAGGCGGAAAGTGGTCCAAAACCGAGCGGGACGCCGGAACCTCATCGACGTCGGGAATGTCGAATTCCTCTCCATCGGGCATAATCCCGGTGCACCGGTTAAGGCGGAACAGTCCATTCCCGAGAGCCTCGGAGTCGATGTCCAGTTCAGTCACTCCCCAATTAGCGTAGGCAGAAGCGGCAAAACGAAATTGGATTGCATCCTCAAAGAACTGATCCTGCGTCTGGAAATGCTGGGGAGTGAGGAACATTCCTTTGGTCCAAACAACGCGATGCCGGTTTTTCATACTGCCTAAAGCTCCTGCCCGTGACTATTAAATACAGCGCGAATGTGCTCTCGCAGGGGGTCCTTGAGGTTTTTAACACTTTCGAGATCCAGCACTTCAGCGAAGCTGGTTCCGCCAGCCAAGCCACTGGCGAGAATAACCAAGTTGTCGGGCGGACGAACCGTGCGCAGAGGCGCCGAAACCGTAACGAGCGGCAAATCACCCATCTCCGGCAAATGCCTTATTTCGATTTTGTAGCGTAGCTCCCCGAAAAGCTCTGCGATTGCGGGAAACTTCAAAAAATGAAGGTGCATGAGGCAGGCGCGCAAGACAAATGCGCGAACAGCGTCAGAGTCACGCTTTTCGTTCCCCATGAGCACCTGGCGAAGCATCGAGAGCGAGTAGCTGGATGAGTAAGTTACTACCCATCTGAGAGGGGACGTGACCTTGATGTTGCGCCAGCCGTGATCTGTCTTGGTCTGATGGTCGTATTCCCATTCATAGAGTTGCAATTGAGTGGATACCGACTCAAGGGGAAAATTAAGTTCTGGCCGAAGGTCAAACGGGCGAATGGCGACACGGCGGTAGAGTTCGCGTAGTTCGGCTATGTTGCGTTCGGAGCCGCCAATCAACTCAGGTTCCGCGCCTTCTATCGCATCTCCCAGCATGCGCCGCGGACGGAATAGGAGCGCTGCGGTGTCCAGATAACTGCGGAGCTGTTTCTGGCAAAATTTGGAAACATCCTTTGTGAGGTTGTGGAGATGAAGCAGTTGCTCCACGTTGAGGGCTTCTGCTGGTACCGCCCGGTTCTCCATCAAAAGGCTCCTAAACCTACAACATCATGGGCTCTAATTGTAGCTGATTTGGTGCAATTTGCCAGTGTCAAACGCTTGACCCCTTTGATCCATCAAAGCGGTATCAAGGGGTTCACCCCAGTTGACGCGCTAGACCGGTAAAGCCTCGTTCGAAGTTGACTTTCCATGCAGCGGCGCTGCGCATCTCCGACGCCATCCCGTTGCGAGCGTCCAAGCTCGGGAAGGCCGTAGTGGTCGTACGGTGCGGAAGTCGCCTCGTGGCAAAAACATCCTGGGGAGGATATTGTAGCGAATTCGGCACGGATCGACCGGCCGGGCTAGCGAGACTCCATATTCAAGATGTAGAGACGTGTCCCGCTGAACGGGAGCGATCTCTCCTGGTAGTTGATCTGCACAGTTTGACCTACATCGAAGTTCCTGCTGGCCACGGTATTTAATGAAAAGAAGACGGGACGGTCATATCTGTCCAGGGCGATTTGGAAGACGTAAGCTTCGGCTAAAGGGATGGGCGTGGCGGTATGGAAGCCGCGGTCGATGCCAGCGGGATATTGCCAATAGGTGCCCGCTGGCTTAAAGGTCTTGTTGGTTATCTTGCCGAACCCGGTACGAATGGGAACAGGGCGAAGGAAAATAGCGCAGACTGCGATGGCGACGAGGGCAAACAAGATAGCAATGACGAATAGAAATTTGGGCACTTTAATGAGGTCTCCCAAAACTGGAGCACGCCGATGACACCGATGCTGAGGGCCGGCGGCAGTTTTTGTCCTCAGCTTGCACGCCGCCACCAGCGCTGAAATTCCAAACCCAGCTCAGTGATTACTACTGATCCCAAACGTTCCACCTCCGCGCGTTGATCGGACGCGATCTTGATGGTTCCCCGAGTGGCGTAGCTACGCTCGGCGACGAAGACCGCCTTTTCGTTCTGTGCACACAACGCTTCGGCATCCGAGAACCACAGTATCTCGAGCCCTTGATTTGTGGCGATTTCATTGGCCATAGGCACCAAGTTCCGTTTTTGCTTGTCGAGGTAGAACGCTACAAACGACCGCGCCGCAAATTCGTATTTGATAAACGCTCTGCTGTACAGGACATTCTCTAAAGAGTTCCGATAGGGTCTATCAATATGACCGTCGACACCGAGCATGACCCTAGGCGGGCCACCGGCCATTTCTTCCAAAAAGATCTGCCCAAGTACCGGGTCACCAGTCGCTATGACGATGCAGTTGGGAGGAGGCGGGAAAAACTGGTTTCTAGCCACATCGCGATAATAGTCGATCACGTCATTGATGTCGGAACTGCCATCGTACGCCAGATCGAGTCCGCCATCGGAGTGTCCCATTCTTTCCAGAAACTCCACATAGCATGGCGGGAGAGGCTTGCCCACGAGTTGTTGGAGTGTGTCAATCTCCCCTCGACTGGCTCCTTGGATTCGGTTCCTGAAATCAGCGTCGTACTGGGTCACGAATTGAAGGAATTGATCTAGCATGGTTTCATTTTCGCTGGCTCAACGTGGTTATGTTAGATTCATTCGGCTGGCAAACAGTAGAGCAGGGGGGGAAAGATCCGTCGGGATTTGGCGAAACCCCAGTAGGCTGCTTCCCATCGGGATTCCCCCACATGGCAGTCTGGCCATTGGGGGTGAGGCCCATGTCACCGGCTTGGGTATGGGCTTTCGGCTCGCCACAAGTATTATCAGAGCCGGGAAAAGTGGAACCATCTCTCCGGGTCCCGGGTTGGTCCAGACTGGAGGTGTCGACGCCTGCGGGGGCGACCGTAATTCCTTGTCTTTCGAGATCCGGTCCGATCTTGTCGAGAATCGGCTGTACCTGATCCTCTCTACCTGAGATCGCGACAATCGGGATGCCCTCTTCCGTACTGAGAGCTACGACCATGCGGCTTTTCTCAGCATTCGTAAGTCCATTCGCCGGGTCGTTCATGGCCGCGACGACGGCTGCGGCGGCGGCGTCACTTTCGGGCGTTTGTGGAGGAAAGTGATCGCCTTCTTCCGGCTCGAGAGCAAGCATGGTGGCTTCCCATTCAGCCATCGGGTCTTCTTCATCGTCTTGACGCGGATTAAACTCGGGATTGTCCTCTTCACCAAGCCCTCGGACATCCACTTGCAGTAGTGGATTGGGACAGTATGCGTAAAGATTGTAGCCGCCTGCGGTGCCCCAGGGATCGCTCTGCAGATAACGGCCGAGCCGGGGATCGTAGTAGCGAAAACGGTTATAGTGCAGCCCAGTCTCCGTATCAAAGTAGTGACCCGGAAAGCGCAAATTGAACTCGATGGTGGCGTCATCCGCGACATTGGCAAATCCGTAGGGCTCAATGCTAGCGCGCCATACGGCGGAGCCCGATTCATCTTCGACCAGGTACGGCGTTCCGATCTGGTCACTGAAAACAAAGAAACGGTGGCAGGAGTCCGGCGCCGCTTGAGCCGATTCAAAATCGAGAAAAAACAAGGGAGTGAGACAGATCGGGTCGAGGTATACGTAAATCCTAAGTCTTCCATCGGGCAGCAGTTCTGCTACCAACTGGTCCGCATTCCAGAAGAACTCCGTAGTCTGACCGGCAAAGGTCTTTCGAGTGCGACGGCCGAGCGGGTCATAGTTAGCTTCCCAAACGCCGTTCCGCATTGCCGCGCGAACTAAAAAATCGCGGCTGTCGTAATCGTATTCCACTGCTCCACTCGCGGCTACGCGAACGGCAACATTATTGCGATCGTTGTATTCGAACGACTCGCCACTGGCCGCCGCCAACCGATTGCCTTGCTCGAATCGCACGTCATGAAGACCAGGCTGCCGTACAAGATTGCCCGCAACGTCCAAGTCATATTGTTCTATCACGCCGCCCGGCAAGATGCGCCGACGCAACCGGTGAGCGCAATCGTATTCCTGACGGCATTCGCCGAGCTGATTGTCCCGGATGGCTCGCAACTCACCTTCGCCCGACCATTCGAAGACGCGGCTCCATATTCTACCGTTGGTGTGCCGCGCACATTTAAAAAGACACCGCCCCAGGTTGTCGTATTGCGCCGTCTCGCGGCTGGAGTTGGAGAAATAACGCTCGACAATCCCGCCTGGATGAAACCGAATACGATGTTTGGCGCCGCCTGGATCGGTAATGACTAACGTGGCGTCGGACAACACCTCGTAGCGCACCCGGAAGCGTCCGAAAAAAGTGGATTCCGACGGCATGTGTCTTCGCTCATAGTACTGTTCGATGCCGGAGCCATTTCGCAAGTCCGCGCAGCGATTGCCGAAGGTGTCGTAACGGAACTCAATCCGGTCTTTGCTGGTGGCGGCCACTAAGTGCCGGCCGGACTTGTCGTATTCAAAGGTATGCTCGTCGCCTGACGCCAAGATACGTTTGAGCGGTAAGTTGCCAGGACCGACTTCAAGCTGAAGGAGCATACGGCCGCCGTTGGTGTGTTTGGCCACCAGGTTGCCAGCCGCATCACGAGTATACTTGTCCCGAAGGACGCCATGACGCCTCACTTCCGTCAGGCGATCGTGCAGGTCGTAGCTATACTCACTGACTGCGCCTCCGGCATCGGTGAATGCATCGATCCGACCAGAAGTGGTGTGCGAGAACCGAACTGTTCCCCCCAGGGGATCGGTCTCGCCTTTCCGCAGATGCCAGTTGGCAGAGTCGTACACCCAGTCTGCTCCATCAAAATCCCGATACCGGATCACATTTCCGGATGCATCGTATTCCCAAGAGCGAACCCGTCCCCATTGGTCCTGTTGCCGAACCAGTTTGCCGAGATCATTGAATTGTCGTCCGGAGTTGGGCTTTGGCCACCACAGGCGGCCAAGGGATGGTGGTTGAAATGAGATCCCAGCGCCAGATCCGGACTGAGCCGGTCGCCGAGCAACGACCAAAGATGCAGCTTCCGATGCGAGAGGGAGAGCAGCAAGCTCGCCCCGGCCGGGCAGCGTAACACTGTCGGCTGCCAGTTGCCTTCCGAATTCGTATTCAGCGGGATTGGCTGCGACGCGCTCGACTCTCGGGTCGGGAGAGTTGGGATTCTCGGGCAGCGGAACCCGAAACCCAGTTGGCGTGATCTTTGCTACGGGCGCTCCGGCGGCGTTATAGGCAACTTTCGTGGGGTTCCCATTTTGATCGAGTTCTGACTCAAGCCGACCGGTTTGGTCGCGCACAAAAGCCCGGATTCCGCCGAGCGGGTCAACCAGCTTACTGAGCCGGCCGCACTCATCGAAGATATATGTCCAGAGACCACCATCAGCCTGGGTTACTTTGGTGACTCGACCCGAGTCATCGTATTGGAGACTGACCTCATGCATCCGATCATCCCCAGCCGATTTAATGCACCTGCCTTGGGCATCGTAAGAGAAGCGGAAACTGAAGCCTTTTCGTCCGGTGCGGCGGACCATGCGGTTTTGATTATCGTAGGCACACTGGAACCCGTGTCCGGACGAATCGGTGGTCCGAATCAGGTTACCGCGCTCGTCGTATTCATAGGAGAGCAACGGGATGTCGCGGCTTCCTTCGAGCACAAGACCTACGATGCGTCTATCCTCAGTCTCCAGCACGCGAATGGTGCGGTTTTTAGAGTCACGGATCCGGTTCCACTTTCCGCCATCGCCGTACTCGAACACAATTTGGTTTGTGCCACGAAACAGGCACCTGGGGCGTGCTGGTTGGCTGAAGTCCTGAAATTCGAATTCCACAGATGGTTCAGCATGATGGTGAATGCGATAGCGGAAGAGGGAAACGCGCTGGAGTTGATAGCCGTCGCCAAAGGTCCGTTCTCCGTCTTTTTGCAGTGGAGGGAAGCCGATCATGCGTCCGACCGGAATCTGATAGCTGAACCCATCCAGATTCATCTGCAGCAAGAGGTCATACGAGTGCGTGTGTCCCCATCCCACGGCAAATTGCCGATGGTTCTGGGAACTGTCGTAGTAGCGACTCCAGCGAAATTCCAACGGACCGATCAGGCGGAAATCGATGGTCTCGTCGACGGCTGCTCCTCTGGATATGTCTACGGGATCTCCGACGAGGAGGGGATCTTTGGAATGTGAGCAGCGGTACATTACTGGTATTCAGGACCTTTCGCAGCGAGTAGCCGGTTCGTTGCCAAAGCCAATCCCGGCAGAGTGGCCACATGTATCCCCCGGCCAGAGAACAGACGCAGCTTAGGCAGTAGCCTGTTGCGTTGGGGTATCGACGAGAAATCGAGCGAGTGAGACATGCACGGATCACTTAGTGGCAAGCGGCACCTCCTGCCTTTTCCGATTCACCCTCAGCGGCGCTGGAGGCCTGATAACGGCTCAGGCGATTGAGAAGGGCCGTGACTGGGTCGGGGATATTGATCATCGGAAAGCCGCCAATGAGCACGGTAGCGTGGCTAGGGTCGATGATGGCGCCGATGCTGCCGGTAGGGGGAAGAACAGGGACATCCTTCCACATCAATTTTTCCACGGCCATTTTGGACGCATCCATGGCCATCTGGGCGGCCGCCATAGCCGCGGATAAGGCTTTGGCTGCGGACATGGCTGCGCTGTCCTCGACGACTGCTTCGGCGATATCGGCGGCAACGCCGAGCCCACCGACAACAAAACCCGCGTAGCCTATGGCCGTAGCAGCGACACCGGCAGCTTTACCGATAGCGGCCATGACGTTACCGGCGGAGATGGCAGGGGTTTCGGGAGGCACCGGGCAGGCTTTGCAGATGTCGCCCAGCCGGGCAGCGCGGACACCCCCGATAAACACGTTGGAGGAGCCGGTTTTGATCTTGAACCAAGCCGGCGGAATTCCGCAGCAAGTGGGTGCCAGGCCGATGTCACCGACGCGCGCGGCAGGCATGTTGTTGATGAGCACGCGGACACTGTGACCCAACATGGCCATGCCGATGCTGGGCATGGGCGTGGGCGGGACAGGAGGGGGGCCGCTGGGGGGATGGGCTACATGCGCATGGGGCGTTCCAATATATGGGGACATCAAAGTTGCCGCGGGGAGGCTAGGAAAGACAGCAGCAAGAGGTGCGGTGAGGTTGGCGA
>Ga0126381_100005407_pt1 | contig 14052 bp, 13 predicted proteins | sample PanSoiMetPlot_28_FD_96465 | JGI IMG/M metagenome (GOLD analysis project Ga0126381, IMG submission 96465) | Tropical forest soil microbial communities from Panama - MetaG Plot_28 | ecosystem: Environmental > Terrestrial > Soil > Tropical forest > Bulk soil | place: Panama | collected 2016-02-17
CCCGGTCAAGAGCGTCGACGAGCTGCGCAAGCCAGGCACGAAGGTCAATCTCGGCGCCGACAATTCGGCCTCCAGCAATCTGATCTTCGCGGTCATCGCCAAGGAAATCCTCGGGCTCAACATCAACCTGATCCGCGGCTATACGGGCGCCGCCAATTTGTTCCTGGCGATGCAGAGCCATGAGCTCGACGGGCAGTTCGTAGGGTTCAGCTCGGTCAAGAGCGGCCAGCGCGATCTCTGGAACAAGGGCGCGTTCCGCGCCCTGATGGCGTTCGGCCGCACCACCCGGCATCCGGATTTTCCCAATATCCCGATCGGGCGCGAGATGACCAAGGACAAAGATGCGCTGGCGCTCATCGAGTTCGCCGAGCTGCCGTTCTTCATGGCGCTGCCGTTCGCGGCGCCGCCCGGCATACCGGCCGACCGCGCCAAGGCCCTGCAGGGCGCCTTCATGACCATGGCGCGCGACAAGGAGTTCGTCGCCGAGGCCGAGAAGATCGGCATCGACATGAGCCCGGTCGACGGCGACGGCATCCTGAAGATGCTGGCCGCCACCGCCGCGACCCCGAAGGAGGTGATCGCGCGTTACACGGCGATCACGGGGGCCAAGTAGCCCGCATGAAAGAGTGACGTAGGGGCCTTGCGCCAGCGTGCGTCTGTGGCCTCTTAACGGCATTCCGAGACGTGCTTGCTCGTTGGCGGCGCTGGCCCAGAATCCCCCGCTTTCGCCGCGTTTGCAGTCACGCCGTCCAATCTCCACATCACGGCCGACACCCTCGCCTGCGCAGCTCACGGAAATGTCCGCCGGTCACAGGAAGATCATCTCGTACGCCGAGCCCGGAACCGAGAGCTTTTACGAGAAGCTTCCGGCGCATGAAAACCGCCATGGCGATCTTCAGCGACCAGGAACGCGCGATCAGGAGGGGATTGGTCGAGGGCGCCTGAGGCCGCGTCTTTCGCGCCTCATGGTCCAACGACTTGTCCGATCATTTGATGCAGCCGGCGGCAGATGGGGAGCGCGTCCGCCTCGGCGATGTTGGTGAACCCCAGCAGCAAGCCTTGTCCGCACGAATGCGTCGTCGCACGTGGCGACAGAGCCTCCACCGAAAACCCGCCCGACTTTGCAAGATTCGCCAATTCGACGTCGCTGGCGCCGGCGCCGAACCGCGCAATGAGATGCATCCCGCCTGGCCGAAGAGCCACAGTGATGCGACCACCGAACACCGTGGACAGGCCATCCGCCAGCGCACGGCGGCGCGCCGCATAGAGCGCACGCATGCGTTTGAGATGGCGCGCGAAGTAGCCGGCGGTCATGAAATCAGCGATGACGCGCTGCTCGAGCGTCGCATGCCCCAGGTGTCGAAGGCGATTGGAGCGCCCGAAGGCGGCGACCAGCGACTCTGGTGCGACGAGATATCCAAGCCGCAGACTCGGGTACAGGACTTTGCTGAAGGTGCCGGCGTAGAGAACCCTCTGGTCGCGATCGAGGCTCTTGAGCGCTGGCAGCGGGCGGCCCACGTACCGAAATTCGCTGTCGTAGTCGTCCTCGATGATCCAGGCCCCGGCGGCCCCGGACCAGGACAAAAGGGCGAGCCGCCGCGGAAGCGACAACGCGACACCGAGCGGGCTCTGATGCGACGGCGTCACCACCGCGAGTCGGGCGCTGCGCGCATGGGCCAAGCCGTCCGACACGCGCAGGCCTTCGGCGTCCACGCGGATCGGGACCAGCATCGCGCCCGCAGCTTTCAACGCCTCGGCGGCCGGCGGATAGTTGGGGTCTTCGATCCAGACCTTGTCGCCCCGTCGCAGCAGAACGGCGGCGACGAGGTTGAGGGCGTCCTGATAGCCGCTGGTGATCAGGATCTGCTCAGCGGAACAGGGAACGCCGCGAGACGTCGCGAGGTATCCGGCAACAGCCTCACGCAGCGGCGCGTAGCCGGCCGGATCGGGATAGGCCATGTCTGCCGGTAGAAAGGCGCGCGCCTGGCGGGCGACCAGCCGCGACCAGACCTTGCGCGGGAACGCATCGAGCGCGGGCAACCCCATCTGAAATGGCCGCGGCGCCTGGACCGCGGACCGCGGGCCGGGCGTTGTGGCGCGCGGCCTGCTGGCTGCGCCCGCAATGGCCCGACTGTCGAGGTCCGCGCTGACCACAGTGCCGCCCGGCCCGCGGCCGATCACGTAGCCTTCGCCGGCGAGGATCGCATAGGCCGCATCCATTGTGCCGCGCGCGGTGCCAAACCGCTCGGCCAAGCTGCGTGTCGACGGCAAGCGATCGCCCGGCCGCAGCTGACCGGTCGTGATCGCGGCGCGGATGTGCTCGTAGACCTGCCGGTAGAGCGGGATGGTGCCATCGCGCGCGAGCGCGAAGCCGCGCAGGCGTCTGTCCGATGTTCGCGTCATGGTCTAGTCGATATGGCGCTTCTTGGCACTAGAGACTAGGCCATATGGCGCCTAGCTGTCGGGCGTTGCCGGCTCATCGGCAACGCAGACAAAGGAGGCCGTTATGACCGCGGAGAGAACCGAACCAGCCATGACGAGACGAGGATTCAATTCCGCTTCCCTCCTCCCGTTGATCATGACCGTCGCGGCAACATTGCCGAGCGCAGCCGCCGCTCATCCGGAACCTCAAGGGGGCGCTTCGACACGGCGCGAGGTGATCAAGCAGCGACTGCCCGGGGAGCCGGAGCGGGATATCACGTTGGTGGAGGTGACCTATCCGCCGGGGATAGGCTCGCCGCCGCACATGCACGCCAACGGCGTCATGGCATTCGTCGTCTCGGGCACGATCGCCTCGAAGGTTGGCGACAGGCCCGAGCGAACGTTCCACGCGGGAGATGCGTGGTGGGAACCGGTGGGCGCGATTCATCGCGTATCGCGCAACACCAGCAGCACCCAGACCGCCAAGCTCCTCGCGATCTATATCGCTCCCGCAGGCGCGACGGCTGCCGATTTGATGAAGCCGATCGGAGCGGGCGAATGACCGGAAAGGAGACATCGTCATGAGGATTTTCTTGGCTGGCGCCGCCGGCGCCATTGGCAAGCGCCTGGTTCCTCTGCTGCTCGATGCCGGGCACCATGTTGTCGGAACGACCCGCTCGGCAATCAAAGCAGACGCGCTGCGCGCCGCCGGTGTCGAACCCGTCGTCGTCGACGTCTTCGATGCAGCCGCGCTGTCGCGCGCCGTTTGCGCTGCTGGGCCGGATATCGTGCTCCATCAACTGACCGATCTCCCGCCCGGTCTCGATCCCGCCCAGATGGCCGAGGGGACGCGACGCAACGCCCGTATGCGACGCGAGGGAACGCAGAACCTCGTTGCCGCCGCGCTGGCAGCCGGCGTGCATCGGCTCGTCGCGCAAAGTATCGCCTGGATGTACGCGCCGGGACCGGAGCCGCACGGCGAAGACGACCCGCTCGATGTGCACGCGGCGGGCACGCGCGCGGTGACGGCGGACGGGGTTGCGACGCTGGAGCGGCTGACCGTTGCATCACCGCCGATCGACGGCGTCGTCCTCCGCTATGGTCATCTCTACGGGCTGGGCACCGGCGCGGACGCCGCAGAGGCACCGTCGCTGCACGTCGACGCAGCGGCCTCCGCCGCCCTGCTGGCGATCGAGAAGGCGCGCCGCGGCATCTACAACATCGCGGATCCGAACGGATATCTTTCCACCGACAAGGCGCGCCGCGAGCTCGGCTTCGATCCGAGCTTCCGATTAACGGCACAGGCCGCATGAGCTGTCGCAGCAACCAGGTGATCGAGTAGCCCGGAGAGCCAAAATTGCTGCATTGCAATGACTTCCTCCACCTTATTTGGGGGTAAGCCGCCGTGTACCTCTCGGCAGGCGAGCAAAGTTTTCATTTGTCAGGCTCCCCTCCTTCGGCGCGACCGCATCCCTCCCGCGCCCGCCTTGCTGGCAAGCGGAGAAGCCGTCGACCATGCGCGCAACATGGTGTCAGTCGCGTAGCGTACGCGCCGCGTGATGGCGTCCGCTGAAGGAGGACCGGTCACGCCAAGGTTCTGACGTAACTGACTCAGGCCAAGCCACGAGACGATCAGCTGCTCGGCCGCCAGTTCCGGATCATCGATCGACAAGACCCCGCGCTGCGCCAGCGACTTCAGGAAGCCGCCCACCTTTTTCAACATCGCGCCGGGACCCGCGGCATAAAACGCCGCCGCCAGACGCGGGTTTTCGTCGGCGCACGCCGCCATGACCGACGCGGTTCTGACGATTTCCGGTCGCGTCAGGAACAACACCAGCCGCTCGCCGAACTCGGCGAGCTGAGCCAGCGAAGATCTTGGGTCAGACCCGATCGCCAGATCGGGCAGTCGGATGGCCTTGATGTTTCGCTCGAACACCGCCGACAGCAGAGAAGGCTTGTCGCGGAAGTGCCCGTACACCGTCATCTTGGACACCGAGGCGCGTTCAGCGACCGATTCCATCGTCGTCGCCGCAATTCCGCGCTCCAGGAAGAGAGCGCTGGCCGCATCCAGGATCGCCTGGAGCTTGTCCAAATCGCGCGGCCGGCCGCGGCCCCGGTGGATGTTCTTGGCGGATTTCACGGAATCGTTACCCCGATTTAGTGGACCTTTCCGTCCAGATAATAAATTTACTGGACGATACCGTATCGTAAATCATTGCCGACCGCGAGGCAAACAGGAGGCTGACATGCGAGCAGCGACCGATGGCAATCGGCTCAAGGTCATGATCGTCGGCGCGGGCACCGGCGGGCTGTGCCTGGCGCAAGGGTTGAAGGCGGATGGCATCGCAGTCGAGGTCTTCGAACGCGACCGTTCGCCCACCGATCGTCTGCAGGGCTACCGGCTGGGAGTCAACGCGACCGGAAGGCGTGCGCTGAAGGAGTGCCTGCCGGGCGCGCTATTCGACAAGCTGGTCGCGAGCTGCGCAAACCCGAGCCGGGCCGTCACCTTTCTTGATCACCGGCTGAATCGTCTTTTGCGCCTCGAAATCGGACCAGGCGAACAAAACGATTTGCCGGTGAGCCGCATGTCGCTGCGCGGGGTTCTGCTCGAAGGGCTCGATCAGATCGTATGCTTCGGCAAAAAGTTCATCGCCTTCGAACAGGTCCCCTCAGGCGCCATCACGGCGCGTTTCGAGGGCGGATCGACGGCGACGGGCGACGTTCTGATCGGCGCGGATGGCGCGAGCTCGCGCGTGCGCGGCCAACTGTTGCCATACGCCGAGCGGGTCGAGACCGGTATCCTTGCCGTCTCCGGCAAGATCGCCATGACCAGAGCCGTACGGAAGGCAACACCGGAAGCGTTTCTGCGCGGCCCGACGCTCGTTCTTGGTCCCAAGGGCCGTTTCATGTTCGGCAGCGCCGTGGAGTACGGAAACCCCGATGACATGGCGCGCGGCGATTTCGAACCGCCGACCACACGCTTGGCGACGGAACTGCCTTCGGATTCTGGCCGAGAGCAATACGTGATGTGGGGCTTTTCGGCGCCCCGCGAAGCCTTCGCAATGCCGGCGGATTTCGGGGCGCTTGGGGCCGAGGATTTGAAATCCCGGGTGATGGCACTGACGACCGATTGGGCACCCGCGCTTCGGCACCTGGTTGAGGCCGCGCAGCCGGCGACCATCACGGCATTCCCGATCAAGACGTCCGTTCCGATTCCCCCTTGGTACACGCGGAATGTGACGCTGGTCGGCGACGCACTTCATAACATGACACCGTATCGCGGAATCGGTGCCAACACCGCGCTACGCGATGCGGCGGCGTTGCGGCAAGCGCTGCGCGCCGTGGATCGCGGAGAGAATGCCCTGATCCCGGCGCTCGCCGCATACGAGCGGGAGATGGTGGACTATGGGTTCCGGGCCGTGCGCGCGTCCCTCAGAAACATGGAACGCTTCCACGCGCAGGGAAGGCTGACGCGTGCCTTCACTAAATTGTTCTTCCGTACCATCGACGCAGCGCCGCCGCTCAAGGCCGCATTCCTGGGGCGCCGATCAGATTGAGGAGGTCGGAGGTGCTGTTTGCAAACCCATGGCAGGCATATGTGATGGCGCGATCGGGCGCCATCTGCGCCTGCAACACCTGAAACGACTGACGTTCCTAAACCAAGGGCTATGGGGCGCCCCTGCGTTTCTCACACCTTCTCTAGAATCTTATCCTTCTTGCCGAAGCTGTAGCGCGGCATCTTGTCCATATCGCAGCCGGTGACCCGGATGACCCAGGCCGGCTTGGGATGCGAGGTCGAGTGGATCATGCCGGGGCCGTAGGCATGGGTCTGCCCGGGGCTGAGGCTGTATTTGCTCGCCGCGACCAGCTCGGCATGGTCGTCGCTCTCCGGGTTGGTGCGCCGCCACTCGGTCATCTCGGTCGAATTCTTGGCATTGCCGTAGATCGCCCATGAGGTGCCATGGCTGTGCGGCCTGCCGGTCTTGCCGCCCTCCTGCACATGCGCCAGCACGTAGAAATCAAGCTCGGGATCGTGATGAAGCTCGCGCTTGCTCGGCCCCATGCTCTCGTCGAAGGTCGCGGCCACGAAGGCCGGGTTGGACAGCAGGCGCGAGAGCGCCTCGGCAACCTGCGGCAATGCGTCCGCCAGCGGCTTTGACTTGAGAATGTCGTGGCTGTCGGCGCAGAATTGATCGAGCGTATAGGCCATGGTTTTCTTCTCCTTGTTCGTCGCCCGGAAGCGGAGGCAAATCTAGACCGGGCAGCGGGAGGAATCCAATGCGAAAGCTCGGCAGGCTCTTTGCCGTTCTGCTGGCCGGCAGCAGCGTGCTCGCTCTTTGCGACGATCCGCCCCGCGCCCAGGAGCCTTATCCGGCGCGCACGGTGCGGCTCGTGGTGCCTTCCGCGCCGGGCTCGACTACTGACACTCTGGCGCGCGTCGTGGCGGACTGGCTCGGCCGGAGGTGGGCCAAGCCGGTGATCGTCGAGAACATCGCGGGCGGCGCCATGAACCCGGGCGCTACCGCTGTTGCGCGCGCTGCGCCCGACGGAACGATGTTGTTGGTCGCTCCGCCCGCGCCGCTCGCCTTCAACGATCTCCTGTATCGCGACCTCGGCTACCGGCCGAAGGATTTCGTGCCGATCACGCTGCTTGCAAAAATCCCCAACATCCTGGTGGTGCGCAAGGATTTGCCGGCCGCCTCGCTCAAGGAGCTGATCGCGCTCGCCAAGGCCAGCCCCGGCAAGCTCACCTACGCGTCGCAGGGCGTGGGCTCGACCGCGCATCTTTCGGCGAGCCAGCTCGAGGCGCTGGCCGGGATCAGGATGGTGCACGTGCCCTATCGCGGCGCGCAGCCGGCGCTGACCGACCTGATGGCCGGCCAGGTCGATCTGTTCTTCGATACGCCAACCACCTCGGTGCCGCTCTATCGCGCCAGGATGCTCAACATCCTGGCGGTCGCCGATCTCGAGCGCACGCGCGCCTTGCCGGAAATCCCGACTTTCTCGGAGGCCGGCCTGGGCGGCTTCCGCTCGATCACCTGGTTTGGCCTCGCCGCTCCGCCCGGCACGCCCGCCGCCATCGCGGACAAGATCAACCGCGACGTGGTGGAGGGTTTGCGCAGCGCCGAGATCAGCAACAAATTACAGGCCCTGTCGCTCGACATCGGCGCCACCAGCCGCGCCGACGCAGCCAAATTCTTTGCCGAGGAAGCGGCGCTGTGGGGCAAGGTCATCCGCCAAGCCCGCATCGAGCCGCAGTGAATGTGATATTCGTTCGTCCCCGCGAAAGCGGGGACCCAGGGCCACAACATGCGGCCCACCAGACAAATCCATGCACTTCTACGTCTACATCCTTGCAAGCCGCCGCAACGGCACGCTCTATATCGGCATGACGAATGATCTTGTCCACCGCGTTTGGGAGCACAGAATTGGAGCTGTGCCGGGTTTCACGCGCGAGTACGGCGTCAAGATACTTGTCTGGTATGAGCCGCACGAATCGAGGCCATCAGCATTTCAGCGAGAGCGCCAGCTGAAGAAGTGGAACCGAGCTTGGAAGCTCGAATTGATCGAACGCACTAATCCCGGGTGGCGTGATATTTACAACGACCTCGGGCCTTGAAAAGAACTGGGTCCCCGCTTCCGCGGTGACGAGCGGGTGTTGTTGCTGCCTCGACGATGCTGCTTCCCATTGCGCGTGGAGCCGCTACAGTGGTGCCATTCCGTTTCGGGAGGTCGTTCATGCGGAAATATGCCCATGCGGCTGCGGTAACCCTTACGGCTGCCGTCATTGCGAGCGCGGCCAAGGCGCAGGCACCCCAGGGCGGCATCACCGCATACGAAGATGCGCGCATCATCGTGGGCGACGGGCGGGCGATCGAGAACGGCACGCTCGTGGTCGACGGTACCAGGCTCACCCAGGTTGGCAGAACCATCGATGTGCGGGTGCCCGCAACAGCAAGGCGCGTGAGCCTTGCCGGCAAGACCGTCATGCCGACCCTCATCGATACCCACACGCATCTGAGCCACAGCCGCGAGGCGCTCACCAAGGATTTGCTGCACCGCGCCTATTTCGGGGTGAGCGCCGTGATGAGCCTCGGGCAGGACACCGGCGAGCTTCTGCCGATGCGGGACGAGACGATCCCGGGTGCCGCGCGATATTTCAGCGCCGGACGCGCCATCACGACGCCCGAGCCCGGCTGCAACATGACGCCCTATTGGATCACCACCGAGCCCGAGGGCCGCAAGGCGGTGCGCGAGCTCGTCGCCGAGAAGGTCGACATCATCAAGATCGTGGTCGACACCTGGTGGGGTCGCTACAAGAAGATGTCGCCCGAGCTCTACGCCGCCCTGATCGACGAGGCTCACCAGCACGGGATGCGCGTCACCGCGCATATCCGCGACCTCGAAGACGCGAAAGGTCTCATCCGCGCCAAGGTCGACGCTTTCGCGCACGGGGTGCGCAGCAGCGATGTCGATGAGGAGGCGATTGCCCTCTACCGGTCAGACCCGAAGCTTGTGGTCGTGCCCACGTTGCCGAACCGCGGCGTGCGCCTCGATCTCAGCTGGCTGCGCGACAGCGTGCCGAGCGCATTGATGGCGCAGCTCGACGCGGTCAATACCGACAAGCCGGATGTGCAGGCGGCGTTCTGGATCCAGGCGCGCAATCTTGGGCGGGTGGCGGCTGCCGGCGTGCGCATTGCGCTGGGCACCGACGCCAACACCTCATGGGCGCCGCACAATCAGATGGCCGACATGGTGCTGGCCGGCATGACCCCGATGCAGGTCATCGTGGCGGCAACCCGCAACTCGGCCGAGTTCCTGCACATGGACGACGCCGGCACGCTCGCGCCCGGCAAGGTCGCCGACTTCATCGTTCTCGATGCCAACCCACTCGACGAGATCACCAACACGCGCCGCATCGCGGCGGTCTATCTCCACGGCGCGCTGCTCGATCGCCGGCTGGGCTGGGGCGGCGGGGTGCCCGGGCACTCGCAGCTTTGCACGCCGTGATCCGACGCCAGCTCAGTTCAGTTGTAGGGTGGGCAAAATCGCCCCCATGCAGCATCAACGCGTGGGCAAAGGTGCGTTGGCGATTTTGCCCACGCGGCAGCCGCATGAAGGCGCACCTTTGCCCACCCTACATGTGCAGACTTGAATCTGCGCTCAGTTGAGCAGCCCGGCCTCGCGATAGGCCTGCAGCGCGCCCGGGTGCAGCGGCACGCCGCCGAATTCGAGCGCGGCGGCTCCCTCCTTGCGCAGCGGTTGCCACAAATCCTGCAGGCCCGCGAAAAGCGGATTGAGATTGTGCAGTTCGTCGGTGCCGGCGATCACGGCCGCGACCATCTGGCAAACCGTCGGCGCCGGCACCCGCGCATGGGTCACCAGGACGTTCACCACCGCGAGCTGCGCCACATCCGCGTCGAGGCCGCGGATTGCGCCCTGGCGCATGATGGTCGAGCGATAATGCGGCACCGCGCGGATCACTGTCTCGATCTGGCCGCCCGCATAGGGAATGACCTGCAGATCGACGCGGGCAGCGAGATCGGTCATCACCTTGTTGGGGATCGGGCACTGGAACTGGGCATCGACCTCGCCTGCCGCGAGCGCGTCCGCGCCGGCCGCGAAGTCGAGATAGTGCGGGGTGAAATCCGCAAGGCCGATCCCGAGCGCGCCCAGGATCGCGTGCACGTGCTGCACCATCCCGCTGGTCTGCAGGCCGACCGAGACCCGCTTGCCCCGCAGGTCGTCGATCGTACGGATCGGCGCGTCCGCCCGCGCGATGAAGAAGAGCGGGCCGGCATTCATGGGCGCCGCCATGCGCAGGTCGATCGGACGGGCGAAGGGCGGCTGGCCCGCGCGGGCGCGGCCGATCCAGTTCGATGCCAGGAAGCCGAACTCGATCTCACCCACATGCAGACGGTTGGCGTTATCGACACTCGCGGACTTCGATTCCAGCACCTCGACGCCCGCGAGCTCCGCGTGCGGCGCGCAGATCGTCTTGAGCGCCAGCCCCTGGCTGTGAAAGGTGCCGTCGCGCTCAGAGGTGCCGATGCGGATGATCATGGGTTACCGGTTACCACCCAGCCCTGGAAACCAGCGCGGCAAGGTGGCGGATCATCTTGAGTGCCGCAGGCTCGGTCAATGCCCTCGTGACACCGTGCCGCTGCCATTCGCCGGGAAATACCGCTTGAGCCAATCGCGCATCACGTTCCAGACGCGGGCGCTGTTCTCCGCGAACAGGAAATGGTCGAGACCGCTGAAGAGGTGCAGCTCGCACGGCTGCCCGGCGCGCTTGAACATCTCGACGGACTGCTCGGTCGGCGTCACCGAATCGGAAGCGCTGTGGATTAGCAGGAGCGGTCGCGGAGCGATCTGCCCGACAACGTCCTCGGCGCGGAAATCGAACATGCTTTGCGCGGTCTCGGCCGGAAACATCTCGACATGGCTGGCGGTGAACATTTCGACCGACTGGCGGGCGAGATTGTCGCGCACGTGCTGGGGGATCGGCACGATGTCGTAGCGAGAGACCATGAGCGAGCGGCCGGTGCGCGCGCGGTGGGCGCGGCCCTCCTCCAGCATGGCGGTGAAGCGCGCCCAGGCCTGCGGCGTCGCATGCTGGCCGCGGAACTTGCGCTCGCCATGGCCCCAGCCGCCGTTCGAGACCACCGCGGCGATGCGCTTGTCGACGCCGCCGGCATAGACCGCGACTGCGCCGCCGAAGCTCGAGCCGATGACGGCGATGCGCTCGGGATCGACCGCGGGGTGCCGGGCGAGGAAATCGAGCGCGTTCTGCGTATCCTCGACCTGCTCCAGGCAGATGACGCGGCCGAACTCGCCTTCGCTCCTGCCGCAGCTGCGCATGTCGAAGCGAAGCGTCACATAGCCGAACTCGCCCAGCACGCGAGAGGGCTGCAGCACGTTCTGGGATTCGCAGTTGCCGCCGAAGCCATGCAGCACCAGGAAGGCGGGATGCCGCGCGGGCGCAGCTGCATCGGCCGGCACGCTGATGACGCCGTGCAGGCGCAGGCCCGCGGAAGGAATCGAGACGGTTTCTTCGGGCACGGTGCACCCCTGACTTTCTGCATTGTAGGGTGGGTTAGGCCCTCTTGGGCCGTAACCCGCCGTCAGTTGCGTGCATCGGTGGGTTACGGCGCAAGCGCGCCTAACCCACCCTACGGCTTCTTATCCAACCCGAGCTCGCTCCACCGCGCCTTGGCGGCGGCGACGTCATCCTGCGCCGGCCAGACGGTGGGCGGGAAGCGGGCGCCGCCGAGGTCGGGATCGGGGTCGTAATCGAGATTCATGGTGGCGTCGATCAGCACCCGGTTCCATTTGCCGGTGCCGAACAGGGCGGGGTTGCGGTCGCGGCGGCGGGTCGAGGGATCAAGGCCAAGCCCGAAAGTGCCCGGCATGATGACGATGTCGTTCTCGCCGGCGTTGACCCGGTGTGCGATCGCCCAGTCGACCGCGGCGTAATCGTGGATATCGATGTCGTCGTCCACCACCGTGACATGCTTGTAGCGCACGTGCGCAGCGGTCGAGCCCCAGAGCGCATTGGCGGCCTGCTTCGCCTGGCCTCGGTAGGTCTGCTGCATCCGCACCAGAATGTTAATCCCGGCCTGCACCGGCGGGCACCACACATCGGTGATCCCGGGCACGCCTGCGCGGTCGAGCACGTTCCAGGCGGTGGCGGAGCGCATGATGGACGAGCCGACTGCGTTCTCCGAATAGCTGCCCGGCAGGCAGCCTTCGATGGTGCCGCGCAGGATCGGATCGTTGCGATGGGTGATGCAGGTGACGTGGATGGTCGGCTTGGGGGAGCGCTCGCTCGCCAGGTAGCCGGTGAACTCCGCGTAGGGGCCTTCCATCAGGTAAGTGTCGGGCTCGAGCCCGAGGTAGCCTTCGAGCACGATCTCGGCGGTCGCCGGAACATGCAGATCGACGGTCTCGCATTTGACGAGCTCGACCGGCGCGCCGCGGATCGCCCCAATCACGTCGTATTCGCAGACGCCCTTGGGCACCGGTGAGCCGGCGCAGAAGCCGAGCGAGGGCTCCCAGCCGATCGCCACCGCGATCGGCATCTCCTTCTTGCCGGCGGCGAGCCAGGAGGTGACGTGGTGGCCGATATGCTGCGCGCGCCACATCAGGATCGGGATCCTGTCGCTCCCCGCCAGCATGCCACGATAGATGCCGACGTTCATCACGCCGGTTTGAAAATCTTTGGAGACCACGCCCGCATAGGTGATCGGGTAGCGCCCGCCGTCGAGCCGGTTCCAGTAAGGCACCGGAAACTCGGTGAGATCGACGTCCTTTCCGCTGATGATGTTCTCCTTCACCGGGCCGGTGCCGACGATCTTGGGCGGGATCGCGCCCTCCAAAATGTGGCGGCAGACCTTGACGAGCTCTCGGGCATGGGAATCGGGCGGCAGGCCAAGCATCATGGCGATGCGTCGGTTGTTGTTAAGCGCCGAGCCGAACACCTTGCCGCAGCGCCGGCCGGGCTTGTTGTAGTCCTTGATATTGTTGAACAGCATCGCGCGCCCGGTGCCGGGCCCCTGCGCGAGCCGCATGATGGTGCCGAGCTCGATGTTCCAATCGACCTCGGCATCGATCTCGGAAAGCTCGCCCTGCGCCCGCAGCGCATTGATCCAGCCTCGCAGATCGCCGAAGGCCACCGGCTTGCGTTCAATCATGTTTCTTCTTCCACTTGTCCCGGGCGAAGACCCGGGACCGTTCCAAAGCAGCGCTCGGCAACAAAATCAAGAGCGCAATGCCGCCGGCGAGATTTGGTGTGTGGCGTCAGCTTCAACCTGCCCGCCGGCACCGGAGAGCATCCACGAGGCCAAAACGTCAGGACCGAGTACGAGAGATCGAATCAGCCATCCCCCGCAAGCCGCGGAGGCCCTCATCACCTGCGTCGGCTTGGGACAAATCAGCAGCGATTCTGTCTTGCGCGGCTGGCCATGGCATGCTCGGAACGCCGGGGACAAATTGGCGATAGGGCATGACGAGCGGCCGCCTGCCCTCGCCGCCGATCTGGTGCGGCGCCAGCATTGCCTCCGGGATGCTTGAAGCTCGACGCGAGGCGATTCCAGTTTCGATCCCGGCTTGCATTTTAGCGGCGCGTATTACGCCAACTTAAGATGTCTGTGGTCTATTTCTGCGCATGGCCAACATACATAAGCTTAACAACGAGCGAACCCGCGCCGCGAGCGGCGAGCTCGATATCCTCGCAAGACTTGACCATTGGCGCACCGCGCTGCATGAGCGCGGCCTCCACTCGGAAGCCATGGTGATGGGGTGCGCCGCCTCCACGATCAAAATCCTTCGGGGACAGGTCAGCGAAATGACACCGAAGCGCCGCCGCAATTATTAATTTTAGGAGCGGTAGACTGGCTCGGCTTGAAGCGGATGGTTCCCTTGCTTCCTTTGTCGGCCGGTGGTGAACCCGGCAGCCAACTCAGGTCGAGGCGACTTGGAAGCAACGATCAGGGTCTTTGATCACCTTTTGCACCTTCTCGAAGGCGCGCACCTCGATCTGACGCACCCGCTCGCGCGAGACCTCGAACTCACTGGCAAGCTCTTCGAGCGTGATCGGCTCGTCGGCGAGCCGTCGCGCTTCAAAGATAC
>Ga0126381_100005408_pt1 | contig 14051 bp, 15 predicted proteins | sample PanSoiMetPlot_28_FD_96465 | JGI IMG/M metagenome (GOLD analysis project Ga0126381, IMG submission 96465) | Tropical forest soil microbial communities from Panama - MetaG Plot_28 | ecosystem: Environmental > Terrestrial > Soil > Tropical forest > Bulk soil | place: Panama | collected 2016-02-17
GAGGAAGCGCGCGGACCACGTTCCGGGGGAGCGCAGGGCGGGGCGCGGCCCGGGGAGGCGCGCGGACCACGTTCCGGGGGAGCGCACGGCGGGGCGCGGCCCGGGGAGGCGCGCGGACCACGCTCCGGGGGAGCTCAGGGCGCGGCGCGGTCCGGCCGAGCGCGCGATGACCGGTCCGGTGCGCGGCCGCCCGGCCCGGGCACCGCGGATGACCGGTGGCCCGACATTCCGGCGGGCATCACGGCCGACCAGCTGGATCCCGAGGCCCGCGCGGAGCTGAGGACCCTGCCCGGGACCTCGCCGACGCCGTGGCCCGCAGGCTGGTGGCCGCGGGCCTGGAGGAAGACCCGGCCCGGGCCTACCGGCACGCGCAGGCCGGCCGGCGGCTGGCCGCCCGGGTCGGCATCGTGCGGGAGGCGACCGGGATCGCAGCGTACCGCGCCGGCGAATGGGCCGAGGCGCTGACCGAGTTGCGGGCCGCGCGGCGGCTGACCGGCCGGTCCAGCTATCTGCCGCTGATGGCGGACAGCGAGCGTGCGCTCGGCCGCCTGGACCGGGCGCTCGAGCTGGTCACCGGTCCCGAGTCCCGCGGCCTCGACCGAGCCACCGCGATCGAGTTGCGGATCGTGGAGTCAGGGATCCGCCGGGACCAAGGGCTCCCCGAGGCGGCGGTCGCGGCGCTGCAGGTCCCCGAGCTCAAGGACGGCCGGACCAGGCCGGAGTCGGCCCGCCTGTTCTACGCCTACGCCGACGCGCTCCTGGACGCCGGGCGGGAGGACGAGGCGCGTGAGTGGTTCGGGAGAGCGGCCGCCGCCGATACCGACGGCACGACCGACGCCGCAGAGCGCTTCGAGGAGCTCGACCCGGTCGTCTTCGACTACCTGGCCGACCCAGAGAACCCAGAGGGCTCAGAGTACCCAGAGGGCTCAGAGAACCCAGAGAACCCAGAGGGCTCAGAGAACCCAGAGAACCCAGAGGGCTCAGAGAACCCGCAGGCCGCTGCGGATCGCGACTGACCCCCGGACCGGCCGCGATGAATGTACCAACGGGCGGGTCAGAACCGGCCTAACGGTTCAAGCATGCGACGGGGAAGGCTACTGCGCGACCGGAAACGGGCTACCGCGGGCCGGATGGGCCGCCAGGGCGGGCCCGCCCCGGCCGGACCACGGCGGAGGGCCGCGTCACGTTATGGATCCTGGGGGTCTTTGTCCAGGTAGTGCAGGATGCCGGCGACGTTCCCGGCGGTGCTGCTGGTCCGGTCGTATTTCGCGGCCATGGCCGGGTCGGCGTCGTCGCGCAGCACCGCGTACCGCTGCCTGGTCCGCTCGGCCACCAGGGCCACCGCGTGGTCGAGATCCAGGCCGCGGGTGTGCGCACGCCTGGTCTCGTCCACCCAGACGTTGATCTCCTCGGCCGAGCGGTCCAGCGTCCCGGTGACGTCGTCCACCGGGCCGTAGTGGCTGAACAGCAGCCGCGCGGGCCGCAGCGCGGCGAACGTGCGCAGCGACTCCAGCGCGGTGGCCAGGTCGAAATCCGGGGGCGGCGTGGCGGGACGCAGGTCGCCGGTGTCCGGGATGTAGATGCCGGCCGCGTCTCCCACGTACAGGTCGCCGCTCACCGAGTCGATCAGGGCGACGTGGTGCCGGGCGTGCCCGGGCGCGTAATGGCTGGTCAGGCGCCGGCCGCCGCCGAGGTCGATCGTGCCGGTCAGGTCCACGGCGCGGATCCGCTCGGCCGGAGTCGGCGCCAGCGTGCCGAACAGCTGGTCCAGCTCGTCGCCCCACACGCCCCGCGCGCTGGCCATCAGCCGCGACGGGTCGGCCAGGTGGCGCGCCCCGCGCTCGTGCACGACCACCTCGGCGCCGGGGAACATCCCGGCGATGTCGCCGGTGCCGCCGGCGTGATCCAGGTGGATGTGGGTGACCACCACCGTGGCCAGGTCCGCGGGCCCGACGCCGAGCCCGGCCAGGGCCTCGCGGACCAGCGGCGCCGACGGCGCCGTCCCGGTCTCCACCAGGCACGGCCGGTCGCCGCGGATCAGGTAGCCCGCGGTAATCCGCGAGTACCCGGCCATGAACGTGTCGATCTGGTAGACGTCGTGGCCCAGGTCTACGACGGACTCGGCCGCGCCGGGACCGGATGCTGCGGTGGTCACGGGCCCCATCCTCGCAGACCGAACGGGTAGTATCGGGTGGCGATTGCGGCGGGGCCGCGCGGACACCTCGGTCCGCGGCTGGAGCCCCCGGCCGGGATATCCTCGTCGCCGGATCTCACCGGAAGCCTGCGGGAAGTAGCTAGCTGTGAGCGGAACGACTGTACGGCCGGCCGCCGGTTCCTCGCGCAGTGCCGCAGTGGGACTGCGCCGGCTGCCGTTCTCGCTTACGCCGGCTGGCGCGGTTATCGTGGCCGTCACGCTGCTCGCGCTGGGCCTGCGCTGCTTCCAGATCTTCCGGACCGGTCACCTGCTCGGCGTCGGCGACTACGACGACGGGGCGGACTTCGGCAGCGCCCTGCGGCTGATCCACGGCGTCCTGCCGTACCGGGATTTCATCATCGTGCAGCCGCCCGGGAGCGTGCTGCTGATGGTCCCGGCCGCCGCGGTGTCGCCGCTGACCGGCACGGCCTGGGCCATCGCGATCGGGCGGATCCTCACCGTGGCGGCCAGCGCGGCGGCGGTGGTGCTCGGCGGGCTGCTCGTCCGGCACCGGGGCGTGTTCGCCACGCTCGTGACCTGCGGCACCATCGCGATCTACCCGGGCAGCGTGCAGGCGGCGCACACGGTCATGCTCGAGCCGTGGCTGACGGTGTTCTGCCTGGCCGGAGCCGTCGCGGTGTTCGACCGCGACCGCCTGGCCGACAGCGGCCGGAGGCTGGCCTGGGGCGGCGCGGCCCTGGGCTTCGCGGGCGTGGTCAAGGTCTGGGCCGTCATCCCGGCGGCCGTGATCGTAGTGCTGTGCCTGCTCGGCGCCGACCGGGCCAGGCGGACCGCCCGCTTCGTGGCTGGGGCCGCGGCCGGCTTCCTGATCCCGGTGCTTCCTTTCGCCGTCCTGGCCCCCGGGCGCTTCTACGACAGCGTCATCGTGGCGCAGCTCATCCGGACCGACGCGCGGACCCCGCTGGGGTTCCGGCTGCAGTACCTGACCGGGCTGGTCGCCTGGGACCCGGGCACGGTCACGTTCCTGATCGCGGCCATCGTCCTGGTCGTCGTCGTGGTCGGAACGCTGATCGCGGCCTGCCTGGTGACCCACCGCGGGCCGCCCCCGCTGGAGTGGTTCAGCGTGGCCACGGCGGCCCTGGTGGTCGTCGCGTTCCTGGTGCCCGACGACTTTTACTACCACTACCCCGCGTTCCTCGCGCCGTTCCTGGCCATGGCGTTCGCGCTGCCCGCGGCCCGCCTGCTCGACGGCTGGCGGGCGCCGCCCGGCCGCGCCACCCGGCGGGCAGCGCGCCTGCGGTGGTCCGCGGCCGGCCTGGCCGGCCTGGCCATCCTCGTGCTGCCGTTCGCCGCGGGCGGGGCCGAGAGCAGCCCGACGCCGACCTACGCCAGCGCCCTGCCCGCGCTGGAGCGGGTCATCCCGCCCGGGACCTGCGTGCTGTCCGACCAGATGTCGCTGCTCATCTCCGCGGACCGGTTCACCTCCTCCGCGCCGGGCTGCTCGGTCATGGTGGACGGGTTCGGCACCAGTTACGCGCTGGCGCACGGCCAGAGCTCGCTCACGGCGGGCCGGGTGCCGGCCGTGGCGGCGGTGTGGCGGCAGGCGTTCGGCGCCGCCCAGTACGTGCTGCTCACCTCGTACGACCCTTACCGGATCGCCTGGACGCCTCAGCTCCGGGCCTATTTCCGGGCCAACTTCGCACCCGTCAGCGGGAACTGGGCCCCGTTGCAGCTCTATATCCGGAAGGCGCGGTAAGGGCAGCACCATCCGGAGTGGTAAGCGCGGGGGGCATCATGTCGGATGACGCGGCCAATGGCCAGAATTCGGATGCCGCGGGCAATGGCGAGAATCCGGATGCCGCGGGCAATGTGCAAGTTTCGGATACCGCGGGCAATGTGCAGGTTCCGGATGCCGCGGGCAACGGCCAGAATCCAGAGGATGCGGCCGGCGGCCAGAATGCGGAGGATGCGGCCGCGGCCAGAGTCCGCAGAACGAAGCCGACCGCCGGTCGGCCACCAGGTCCGGTGTTCTCGCTGGGATGGCTGATGGCCCGGCTATTCGGCGCGCCCCAGGACGAAAGCGAAGCGGCCGGCTCCGGTCAATCACCGCCCAGCCTGCCGACCGTCGCCGAGCTTTCCGAAGACGAGCAGATGACGCTGGCCTTTGCTGAGCTGGATGACCTGCTGGGCACGCGCCAGGGTGAATCAGAGAGCGTCAAGGCCGCCTGGGCCGCCCCCGATCACGACGGTTATCCCGACGCGGTCCGCGCCTTGCACGTGACGAACATCAGCCAGTTCGCCAAGGACCTGGAGCGGCTCAGCGCCTATCAGCTAGGTGTCGCGCTGCAGGATATGTGCTCGCTCCCCGACAAGCCTCCCGGCCATCGGCCCGCCATGCAGGAGCGCGCGCAGTTCCTGGAGAATTTCGACCGGCGGCGGCTCGCTGCCGTGCAGACGTGGCTCGCCCAGGCGGGCGGGGCCCTTCCGGCCACGTCGGCCGCCAGGTCAGCCGGTCCCTGCAGCACTGGCAGGACTGGGCCGACGTCTGGGCCGGCGCCAACGCGTCCCGCCTCGACGCGGCCTGGACGCAGGCACGTCCCTACCTGGTCAACGCCTTGCGGGCTCAGGGCCGGTCCTGGCAAGCCCTGCTCGCCGGCCAGACCGATACCAGCGGCCAGACGAGCGTGGAAGCGTGGGTGGAGGCCAGAGAGTCGATCTTGCGCAGCGTACAAATGCTGGGGAGGCGTATCCTGCGGCGATTCTGGCTGGTCGTGGTGGTCATCCTGGCCGTCACCGGCGGGCTGCTCTACGTGGTGAGCGCGAAGACCCAGGGAGCGACCACGGTGTGGGCCCAGCCAGCCTGGTGACCGTGGCCGGCTCATTCGGTGTCAGCGGCGCCGGCTTGCGCGCGGCGGCCAAGAAGTCGGTCAGCGGAATCGAAGCCGACCTTGAGCGCGCCGCGATTCTGGACGCCCAGGCCTGGGCGGTCACCTGGCTGCCGACCTTGCCGCCCAGCGCCAGCCGCCTGCAGGAGTCCGTGCAGCGGTACCAGTTGCGCCGCCGCGGGGTCGCCGCCCCGCACGCCCCGAAGGGGCTCGAGAAAGCCGTTCAGCCCTGAGCGAACGTCCTGATCACCAGCCCGGTCCGCGGTTTGGGGCCGAACGAGGTCGACTTGCTCGGGACGCGCTCGCCGTGCGCGGCGATGTCGTAGACATCCCAGGTCGACATCGAGGGGCAGATGACCGCGGTCCCGCCGGTCTCGTCGGCCTCGGCGACCGCCTCGGCGGCGTCGTTGTGCACGATCCGGACGTCCGGCTCGCCGTCGCTGATCCCCCAGACGCGGGCGATCAGCAGCTCCTGCAGGACCGACGCGGCCAGGGCGCGCCAGCGGGCCGAGCGGCCGGGCGGCATGGCCGCTTCGACCTGGGCCGGATCGGGGCCGGTGAGCAGCCAGGCCGCGCCGCCCCCGGCGACCAGGAACGCGGGGCCGCGGCGGCTCGCGTCCGCGAGCTCGTCCAGGGCGGCGGGCAGCTGACCTGTTCCGCCGGGCAGCCGCCGCACGGTGAAGGCCGCCTGGGCCAGCTGCGCGGCAGCGGCCGGGGCCAGGCCGGGGATGACCCGGTGGATCGCGCCGATCTCCGGCGGGTAAGCCGAGGCGTCCACCAGCAGCGCCAGGCCGTAATCCCACGGCCCGGGCCCGTCACCCGCGGCCTGGCGCCGGGCCTGCAGCTTGAGGTAGGCGGAGTACCGGTGGTGCCCGTCCGCGATCAGCGCGCTGCGCGGCGCCAGGTCATCGGCGATCGCGGCCAGCTCGGCCAGATCGGTGACGGCCCAGAGCCGGTGCCGTATCCCGTCGGGGGTCACGGTGTCGGCCAGCGGCGGCCGGCGGGCGGCGGTCTCGTCGATGATGCGGGCCGAGGCCCCGCGCGCGCTCCCGTCGTGCAGCAGGTAAATCGGCTCCAGGTTGGCCTGGGTCGCCTCCATGAGCTGCAGCCGGCCGGCCACCGGGCCCGGCGAGACGTCCTCGTGCGGCCGGACCACGCCGGCGTCCAGCGGGCTGAGGCGCAGCGCCCCGATCAGGCCCCGCTGGAGTACCGCAGGAAGCTCGGCCAGCGGGCCGCCGTTCCCGGGCCCGGCCGCCATGGCCTGCTCGTAGACGTACAGCGACGGCTCGGGATCGGGCCGCAGGATCTGCTCCTTCTCCCACTCGCGCAAGGTCCGGGCGGCGTCGTCGTACGCGTTGCCCTGGTGACCCGGCGCGTGCCGCGGCAGGATCAGCCGGACGACGTTATGCGGGTCGGCCGCGATCAGCTGGTCCTCTATGCCGTGGACGATGACGTCGTACGGTGGAGAGGTGACCTCGGCGAGTCCGCTGACCCGGTCCCGGGCATAACGGACTCCGCGAAAGGGCGCCAGCGCGAGCCCGGCCTGTCCGGGTGCGGCGGCTGGCTCGTGGCCGGACGGAAGGATCTGCATATATGTCAGAAGGACCAGCCGGCGGCCAGGATTCCCGCCTGGGGCCAGAGCTGTCTGCCCCGGACGCCGGGAACGATCCCGGGTCGGCTGATGCCGGAGGGGACGGGCCGGCCGGCGACGATACCTACGACCTGTACCAGCGCGGCCTGGAACTGCTCGGGCGGGGCAGCGCTGCCGCGGCCGCGCAGCTGCTGGAGCGGGCCGCCGCGGCCGAGCCGCAGTCCCGCAGCGTCCTGGAGGCGCTGGCCCGGGCGCAGTTCGACGCCGGGCGGTACGCGGCCGCGGCCGGGAACTTCCGCCGGATCGTGGAGGCCAGCCCGAGCGATGACTACGCGCAGTTCGGCCTGGGCCTGGCGCTGGCCAGGACCGGCGATCCCGGTGGCGCGGCCGAGCACCTGGCGCTGGCGGCCGCCATGCAGCCGGACCTGAGGCACTACGCCGACGCGCTGCGCAGCGTCCGCGCCACGCTGCGGGCCAGGGCGCAGCACCAGGCCGAAAACACCGAGAATCCGCAACGGGACGCCCGCGATGCCTGAGCCCGCCACGGCCGGCCAGGTCCGGGCGGACCGCGAGGCGGCGCTGCCGCGGTCCATCGAGCGACCGCCTACCGACGTCTACGACGTGGCCCTGCTGGACCTGGACGGGGTCGTGTACCTGGGCGGGGCCGCGGTGGCCGGCGCGACGCAGGCCCTGGCCGAGGCCAGGCGCCGGGGGATGCGGCTGGCATTCGTGACCAACAACGCGTCCCGGTCGCCCTCGGCCATCGCCGCGCAGCTCAACCGCCTCGGCGTCCCGGCGGCCCAGGCCGAGATAGTCACCTCGGCGCAGGCCGCCGCGCGCCTGCTGGCCGGCCGACTGCCCGCGGGCGCTCCGGTGCTCGTGGTAGGCGGCATCGGGCTGCGCATCGCGCTACGCGAGCGGGGCCTGCGCCCGGTGTCCACGGCTCTCGAACGGCCCGCGGCGGTGGTGCAGGGCTACGCGCCGGACATCGGCTACCCGCTGCTGGCCGAGGGCGGACTCGCGGTGCGGGCCGGAGCCTGGTTCGTGGCCGCCAACGCCGACCTCACGCTGCCGACCCCGCGGGGCCTGCAACCGGGTAACGGCTCGCTCGTGCAGGTGATCGCCACCGCGACCAGCCAGCAGCCGGTGGTGGCCGGCAAGCCGGAGCCGCCGCTGCACGCCGAGGCGGTGGCGCGGACCGGTGCGGCCAGGCCGCTGGTGGTGGGCGACCGGCTGGACACCGACATCGAGGGAGCGGTGCGGGTCGGGGCGGACAGCCTGCTGGTCCTGACCGGCGTCACCCGGCCAGCCGACGCCGTGCTCGCCCCGGTGCATCAGCGGCCCTGCTACCTGGCGCATGACCTGTCCGGCCTGCTCGAGCCGCACCCACCGGTGACCGTCGCCGGGAGCGAGTTCCGCTGCCGCGGCTGGACCGCGCGACTGGAGAGCGTTATGGCAGGTCAGGACGGGCATGGCGCGCGGCTGGAGATCGATGGCGGGGGCGTGGCCATCGACGGCCTGCGGGCGCTGTGCGCTGCCGCCTGGTCGGCGGACGCGGTGGCCGCCGGCAGCGTGGCCTCAGCCGTCGCCCGCCTCCGCTTCCCCGGGTAACCGGGTTACCAGGCGATCGCCGGGTCGACCGCCCAGTCCGCGTTCAGCCAGGTCACCCGCCCGGTCGCGAGGTCGAACCGGGCCAGGCGGAGCGGCTTGGCCGGCGACCAGGACTGGGCCAGCAGGTACCGGCGGGTGGGATCGAGGGTGAGGCCGGCCAGGGGACCCGGGGTCGGCGGGAAGTTGCGCACGACGCGGCTCTGCCCGGTGGCCAGGTCGACGCTCCGCAGCAGCAGGCGGCCCCCATGGGGGGCGTCCAGGAAGAACACGCCGATGTACGCGGTCGTGCCGTCCGGGGCGACGTCCAGCCCCACGGGGATGGTCAACGGGGGGAACGGGCCGGCCTGGGCCACGACGCGGCTGCGGGCGGCCAGGCTCCCCGGCGCCACGTCGGTGTCCAGCACCCGGAACCCGTATACGACCACGCGCCCGTCAGCGCTGATCGACAGGGACCCGAAACCGGAGGCCCGCGCGTAAGGGGTGCCCGACAGGTTCACGGCGCCTGATCCGGCGACGTTCTCAAAGGTCCACTGCTTGACCTGCCCGGTCACGGTGTGGACCACGGCCAGGAAGGCCCGCGGCGCCCTCACCCGGACGGACTGGCCGCACACCAGCGAGTAGTAGGCGACGGTCTGGCCGTTCCCGCTCACCGCCATGGCCCAGGGATCCTGGACGATCCCCGGGACCGTCGTGAACGCGGTCATCGCGGTCGGCGTGCCGTCCGCGCTCAGGCTGAACCGGTACAGGGTGGTGCGGCACCGGCCCGGCTGCGTGGCCGCGACCACGAAGGTCTGGCCGTCCGAGGTGGCCACGGCGTCCAGGTCGGTCGCGGGGAACGGCAGGCTGATCGGCGCGCCCCGGGCCCCGGTGGTCGCGTTGACCACGAACATGGGCGGATGCTGCCGGTAGTTCAGCGCGACGAAGAAGTCCGGCGTGGAAAGGCCGGCGTCCGGGCCGGGCGCGGCCCTGGGCAGCAGCGCAGCCACGGCCGCGACCACTGCGATGACGGCGGCGGCCGCGGCCGCCGCTACCAGCCATCGGCTGCGTGACCGGCCCCCCTTCGGCCGCCCGGCCTGGCCGCGATCATGGCCAGGCAACGGCCGGGCCGGGCGGAGCGTGACCGTCTCCGGGCGGACCGTCTCCGCGGCGGCCCGGTAGGCGTCGCGCAGCCTGTCCTCCAGCGTTTTCACAGCTCCCCCTTCAGCGCGCGGGCCAGCGCGGCCAGCGCGCGGGACGCGGTCGACGACACGGTGGCGCGGCTGATCCCCAGGGCCGCGGCGATCTCCTGGTCGGCCAGGTCCAGGTAGTAGCGCAGCGCCAGCACCTCCCGGGACCGCCGCGGCAGCCTGGCCACGGCGGCCAGCAGGGCCTTGCGGTCCTCGCCGACCATGGCCGCGGACTCGGCCGACCAGACCGGGGCCTCGTGCGGCACCCGCCGCAGCAGCGCGCGCTTGCGGGCCCGTAGCACCGAGCGGGATCCGTTGATGACGGACGCCCGCAGGTAGGGGAGCGCCTTGTCGCGGTCCCTGAGCCTGGGCAGGCTCCGGTACAGCCCGAAGAACGCGTCCTGGACGACGTCCTCCGCGCTCTGCCGGTCGCCGAGCAGCAACATCGCCACCCGCACCAGGGTGACCGCGTGCGCGCGGAACAGGTCATCGACCAGATCTGCGGCCTGGTCGGCGGCAGGTAACGAAGGAGCAGGGGACCCCTCCTCCGGGCGGAGGCGGCCTAACTGCTCATGATGGCTGGTCACGATCGTCACCGTCTTGTGTCGGCATAAACCTATGACGCCGCACCCGCGCGGATGCTGAGTCCCGCGGTCAATTGTCCGCTTCCCGGCCTAGTACGGCCGGGCCAGAAATCCAACTTCCGTCGCACCGGAATCAGTCCTTCGGGCGACGCGGCCCCGGCGGCCGCCCGGCCAGACTGAGGGGGCTGGCCGGGCACCCGGCCACGGCCGGCAGAAAGGAATGGGGAGACATGATCGAGGCACGGGGGCTCACCAAGCGATACGGTGACACGCTCGCCGTCGACGACCTCTCGTTCCGCGTGGAGCCCGGGAAGATCACCGGCTTTCTCGGTCCGAACGGAGCGGGCAAGACCACTACGATGCGGCTGATCCTCGGCCTGGACCATCCCACGACGGGCACGGTGACGGTCAACGGCCAGCCGTTCGAGCGGCTGGCCTACCCGATGCGGGAGGTCGGGGCGCTGCTGGACGCGAAGGCCGTACACGGCGGCCGCAGCGCCTACAACCACCTGCTGTGCCTGGCCGAGACCAACAACCTGCCCCGCCGGCGGGTGGACGAGGCGCTCGCGCTGGTGGGCCTGAACGAGGTCGCGCGCAAGCGGTCCAAGGGCTTCTCCCTGGGCATGGGCCAGCGCCTCGGGATCGCCGCCGCGCTGCTCGGCGACCCGGCGATCCTGATGTTCGACGAGCCGGTGAACGGGCTGGACCCCGAGGGCATCCTGTGGATCCGCAACCTGATGAAGGCGCTGGCCGCCGAGGGGCGCACGGTCTTCGTCTCCAGCCACCTGATGTCGGAGATGGAGCACACCGCCGACCACCTGCTCGTGATTGGCCGGGGCCGGCTCATCTCGGACTGCACGGTGGCCGAGTTCATCGCGGCCAACTCCCGGCAGTCGGTCCGGGTGCGCACGCCGGAGCCGGCCGCGCTGGCCAGGGTGGTCACGGCCGCGGGCGGCCTGGTACGCGAGGACGGCGACGGCCTGATGACCGTGCAGGGCCTCGGCGTCAGCCAGGTCGGCGACCTGGCCTTCGAGAACTCGGTGCGGCTGCACGAGCTCGCGCCCGCCCAGGCGTCCCTGGAGCAGGCGTTCATGGAGCTGACCGCCTCGAGCGTGCAGTTCCACGCCGGGATGCCGGACGAGCGGGACCTCGAGCCCGCTACCGCAGGAGAGGTGGCCTGAGATGGCAACGACAGTAATACCGGTCGGCACCCGGGCCGCGCTGCCCGCCGCGCGGGGGCGGGCGGGCTTCGGCGGCACGCTCCGCTCGGAGCTGACGAAGATCCGTTCGGTCCGTTCCACGTACTGGTCGCTGATCGCGCTGGTCGTGATCACGATCGGGATCAGCGCGCTGTTCGCCTACGGCCACGCGCAGAACTTCAGCCAGATGCCCTCGTTCGCCCAGGCGCACCAGCGGGCGCAGTTCATCTCGCAGGCCACCGAGACAAGCCTGTTCGGGCTGATCCTCGGCCAACTGGTCATCGCCGTGCTCGGCGCGCTCACGATCACGTCCGAGTACTCGACCGGCATGATCAGGACGTCGCTGTCGGTGATGCCGCGGCGCGGGACGTGGTTCGCGGCCAAGGCCGTGGTGTTCGGCGCGATAGCCCTGGTGGTGGGGACGGTGACGTCGTTCGCCAGCTACTTCGTGGGCCAGGCCATCCTGTCCACCCAGCACATCAACTCCTCGATCGGCCAGCCCGGGGTGCTGCGCGCGGTGATCGGCGGCGGCCTGTTCGTCGCGGCCTGCGGCCTGCTCTCGTTCGGCCTGGGCGCCGTGCTGCGGCACACGGCCGGGGCCATCACCGCCTCGATCGGGCTGCTGTTCGTGGTGTACATCCTGAGCGGGTTCCTGCCCAACAACTGGGCCGTGCACGTGGACAAGTGGATCCCGTTCAACGCGGGCGGCGCGATCTGGGAGAACGCCTCCGGGACCAGCATGTTCAGCCCGTGGACCGGGTTCGCGGTGTTCTGCGGCTACGCGGCGATCGCCCTGGTCGCCGGCCTGATCCTCTTCCGCAGGCGAGACGCGTAACGGGGCCGTCCCGAGTCCCGGCACCGTCTGGCGGTGCCGGGACTCGGGCGTGTCAGGCCGGCTGGCAGTTGGGGCACCAGAAGATGAGCCGCTCCTCCGGAGCGGAGCCCTGGCTGGCCCGGCGGACCGGGGTGCCGCAGCGGCGGCACGGCCGCCCGGCCCGGCCGTAGACCCAGGTTTCCCGGCCGCGGCCCCGGTCGCCCGTGGTAACCGTGCCGGCGCGTTCCTTGTTGGCGTCGAGCAGCCGCTGGGCCAGGGTCACGAGCCCGGGCAGCCCGTCGACGTCGGCGACCGGGCGCCAAGGGCTGACGCCGCGCAGGAACAGCGTCTCGGTCCGGTAGATGGTGCCGAGGCCGGCCAGGTTGCGCTGGTCCAGCAGGGCCTCGCCAATGGCCCGGCCCGGGCCGGCCCGCAGCCGCCGCACCGCCTCGTCCGGGTCCCAGCCGGGACCGAGCAGGTCGGGACCGAGATGGCCCACCACGCGTTCCTCGTTCTGGGTCGGCAGGACCTCGACGATGCCGAGCAGGTACCCGAGCGCCTGCCGGGCGTCGTTGGCCAGGATGAGCCTGATCCGGTGATCACGCGGCAGGTAGTCGCTGGCCGGGCGGATCCGCCAGGATCCGTCCATGCGCAGGTGGGTGTGGACCGTCAGCCCGCCGTCCACCCGGGTCAGCAGGTGCTTGCCCCGGGAGATGGTTCCGGTCACGGCCCGCCCGGCCAGGTCGGTCGTGGCGAACCGCGGCACCCGGAAATCGCTGCGCTGCAGCGCGCGGCCGGTCAGCGCCTCGTCGAGCTGGCGCGCGGTGCGCCAGACCACATCGCCCTCGGGCATGCTCAGCCCAGCCCGGATTCGCGGAGCGTGATGTTGAGGCGGCCGGCGGCCAGGCCGATGCCCGGGTCGCCGGTGCCCGGCCGGGTTCGGGGCACGCCGTGGTAGGCCAGCCGGGACGGGCCGCCGAACACGAACAGGTCCCCGGACTCCAGCTCGACGTCCGTCCACGGCTGGCCGCGGCTCTCGGTGTTGCCGAACCGGAACACGCAGCTGGCGCCCAGGCTGAGCGAGACCACCGGGGCCGGGCTGCGCTCGTCGCGGTCGGCGTGCATGCCCATGCGGGCCTGGTCGTCGTAGTAGTTGACCAGCGCGGTGTCCGGGCGGTAGCCCGCGGCCTCGCCGGGACGGCCGTAGGCCTCGGTCACCGCCCGGCGGCCCAGCTCGGCCAGCCAGCCCGGGAACGGCTTGACCGGTGCCCCGTCGTTGTCTTCCGCGGTCCGCGAGTAGCGGTAGGGAATCCAGTGCCAGCCCAGGCAGACCGTCTGCACGGACATCACGCCGCCCGGCGGGAGCCGGGTGGCCCGCATCCCCGCGGGCGGGCGGGACCACTCCCGGCAGGCGGCCACGAGCCGGCGCTGTTCGTCGCGGCTCAGCCAGCCGGGGACGTGGACCGCGCCCGGCACGATCTCGGCGCGCGGCCGGCGGATCAGGGTGGTCACGGTGCCCAAGCTATCCCGGTTCACTGTCAGACCGGCCTGGCACAGTGGCCACATGGACCGGCAGGCGCGGTTACCGGGCTGGCGTTACATCATCAGCTTGCGCAGGCGCAGCAGGTCGAACACGTTGCCCTGGACCTTCAGGCGCCCGGTCAGCCAGGCCCGCGCGAAGCTCCCGGGATCGTCGGCGATGGACACGACCACGTCGCTGTTGGCTGTAAACCGGACCTGCGCGGGGCCGTCACCGTCGCGCGCCTCCCGGACCGGATCCGCGCCGTCCGGGCCCAGCCGGGTCAGGAACGTCACCCCGAGATCAGGGATCTGGCAGCTGAGGGTCCGGTCCACCAGGTACGCAGCGCGATCGTCCGCGTTCATGCCGGAGATGCGTGCCGTGAGGCCTTCCAGGGCCTTGCGGCATTCTTCCGCGGTCGCCATCGCCACCTCGCCTTCCCGGTCATTGTCTCCCGTCCGCTCCCGCCGGGGAGGGTGTCCGGGGCCGACTCGCCGCCATGCCGGCATGGTCGGATGCGCCGGCGC
>Ga0126381_100005410_pt1 | contig 14050 bp, 10 predicted proteins | sample PanSoiMetPlot_28_FD_96465 | JGI IMG/M metagenome (GOLD analysis project Ga0126381, IMG submission 96465) | Tropical forest soil microbial communities from Panama - MetaG Plot_28 | ecosystem: Environmental > Terrestrial > Soil > Tropical forest > Bulk soil | place: Panama | collected 2016-02-17
CACCGCCGTCGCGATGTTCGATCCGGGCCTGATCCTGGAAACCGTGGCCGACCCGGAGCGCTTCAAGCTGAAGCTCTCCGATTACCAGTGGATCGGCGCCATGTCGCGCGAGGTGACGATCTGCTACGCGTGGCATGCGACCGGCATCAGGACGTTTGCCGACATGCTGGCCCGCCGGGAGTTCCTGATCGGGGCGACCGCCAAAGGCTCGGCGGTCTACGTCAATGGCCGCGCGCTGCTCAAGCTCTTCAACGCGCCGATCCGGCAGATCGCCGGCTACCCAGGCAGCAACGAGCAGCGCCTGGCGGTCGAACGCGGCGAGCTCGAGGGCGCCTGCGCTTCGTGGAGCGCGATCCCACAGGACTGGGTGAGAAACGCCCTGATCAATCCACTGGTCCGCTTCGCCCCGACTCGGCCCGGCGACATGCCGCCGACGCCCTATGTCAACGACCTCGCCGGGAGCGACCAAGATCGCGCGCTGCTCGACATCCTCAATGCGCCAGGCGAGCTCGGCCGCCCGTTCATCATGGCGCAGGACGTGCCGCGCGAGCGCGTCCGGATGCTGTCAGCTGCGTTCGAACGCGCATTGCAGGACGAGGCTTTGCTGGCGGAGGCGCGCGCCCAGTCGCTGCCGATCGATCTCTTCAGCGCCGGCGAATCGGAGAAGATCATCCGCACGCTGTACGCCGCGCCGCCTGATCTGATCCGCAGGCTCAAGGACATTCTGGGCTGATCTATTTCAGCAGCTCGCGCAGCGCCGCGTTGTCGCGGGGTGCGCCAGCCGCGGCGTTCCGCATGTGCCCGCACTTCGCGCCAAGCTTGGTTCCAGCTGTCCCAGAGGTCCGGCATGGCAATCTCACGGTCACGATCGGCGCAGCAATTACCCTCAGTAAGAACCCGGTTGACACCGGCGTTGCAATCGATGAAATCTGTTAGCCAGGGCTTAAAGAAATTTCTCCATGCTCGCAATGGCGTCCACCGGGTCTCTCGATTGAGGGGGAAATCGTCATGTGCCTTCTTTGCGATCGTGCATCCGTCCAACACGCCATGCCTTCGTCACGCCGCCATTTCTTCAAGCTCGCGGCGATGGCGGCAGCGAGCCTGGCGGTCTCCGCCGCCAACGGCGCCTCGGTCAAGTCTCCGCCCAAGCCCGACAACGTTGTCTCGCCCGACGGCGCGCTCGATCGCCTGATGAAGGGGAACGCGCGCTACGTCCAGGGGGTGTCGATTCGGCACGATTTCAAGCACGAGCGCGAAGCGCTGACGCAGGGTCAGAATCCGTTCGCCGGCATCTTGAGCTGCGCCGACTCCCGGATCGCGCCCGAATATGCCTTCGACACTGCCCGGGGCGATCTGTTCGTGTGCCGCGTCGCGGGCAATTTCGTCAACGATGACGTCGCCGCCAGCTTCGAGTACGCGGTTTCGGTGCTCAATACGCCGCTGCTGATGGTCTTGGGGCACCAGGGCTGCGGCGCAATCGATGCGACGATCAAGTCCCTCAAGGACGGCGCCACGCTGCCCGGCCATCTGCCCTCGCTGGTGGCCGCCATCGGCCCTGCGATCAAGCCCGTGCTCGCACAAGCCGGCAATACACTCGACAATGCCATCCGGCAAAACGTCATGTTCAACGTCGAAAAGCTGAAAGCCGCAACGCCGATCATCGACAAGGCCATTGCCGACGGGAAACTGCACGTCGTTGGCGGGCTTTATCACCTCGACACGGGGCGAATCGAGCTCCTGAGTGGTGCCACGACCGCCGGGCTGCGCCAGGGTTAACGTCGTCCTGATCCAACCCCTGGCGTTTGAATCGAATCCGTAAAGCCGAATTCAAGCGGCCTGCCGCATGATGCTTCGATGCCGATCGAAGCGCAAAGCGCGAACGTTCCCCGGTGCGCCGGCGCGCCCGGCCGCGTCGCCTGGGTCGACTACGCCAAGGGCTTCTGCATCGTCTTCGTGGTGATGATGCATTCGACGCTGGGAGTGGAGGACGCGGCCGGCCGCGAGGGCTGGCTGCATCCGCTGGTGGCCTTCGCCAAGCCGTTCCGCATGCCGGACTTCTTTTTGATCTCCGGCCTGTTCCTGGCCAATGTCATCGACCGCGACTGGCGCACCTATCTCGACCGCAAGGTCGTGCATTTCGCCTACTTCTACCTGATCTGGGCGGCGCTGCAGCTGGCCTTCAAGGCGCCGCTCATCGTCGCCGAGCACGGCGCCTCGGGCTTTGCCTGGCTCGCGCTCCAATCGCTCTGGGAGCCGTTCGGCACGCTCTGGTTCATCTATCTGCTGCCGGTGTTCTTCGCGGTGACCAAGCTCTCTCGCAGTTTTGCGATCCCGCCGGCGCTTGTCTGGCTCGTCGCTGCGGCGCTGCAGACCGCGCCCATTGCAACCGGCTCGACCGTGATCGACGAGTTTGCGCAGCGGTTCGTGTTCTTCACCACCGGGTATCTCATGGCGCCCAAAGTATTCGCGCTCGCCGCCGCCGCCCAGGCGCGGCCGGCGCTGGCGCTCCCGGGGCTTGCCGCCTGGGCCTTGGGCAATGGCCTCCTGGTCTTCCTCGGGCTTGCCGAGCTGCCGCTCGTCTCGCTCGGGCTCGGGCTTGTGGGCGCGATGGCGGTCGTCTCGATCTCGGCGCTGCTGGCGCTGAGCGACCTCGCTGCGCCGCTGCGCTATTGCGGGCGCAATTCGATCGTCATCTATCTGGCGTTCTTCCTGCCCATGGCGCTGAGCCGCGCACTGCTGCTGAAGCTCGGGGTGACCGCCGATATCGGCACGATCTCGATCATCGTGACCGCGTGCGGCGTGATCGGCTCGCTGGCGCTGTTCTGGACGGTGCGCGGAACTCCGTTGCGCGTCCTGTTCGAGCGCCCGCGCCGCTTCTGGATCGCCACCCCGGCGCTGCAGCCGGCGGAATAGGCTTGTCCCGGGCGCAGCGCAGCGCGTAAGCGGTGCGCTGCAGAACCGGGACCGTTCCAGGCTTGTCCCGGCCTTGAGCCGGGACCGTCCCACACTTAGCGTTTGTGGCGATCCCCGCTTTCGCGGGGACATGACGGTCCCGGGTCAAGCCCGGGACACAAGCGCCAAACCACGTTGCCAAGCTCGCGCCGTGGCCCCACATTGGCGCACATGAGCGCTGCAGCAAAACCGCACCCGGTGAAGAAGGGCGACCACGTCTTCCTGGTCGACGGCTCCTCCTACATCTTCCGCGCCTACTGGCAGTCGATGAACCAGGACGCGAAGTACAACCGCCGCTCGGACGGGCTGCCGACCGGTGCGGTCCGGATGTTCTGCATCATGCTCTGGCGGATCCTCGCCGAGATGAAGCCCGACGAGAAGCCGACCCATCTGGCGGTCGTGTTCGACAAGTCCGAGCGTACCTTCCGCACCGAGCTCTATGCCGATTACAAGGCGCACCGGCCGGACCCGCCGGACGACCTGCGCCCGCAGTTCCCGCTGATCCGCGATGCGGTGCGCGCCTTCGACATCCCCTGCATCGAGATGCTGGGCTACGAAGCCGACGACCTGATCGCGACCTATGCGCGGGAGGCCTGCGAGGCAGGCGCCAACGTCACGATCGTTGCCTCCGACAAGGACCTGATGCAGCTCGTCAACGACTGCGTGGTCATGTACGACACCATGAAGGACCGCAAGATCGGACGCGCCGAGGTGATCGAGAAATTCGGCGTGCCGCCCGAGAAGGTCATCGAGGTGCAGGCCCTGATCGGCGATTCGACCGACAATGTGCCGGGCGTGCCGGGCATCGGGCCCAAGACCGCCGCGCAGCTCATCACCGAGTACGGCGACCTCGAGACGCTGCTCGCGCGCACGCAGGAGATCAAGCAGGAGAAGCGGCGCCAGGCGCTGATCGAGAACGCCAAGCTTGCGCTTCTGTCGAAGCAGCTCGTGACGCTCGATTCGCACGTCAAGCTCGACGTGCCGCTCGCCGATCTTGCGGTGCACGCGCCCGACTATCGCGGGCTGATTGCGTATCTCAAGGCCATGGAGTTCACGACGCTGGTTCGCCGCGTTGCCGAAAATACCGGCACGGATGCGGGGCAGGTGGAGGCCGACGAGCGGCTGAAGGCGGGCGGCACGCCGCGCCAGCCCGCGGCCGCGCCTGCTCCGGCCGCACCAGAAGCCGCTGGTGTGAAATCCACCGCCAAGGCCGGCAAGGGCAGCGCGCCTCAAGCCGTCGCCGAGCTCACCCCCCAGGCGCTGGCCGCTGCCCGCGCCGAGGCGGCGCGCAGCCGCAAGATCGATCGTTCGCGCTACGAGATCATCCGCACGCTGGATCGGCTCGAAGCCTTCATCGCGCGCGCCCGCGAGACCGGCGTGCTCGCCATCGCGGCCGCCACCACCAGCGCCGATCCGATGCAGGCGGGACTGTGCGGCGTCTCCCTCGCGCTATCGCCCGAGGAGGCCTGCTATGTGCCGCTCGCGCACCGGCAGAATGGAAAGGCCGAAGGCCTGTTCAACGGCGATCTCGCGACCGATCAGATTCCGGAGGAGGCGGCGCTCGCCGCCATGCGGGACGTGCTGGAAGACCCCGGCGTTCTCAAGATCGGCGAGAACCTGAAGTCCGACTGGCTCGTCTTCGCCCAGCGCGGCATCGAGATCGAGCCGCAGGACGACACCATGCTGATGTCCTATGTGCTCGATGCCGGCCGCAGCGAGCATGGGCTTGGCCCGTTGTCGCAGCGCTATCTCGGGCACGAGACCGTCGACCTGCATGCCCTCACCGGCGGCGGCAAGGCGCGGCTCACCTTCGACTGCCTGGCGATCGACAAGGCCGCCGAATACGCCGCGGAGGATGTCGACGTGACGCTGCGGCTGTGGAGCCTGCTCAAGCCGCGCCTCGTCGCCGAGCACATGACGAGCGTGTACGAAACCCTGGAGCGGCCGCTCATCCCGGTGCTCGCCCGCATGGAGCGCCGCGGCATCTCGGTCGACCGGCAGACGCTGTCGCGCCTCTCCGGCGACCTCGCCCAGCGCACGCTCGGCATCGAGGATGAGATTCGCGCGCTTGCCGGCGAAGCGCTCAACCCCGGCAGTCCCAAGCAGATCGCCGACGTCCTGTTCGGCAAGCTCGGCCTGCCGGGCGGCACCAAGACCAAGACCGGGCAATGGTCGACCGGCGCCCGCACGCTCGAAGACCTTGCCGAGCAGGGCCACGAGCTGCCGCAGAAGATTCTCGACTGGCGGCAGGTGTCGAAGCTGCGCTCGACCTACACCGACGCGCTGCCCGATTACATCAATCCCCATACCGGGCGCGTGCACACGAACTATGCGCTCGCCTCCACCACCACGGGCCGGCTTTCGTCCTCCGAGCCCAACCTGCAGAACATTCCGATCCGCAGCGAGGAGGGCCGTAAGATCAGGCGCGCCTTTGTGGCGCAGAGCGGCCACAAGCTGGTCTCCGCCGACTATTCGCAGATCGAGCTGCGGCTTCTCGCCCAGATCGCCGACATTGCTGCGCTCGAGAACGCGTTCCGCGAGGGCCTCGACATCCACGCCATGACGGCGTCAGAAATGTTCGGCGTGCCCGTCAAGGGCATGCCGGGCGAGATCCGCCGCCGCGCCAAGGCGATCAACTTCGGCATCATCTACGGCATTTCCGCCTTCGGGCTCGCCAATCAGCTCGGCATCGCACGCGAGGAGGCCGGCGCCTATATCCGTAAATACTTCGAGCGGTTCCCGGGCATCCGCGATTACATGGAAGAGACCAAGGCGTTCTGCAGGAAGAACGGCTATGTCACCACCCTGTTCGGCCGCAAGTGCCATTATCCCGACATCTCGAGCTCGAACGTGTCGGTGCGCGCCTTCAACGAACGCGCCGCCATCAATGCGCGGCTTCAGGGCACCGCCGCCGACATCATCCGTCGCGCCATGGTGCGCATGGACGCGACGCTCGCGCGCGCCAAGCTCAATGCCCAGATGCTGCTGCAGGTCCATGACGAGCTCGTCTTCGAGGTACCGGACGAGGAGGTCGAGGCCACCCTGCCGGTGGTTACGAAGGTGATGGAGGACGCCCCGCTGCCGGCGCTTGCGCTCTCGGTCCCGCTCGCGGTGGAGGCCCGCGCCGCCGACGATTGGGACGCCGCCCATTGATTAAACGTAGATGAGGGCCGATCCGCCCGTCGTCCCTGCCCCCGGTTTCGCGGGGGTAAACTCCAGCAGGACCCATATTCCGTGACCTCTCCATGGTGCACAGGGTATGGGTCCTTGCTCTAAAGGGCGTTTACGCCCGTCTTCGCGGGCTATGCGCAGGGACGACTTCTGAAGCCTGGGTGAGCGCCGATGCCATCTCGCGGAACCGTTTTGACAGCGGTCACTCTGCTTGCGGTCATTGTCCCCACCGGCGCGCAGGCGGCAGCGCTCGAGGGCGCGGCGCTGGGCTGGCAATGGGCGCTGCCGTTCATCGGGCTGATCCTGACCATTGCGCTCGCGCCGCGGCTCGCGCCGCGCCTGTGGCATCGCCACTACGGCAAGCTTGCGTTTGTCTGGGCTACGTTTGCGGTGGTGCCGCTCGCCGCGACCTACGACGTTGAAACCGCCCGCGCGGCCTTCCTGCATGCGTTCTTCGCCGAATACCTGAGCTTCATCGTGCTCCTCTTCGCGCTCTATGTGGTGGCGGGCGGAATCCTGATCACCGGCAACCTGCGCGGCACGCCGCTCGTCAATACCGCGATCCTTGCGCTCGGCACTCTGATCGCGAGCCTGGTCGGCACCACCGGCGCCGCCATGATCCTGGTGCGGCCGCTCGTGCGCGCCAATTCGGCGCGCCTCAACAATGCGCATGTGATCGTGTTCTTCATCTTTCTCGCCGCCAATATCGGCGGCTCGCTGACGCCGATCGGCAATCCGCCGCTGTTCGTCGGCTTCCTCAACGGCGTCGACTTCTTCTGGACTGCGCAGCATCTCGCGGCGCCGACCGTATTCGTCGCGGGCCTGGTGCTGGCAATATTCATCGCAGTGGATATCTGGCTCTATCGTGAGGATCGCCGCATCACCACGGTCGGAGAGGTGCGGCCGCCCACGAGGCTCGTCCTGCGCGGCGGCATCAACTTCCTGCTGATCGTCAGCATCGTGGCGGCGATTCTCGCGTCGGCGATGTGGCGGCCCGGCGTTGTCGTCACCGTCGATGGCACCGCGCTCGAATTGCAGAACCTTCTGCGCGACGCGGTGCTGCTCCTCATCGCGGTCCTGTCGCTGATCGTCACCCCGAACGAGCATCGCGAAGCCAACGGCTTCACCTGGGAGCCGATCGTCGAGGTGGCGATTCTGTTCGGCGCGATCTTTGCCTGCCTGATCCCGGTGCTGGCCATGCTCAAGGCCGGCCCCGACGGCGCGTTCGCGTGGCTTCTCGCTGCGGCCGCGCCGGCAGGCAGGGCGAACGAGGTGGCCTATTTCTGGCTTTCCGGCGCGCTCTCGGCGTTCCTCGACAATGCGCCGACCTATCTCGTGTTCTTCACACTGGCGGGCGGCGATCCGGCGGAGTTGATGACGCGCCTTGCCCCAACGCTCGCGGCCATCTCCATGGGGGCGACCTACATGGGGGCGCTCACCTATATCGGCAATGCGCCCAACCTGATGATCCGGACCATCGCGGAGGAGCGCGGCATCAAGATGCCGGGCTTCTTCGGCTACATGGCCTGGGCGGGGGTGGTGTTGATACCGGTCTTCGTGCTGGTGACGTTGCTGTTCGTGGGAAGGGGCCTGCCCTAGTTTTTGATGCGGTTTCTCCTGTATTTGGTAATATAGTGCCCTCATCTTGTTAGAGAACGAACCGACAGCCCCGCATCGAATCACGTATTTTTAAATAGACACTGTGGTATTATTTTATGCCCCATCTGGTACGGAACAAGATAGCCGAATTCCGGCGCAACGCAGATGCTTGCGAAGACTGGGCTACGACTGTGAATTACCCCGATATCCGGGAGGCGTTTCTCGACATCGCCAGGCAATGGCGCGACATGGCCGATCGGTTTGAACGGCTTCAAATATCGCTCCCGTTCGATGAATTGTAGGCCGCCGCCTCGGCTGCGGTGACGCCAGACGCGGTTGAACCTTTCGGCCGCCGGGGGCGACCAATACCCGTGGGAAACTTTCGCACCCGGGACGCGTTGTTGCGCCAACCCGCAGGGCACACGGATCAGGGGAGCGCACCGTGTCGAAGCCGTACCGCAACAGCATCAGCCGCAACCGTTTCGCCCGCCTCCTTGTGCTTGCCGCAACCGCCGGCTTGGCCATGAGCCTTGCCGGCAGCGCATCGGCCGCACCTCCCTCGGCGGCGCCCCCGATGGCCGCGCCGGCGCCGCAACCCCAACCACAAAGCCCGTTCAACTTCTTCTTCGGTGGCTTTCAGCGGCCGTCCGCACCATCAGCCAGCGCCTATGCGCCCGAGACCCCGAATGCGCCGCGGCCGGACAATGTTGCCCCGCGCGGCGAATCGGGCTCGGGGGTGGCCTACTGCGTGCGCCTCTGCGACGGGAAGTTTTTCCCGATCCCGCGCGGCAATGCGTCGGCAGTCGAGACCTGCAGCTCGTTCTGCCCCGCAAGCCAGACCAAGATTTTCTCCGGCGGCAGCAGCATCGACCATGCAATGGCGCGCGACGGCAGCCGCTACTCGGACCTCGCCAGCGCCTTCATGTTCCGCACCAGGATCGTGCCGGGCTGCACCTGCAATGGCCGCGATGCCTTTGGCCTCGCCAGCGTGAAGCCGGCCGAGGACCCGACGCTGCGCGCAGGCGACGTGGTGGCGACCGAGACGGGCTTCATGGCCTATCGCGGGGGCGGCAAGCGTAACGCCAATTTCACCCCTATCGACCAGGCCCCCGGCACCTCCGCCGAGCTGCGACGGCAACTGTCGCAGACCAGGATCACTCCCGCCGACGACACGACCGCGCCGCCCCCGGCCGCGCTCGCGCCCGGCGCGCGTGACAGCAACGATCACCAGGCTCAGCTCGCCAGGTAGGACACGACCTCCTGCGCCAGCGACAGCGCGGAGGTGAGGCCCGGCGATTCAATCCCGAAAAGCTGGACCAGGCCTGCAAGCCCGTGGTCCTTCGGCGCATCGATCATGAAATCGGCTGCGGGCTCGCCTTGGCGGGTGATCTTCGGCCTGATGCCGGCGTAGTCCGGCTTGAGCGAGCCCGCCGGCAAGGCGGGCCAATAATCGCGGATGCGGTGGTAGAAAGCGGCGGCGCGGGCCGGATCCACGTCGTAGTTTTCCGCATCGATCCATTCGACATCGGGACCAAAGCGCATGCGCCCGGCAAGATCGAGCGTGACATGCACGCCAAGCCCGCCCGGGATCGGCACCGGATAGACGAGCCGCGAGAAAGCGGGGCGGCCCGGAAAGCTGAAATAATTCCCCTTGGCGAGCACCAGGGGCGGCACCCGGCTCTGCGGATAGGATTCGGTGGCGCGGCCGATCGCCTGAGCGCCGAGGCCCGCGGCATTGACCACCGCATCAAAATGGATCGGCTCCGCCTGCCCGCCAAAGCGCACCATCCATCCACCTGATGCGGGCGAAAGGCGCTCGACCGCCGTGTTGAACGCGATGGCGCCGCCGCGATCCTCGAGATCGCCGCGCAGCGCATTCATATAGGCGTGGCCGTCGATGATCCCGGTCTCCGGCGAGATGACGGCGGCCACGCAGGACAAGGCCGGCTCGAGCCGCTTCGCCGCCGCTCCATCGATGAGCTCGAGGCCTTCGACCCCGTTGGCAAGTCCCTGGGTGCGGATCGCCGGCAGGCGGGCAAGCTCGTCGTCGCTGGTGGCGACAATCAGCTTGCCGCATTTGCGATGCGGCACGCCATGGGAGCGGCAGAATTCGTACAGCATCCGGCGGCCGCTCGGGCACAGCCGCGCCCGCGCCGATCCGGTCGGATAGTAGATGCCCGCATGAATGACCTCGCTGTTGCGCGAGGACACGCCGGTGCCGATCGTGGACGCGGCTTCCGTCACGATCACCTCATGGCCCGCAAGCGCCGCCGCACGGGCAATGGCAAGCCCGACCACGCCCGCTCCGATCACCAGGACCTGCATCAAACTACCGCATGGCTTGAGCCGCCGAGACCCGCGCACCAGATGCAGAGCAGCGAGCCGAAGTCAAAGGCGCAAGTGTTCATCTGTGTTCATCGCCCGTTCATCTGTGAAGCACTTGCGTTCGTCTTGAAACAATTCGGATGCTCGCGCGTTACTGGCGGGGGCGTGGAGAAGCACCCATGCAACACATTGGCTTTCGCACCGCAACAGCGCTTGCGTTGATTTTGCCTGCGCTGAGCCTGACGCTTGTGACCAATGTCGCGGCACAGGACAGGAGGGGCGGCGGCGGGCCGGCTCCTCATGCGGCCGCACCACCGGCGCCCGCCCCCCACATTTCGGCCCCGCCGCCGGCCGCGCCACGTATCTCGGCGCCGGCACCGGCCATGCCGCGTGCGGCACCGCCATCGACCCCGCATTTTTCGGCACCTGCGCCCCGCATCGCGCCGCCCGCGCCTCACATCGCGGCCCCCACACCTCGCATCAACGCGCCGGCGCACACTGCCATGCCGCAGCATGCGCCGGCGAATGTCGCCCGCCCCAACGCAAATGTCGCGCGTCCCAACACCAACCCGACAGGCGCGCTGACCCGACAGCAGCGCATCGAGGAACGGCGCATCCAGCAGGCGCACGGCAGCAACCCGCCCAATATTCCGACCAATGCAGCAAAGCCGGGGGCGAAGCCAACGACTGTCGCTGCTCCCAACGTCACCGGCCCGAACCCTCCCAATGCTGGCGGCCCGGGTCGGAATCAGGCCCGCACGACCCCCAACCCCGCAAACCCGAACCTCGCAGGGTTGCCCAACCAGAATGAGGGCCGCAACGCGACGACGGGCCTTGCGCAGCGGCAGCAGATCTACGCCCACGGCCAGCGGCCGGTGCTGCGCAACCAAGCGTTCGCCAGCCTGTCGACCCGCGATCCCGCGACCCGGGCGCTGGCGACCTCCACGTTCAAGGGCAACCTGGCGCAGTTCCGCGATCACGATCGCAACCGGTTCGTGGACCGGTTCGAGCGGCGCCGGTTCCGCGGCATCGTGATCGGGTGGGTCGGCCCGGTGTTCTGGCCGTATGCCTATTCGGACTTCATCGACTACACGCTTTATCCCTACGCCGACGATACGTTCTGGCCCTATGCCTATGACGACGTCTACTACGGCATATTCGGGCCCTACGCGCCCGGATTGAGCACTCGCTATGCGAGCTTGCCGCCGGCAGAGCGGCGGCAGGCAGCGCGGGTGCAGTCCGCCGTCGCCGGCGGCTCTGCCCAGGTCTGCAGTGACCAGGCGGCCGGATTGACCGATTGGCCGATCGAGTTGATCGCCCGGCAGGTCGCCCCGAACGACACGCAGCGCGCCGCGCTCGATCAGCTGAAGTCTGCCGCCGCCAATGCGGTGCAGATCATGCAGTCGGCCTGCCCGACAGACCTGCCGAGCACGCCGACCGCCCGGCTCGCCGCGATGCGGCAGCGGATCGAGGCAATGCTGCAGGCCGTGCAGGTGGTGCGGCCGGCGCTCGAAAACTTCTACCAGTCGCTCAGCGACGAGCAGAAGGAACGGTTCAACGCCCTCGACACGACCGGCACGGCGCCTGCGCGCAATCCCCGCACCGCCCGGCAGGGGCCCGACCTCGCGCAGGTGTGCAGTGCGGAGACCACGCGAGCAACAGGGCTTCCGACCGACCGGATCGAGCAGCTGCTCCGGCTTAATGACTCACAGCGCGCGGCGCTGAACGAGCTCGACGCCGCCTCCACCCAGGCGGGGCAGACCTTGACGGCAAGCTGCCCGCAGGATCAGGCGCTCACCCCGCCCGGCCGCGTGGCCGCCATGGAGCAGCGCCTCAACGCCATGCTGCAGGCCCTGGACACCGTGCAGCCGGCGCTGGCGAAGTTCTACAACCTGCTCAACGACGAGCAGAAGGCCCGCTTCAACCGCCTTCCGCAGCGGCAGGCGTGATCTGGCTGCAAATGCTTGCCTGAAAAGAAGGGACCCATACGCCGCGTATGGGTCCCTGCCTTTCAAGTCCCGGAATACTCGGGAGGGCGCTTTTGCACGAATGCGGCAACGCCCTCATTGGCGTCTCTGGTCGGGACGATCCGCGCAAAGGCTGCCTCCTCGATCGCCAGCCCATCGTCAATCGACGCATCCATGCCGCGATGGATCGCAAACAGCGCCGCGGCAAGGGTGAGCGGCGGCTTCGTGGCCAATTCCTCCGCGAGCGCGATCGCCTCTTTCACCAGGCCGTCGTCCGCGACGACTCGATTGACGAGGCCAAGAGCGCAGGCCTCGCTCGCGTCGAACTGCCGTCCGGTGAGAATCAATTCAATTGCCGCCTTGCGGCCCACGTTTCTTGGCAGACGCTGCGTTCCGCCGAAGGTCGGGATGATTCCGATGTTGATCTCTGCCTTCGAGAAGACCGCGCTTTCAGCCGCAAGCGCGACATGGATCGCCTCCACCAGCTCGCAGCCGCCGCCGAACGCAAGCCCGTTGACCGCCCCGATGATGGGCTTGGGAAAGGCTTCAATCCGGCGGGTCAGCCGATGACCAGGCCGCATGAAGCATGCGACCGCCTCGACCGGACCTGCTTTCATGTGCGCTTGGAATTCCGCAATGTCGGCGCCGGCGCTGAAGGCCCGGCCCGCTCCGGTGATGACGACCGCGCGCACCGAACGGTCGAGCTCGATCTCATCCAACGCTTTCATCAGCGCGCCGATGAGCTCGCTGTTGAGCGAGTTGAGCTTCCCGGGACGGTTCAGAGTGAGCAGCGCAACCGATCCGCGGCTTTCAATGAGCAATAACTTAGCCATGGAGTTTTCCTTTGCGGTCGTCCCCGCGAATGTGAGGACCCATATGCCGCAGCTTATCGTGGGGGGCACGCAATAAGAGTCCCACGGCGGGCTCGTTTACCTCAATGCGCAACCGTCGAAGGAGGGACGTGCGGGACTGCCGGTTGCGGCGAGATCATCGAATCCCAAAAGCACCTACAGACCTGCGCGAGCTCACCCTCCTGTTCCTCGGTCAGGAACACGATATCCAGATGCACAGTGACGCTGAATATCGACGCAAAGGCTGATCCAATTTGCTCCAGCATAGTCTTGTCCGGATCGCCCTTGGCTCTTAAGCCCAAAATGACGCCCGCGCCTTCCGAGTTGTCAACGCGAGCGCGAGCCAAATATGCGCGCCAGATTTTATTCTGACGCTCAAAAAGCTGCGACAACCTAATCTTCAAGATTTGTTCAACGGGGCCGTCCTGCTCCCCCACGAACTTGAGTCCCTGAATCGTAATCTTTTCTAGGGGTCGAGATGATCCCGATGTTGATCTCTGCCTTCGAGAAGACAGCGCTTTCAGCAGCAAGCGCCACATGGATCGACTCTTCTCTGGGGGACGTTTCACATGGCTTTCAGTCATGCTAGCCCCTCGAATTAGTTTGCAATACCGTCAGCCCCTCAGCGCAGCCAGCCGGGCGGCATTGCGCGCCTTATGCTCTTCCAGCGAAATGGTTTGGCCGCCTTCAAGGGCAGCAAGGCCCTCCTCTACGAAAAGCTTCGCCCAGCCCAAGTCGTCTCTTCAAGCTCGCGCCCGGCACTGCGTTTGTCTCGCGCCGCTTGCTCGTTCGAGCCCATCCGGCTCGTTCCTACTCCGCCGCGATCCGCACCTCCGGCGCGGCGGCGCGCACCTCGGCGTCGACGTGCGATTCGAACTTGACAAAGTTCTCCTGGAACATGCGCACGAGCTTGCGGGCGGTCTCGTCGAAAGCGGCTTTGTCCTTCCAGGTCTTCATCGGATAAAGGAGATGCGGCTCGACGCCCGGCACCGAGGTCGGGACCGCGAAGCCGAAATAGGGATCGGTGCGGAAGCTCGCGTTCTTGAGGGAGCCGTCGAGCGCCCCGGTGACGAGCGCGCGCGTTGCCTTGATCGGCATGCGCCGTCCAACCCCGTAGATGCCGCCGGTCCAGCCGCTGTTGACGAGCCAGCAGTCGACCTGGTGCCTGGCGATGTAGTCGCGCAG
>Ga0126381_100005412_pt1 | contig 14048 bp, 14 predicted proteins | sample PanSoiMetPlot_28_FD_96465 | JGI IMG/M metagenome (GOLD analysis project Ga0126381, IMG submission 96465) | Tropical forest soil microbial communities from Panama - MetaG Plot_28 | ecosystem: Environmental > Terrestrial > Soil > Tropical forest > Bulk soil | place: Panama | collected 2016-02-17
CACTTTCCTTGCTGCAGCTCGCCGATCAGGTGATCGAGTGATGCAGCGCAATGTCTGCTTTCGGCACAAAGCGGACATTCGGCGGCTGAGTTCTAATGTCCGCTCTTGCGAGTAAAGCAGACATTAGCCGGGGCCCTGAAATGTCTGCTGCCCTCGGTGCCCGTTGCACCATTCGATTGTTGCCCCCGATAATGAAGCGCTGTTGAACAAGCAGGGACAACGTCATGGGCAAGGATCGTCTGGCCGCGTTCAGCGATGGTGTGATTGCGATTATCATCACGATTATGGTGCTGGAGTTAAAGGTGCCGCACGGCTCGGACTGGATGGCACTAATGGCAGTGACTCCAAATTTCGTAAGCTATGTTTTGAGCTTTGTCTATTTGGCGATCTACTGGAACAATCATCACCACCTTCTGCACACCGTTGCGCGCGTGGACGGGCTCATCCTCTGGGCCAACTCCTTTCTCTTGTTTTGGCTCTCGCTAATCCCTGCTGCGACAGCTTGGATGGGTGAAAACTTTTTAGTTCCGATCCCCACTGCCCTTTACGGTGCCATATTGCTTATGCCAGCCATCGCGTACTATCTGCTGCAAAAAGCGATCCTGCGAAAGCAGGGGTCCGAGTCCTTACTCGCCAATGCCCTCGGCACCGACATAAAAGGCAAAATATCCCCGGTCCTTTATGCTGCCGCGATATTGCTGGCCTTTGTTAATCCCTGGATATCGATCGCAATTTACGTGATGGTCGCCGTGATGTGGCTCGCTCCCGATCGTCGGATCGAGAACGTTCTTCGTGAACAAAGCAAGTAGGATCGTGGCGGAAAATTTTTCAACACTCGGTTTAGCCCTTTTGGTCTTCCTCGTTCCGGAGCTCTCGATTCGCGCGGAATCGGCGCCGTGCCAGCCTGTCACGTATGAGCATGGCGAATACACAGTTTGCGAGGTGGACCTACGCCGACATTCCGTAAAGTTGTTCTGGAAAAAGCCGGACGGGCACCCTTACGGATATCTTTCCTCGTTGCCGCGGGCGCTTGGTAACCACTCACGGCGCCTCCTTTTCGCGACAAATGGTGGCATGTACCATCCAGACAACTCCCCGGTCGGCCTATATGTCGAGGAAGGTCGGGAGCTGGTGCGTGCCAACACGAGTGCGGGACCCGGTAATTTCCACATGAGACAAAACGGCGTGTTTTACGTGACCGGAGAGGTCGCTGGCATCCTAGAAACCCGCTCGTTCGTTAAACAAAAGTCTCAGGTAGACTTTGCCACTCAATCGGGACCGATGCTGGTCATAGACGGAGAAGTGAACGCTCGGTTCGTTCGATATGGTGGATCAAAAAAATACCGAGTCGCCGTTGGCAGCCGCGATCGCAATTTGGTCGTGTTCGCCATATCGGAATCAGAAGTTTCGTTTGGTGAGTTCGCGCGTCTTTTCCGAGATAAGCTTCGATGCAAGAACGCTCTGTTTTTGGACGGCGGTAGCGCGACCAGCTTTTATTCGCCCGTCCTGGGGCGGAATGGCAACTTCCTGCCAATCGGCCCTATGGTCGGCGTATATGGAACGGATTGACTTCGTGACATCGGCGCGCGCTTGCCCGCTTTCGGAGGAAAAGCAGACGTTGCGCAAACATCCAGGACTGACTGACCGATTGAAAATAGCGAAACACGCGCGCGACATATGAACGGGCGACCGCGGCGATCCAAACCGCGGTCGAGAATGGGGAGCTGGGAATGGCTGATGTGCCGGTTACGATCGCTTGCGGCAATTATGACCGCACGCGCGCGATCAAGGACGGCACGGTAAGAATCGAGGGTTGTGCGGTCACTTATTTGCCGCTCTATCCCGAGGAGATTTTTCACCGTGCCTTTAAATTCCGCGAGTTCGATATTTCTGAGCTGTCATTTTCAAGTTACGCCCGCACAGTCGCCGCGGGCGACGCATCCTATATTGGCATTCCGGCTTTCGTTTCGCGCATTTTCCGGCATTCCGGAATCTATGTCCGCATGGGAGCCGGGATAGAGAAGCCGCAAGATTTGCGCGGCAAGCGCGTCGGCGTGCCCGAATATCAGATCACCGCCGTGGTGTGGATGCGCGGTCTGATCCAGCACGAATACGGCGTGCTGCCGTCCGAGATTCATTGGCGCAGCGGCGGCCAGGAGCAGCCCGGCCGGCATGAGCGCACGCCGCTTAAACCGATCGCGGGATTAGATCTGCGGCCGATCGGTCCGGATCAAACGCTCGTCGCCATGCTCCGGGAAGGTGAGCTTGACGCGCTCTTTACCGCGCGGGCGCCGTCCTCGTTCATAAACGGCGAACCGCACATCTCACGGCTCTTTGCGGATACGCGAGCTGCCGAGCAAGCGTATTACCGGAAGACCGGGTTATTTCCGATCATGCACCTGATCGGCATCCGCAAAACGCTTACCGAAAAATATCCTTGGTTGGCGACGAGCATCTATAAGGCATTTTGCGAAGCCAAGGCACTCGCCATGGCGGATCTGCGCGACGTCAATGCGCTGATGGTGAGTCTGCCATGGCTTGAAGCTGAAACCAACGAGACCAGCGCGCTGATGGGGCGTGATTTCTGGAGATATGGCGTGGCGGAAAACGCGCCGGAAATAGAGGCGCTGACAGAGTACCTTCACGAACAGGGCCTGGTGGATCGCAAGCTCGCCGCTGTGGAATTGTTTCATCCTTCGACGTTCGAGCTCGCCAAGGTCTGACAACCACAGGGGCGGCTCTCGACTAGACAGGCGATACCCGCTCGAGAACTTTCGCTCGCGTTTCGACTGCGAAGAAAAACGTAACGACCGCCCCCATCAGCGCGAATAGCCCAAACATCACAAACACTGCGTTGATACCCCAAAATGGCAAAACCCATCCGACGACTGTGGTGCCGACCATCGATGCTCCGCGCTGCCACGCGCTGGCAACGCCCCCGCCGAGCGCGCGCAAATGCGTTGGGTAGATTTCGGCGGTGTAAGTCGCAAGCGTTATCAGCGATGCGCTGAGAAACAAGATCCCGGCGGTGGCAACCGCAAGCGTCGCGGCTGCCGTCAGTTGCGGCAGGAACGCAAAGGAAATCAGCGGAATGGAACACCCCCCAAGGCTGAGCATGAGCAACGGCCGGCGCCCGATGGTATCAATGAGAAAGATTGCAGATATTGTACCGCAAAGGCCGACGGAACTTATGATCAGTCCATAGATCAATGATTGCTCTACGTTGAGATGATAGACGGTGCGGAACAGCGAGGGCACCCAGGCGGTGATGCCATAGGACACGAAATAGGCGCCAATCCAAATAAACCACACCGATATGGTGCGACGCAGATAAATGCCCCTGAACAGTTCAATAATGCGTGAGCGAGCCTTCGGCACTTCCGGCAAATCTTTCGGTAGCGGCGGCACGAGTTTGCCGTCTTGTGCTGCAGTGGTTTCGATCCGCGTCAAAGCGCGGTCTGCCTCATCATTGCGTCCCTGACTGGCTAGCCAGCGCGGCGATTCAGGCAACACTGTACGCATTGGAATAGCTACCAGCGCCGGAATAGCACCAATGACGAACATCCACCGCCAACCCCAGTGCGGCACGACATAAACGCTGACCAGCGCGACGGCCAGGAGCCCGATCGCAAACAGCACTTGAACCGAAAGAGAAAAGCGGCCGCGGTTTTCCGCGTGAGCGAATTCATTCAGATATGCGGCCATCAACGGAATCTCGCCGCCGAGCCCAATGCCCTGAATGAATCTCAACAACCACAGTTGCTCGTAACTAGTCGCCGCAGCGCAGGCCAAAGCCCCAAGTGAGAAGATAAGCAGCGTGACCAACATACACAGGCGGCGACCCCAGCGTTCGGCAAGCCAGCCGAATCCAATGGCGCCCAGCAATTGGCCGGCAAAACCGATTCCGATAAGGAGCCCGATCTGCTGCGAGTTGAGATGCCATAACCCGATAATCGGGGGGAGCACATAGGCGATCGTGATCGAATCGAAGGCATCGAAGAACCATGCGGTGCAGATGATAAGCCGCATTTTCAGATGCCAGGAGCAGTAAGGCAGCTGTTCAAGCCGCACCACCACGTGGCGCATATCGCCGCGTTCGCCCAAACCAATGGTGTCAGCCATGAATTCCCCCGACTGTCTCTTTATCGAACCGATCAAGGCGTGGTCATCACAGAATGATCATTTTACCTTTCGCCTCGCCGCCAAACCTGGAAAGCGAGAGCGGCAGCGCTCTGTCGCGGCGCGATCGATCTCACAAGTGACCGGATCGACGACTACACCGTAGAGCTGGGCCGCGGCCTTAACTGAAACATAACCCTGGTACACGTCTTCGCGCACATCCTCAGCCGGGCGATCAAACGGTGAGCCATAACCGCCCCCGCCGCCCGAAGAGATGCGCCACGCGTCATCGGTCTTGAGTTGCGCTACCAACACCTTGGCGTTCGGGAAATCGGTCTTCCACTGGCCACCTAGTCGAAACGCAATCGCATTGCCGGCTGCGTCGGCGCCTCCTGCAAGGCCCCATGGCGGGCACTTCGAACGGTCGCTTTGGACATTCACGACGATGGGCGACAACGCACGGGTGGTGCGCGCGACGCCGAGACCGCCGCGATAACGGCCAGCGCCGGCGGAATCAGGAACAAGCTCGAAACGCTCGACCAGAATCGGGAATTTCGCCTCGGCCTGCTCATTCGGCCCATTGTGGGTGTCGCCGTCGTTCAGACAGACAGTTGCGGATACGCCGTCCTCGGTTTTCTTTGCGCCCCAGCCGCCGCCGAGTGGACCGAAGTTGCCGATGAAGAATTCCGACGTCTTCGGGTTGAAACCATGGAACGACGGCGCGACCAGATCGGCATGATGACCGGCGATTACACGATGGGGAATGGCAGGCTGCAGCGCCTTGAAGATCGTGTCGATGATCGTCATCGGAAAGCACATCCAAAGCCGCATCGGCGCCGGGCGGGTCGCGCTCACGATTCGGCCGGGCGGAATGATCACTTTAAGGCTGCGGAAGGCGCCATCGTTGATAGGATAATCGGTCGGCGATGTGATGCACTTATAAGCCACCTGCGCGCAACCATAGCCGGTCGTGATCGCGGAATTGAAGAAACCGCGCACCTGCTTCGAAACCTCGGTTAGGTCGATCGTCATCTCATCGCCCTTGACCGTCACCTTGACCTTGATGGGAATGCGCTTGCCAATATCGATGCCATCATCGTCGAGCCATGACTCCGCCTCGTAGACGCCATCGGGAATGGTCAGAGTCCGGGCTCGTGCAGCGGCCTCGGCACGGTCCATGATCTCAGCAATCGAATTCATCACTGCTCGCTGTCCGTAACGGTCCAACAGCTCAAGAAACCGTCGCTCGCCGGTTTTGACGGCCGTCACCTGGGCGCGAAGATCCCCCATCGCGCGCGGCGGCAAGCGCACGTTCATGCGGATGATGTCGAGGAGATCTTGATTGACCTTGCCGCGATCCTGGTACTTCACGATCGGGATCTGGATACCCTCTGAGTAGATATCCGTGGTCATGCCGCCAAGCTGGCCGCCGACATCGAGCCAATGGGCCATGCAGCAGGAAAACGCAACGAGCTTGCCCTTATGAAAGATTGGCAGGGTAAAAGTGAAATGGTTGAGGTGACTGCCGGTGGTGTAGGAATCATTGGTGACATAGATGTCGCCCGGCTTCATGTTTTTGATGCCGAAATGCCGGACTTTCGCTTTCACCGTCTCCGCCATGCCGCGGATAAAGGTCGGCAGGCCGATGCCGATCGAGACCGTTTCGCCCGCGGGCGTGAACAGGCCGGTGGTGAAGTCGAGCGCCTCGTAGATGATCATGTTATAGGCCGTGCGCATGAGGTTTGTTTTCATTTCCTCCGTCACGGCGAGCACGCCATTGCGAACGATCTCCACGACCACCGGGTCGACCTTGCGCTTGCTCACAGCAGCAGCTTTTGTTCGCTTGGTCATCGTCTTGCTCCCGCCACCCGGATTATCAGGTTGCCGTAATCGTCAACCATCATCGTATCGCCCGGCGTCAGCACCGTGGTTGAGGCGTGCTCCTCGATCAGCGCCGGACCGCTGATCCTGTTGCCGGATAGAAGCTGCGCACGGCGATATGTCGCCGCATCGTGAAAGCGAGTGTTGAACCAAACTTTGCGCTTGCCGCTGGAGGCTGATTTCGGCGGCGCACTGTCGCCTTTCTCGATTTTATCCAGCGGCGGCTTCTTCATTAGACCGGCCACGGTGACGCGCAGACTGACGATTTCGGCATTCTCGTTCGGGGCCGAAGTCCCGTAGCGCTGCATGTGGTCATTATCGAAATGTCGCTTGATCGCACCGCGATCCTGCTTTTGGAAAATGCGCATCGGCAGTTCCACAGTGACCGGGTGTTCCTGGCCGACATAGCGCATGTCAAGCGCGCGCTTGACGACGATCTGGCGCGGCGTGACAGAGGTCGCGGCAATCGCCTCGCGACCGTTCTGCTCCAGCTCCTTGAATACCGCCTCGATCTCGTCGAACGTGGCGTCGGCGAGCTGCATCAAGTGTGTGCGCACGTAGTCGTAACGCAGGTCAGAGAATAGCATGCCGAACGCCGAGAACACGCCCGGCGCGCCGGGTATGATGACGTTGCGGATGCCGATCTCACGCGCCACATCGACCGCGTGCAAAGGGCCGGCGCCGCCATAGGCCACGAGCACGAAGTCACCTGCGTCCAGGCCGCGCTCGGTGGTGACACCCTTCACGGCGTATGACATCGCTGTTGCGGCGATACGAAGGATGCCGTCGGCAATTTCGGTCGCGTTCATCTCGAGCGGCTTGCCGACCTTGGTCAGCGCCCGCTCGGCGGCCGCGACATCGAGCTTCATCTCGCCGCCAAGGAAACGATCGGCGGCGAGCCGCCCCAGCATCAGATTAGCGTCGGTTATGGTTGGCTCCTCGCCGCCTTGGCCATAGCAGGCCGGCCCCGGCTGCGCGCCCGCGCTCTGCGGACCCACACGCAACAGTCCATCTTCGGCCCGTGCGATCGAACCGCCGCCCGTGCCGACCTCGAAAATGTCCATCATGGCGATCTGCACCGGCAACGCCTTGTCGTAGCCGCCGATCAGCGCCGCGCCCGTCGTTAGGGCCTCGCCCTTGTAAATCACGCCGGCCTTGGCCGTGGTGCCGCCCATGTCGAAGGCGATAGCGTTTTTGATGCCGAGGCCGCGGCAAAGCGATTGCGTGCCGATCACGCCGGCCGCAGGACTGCTTTCGAGCATGCGAACACATTGGCTCTGCGCCTGCTCGCTTTCATAAAGGCCGCCGGTCGATTGCACGATCAAAAATGAACCCTTAAAGCCGGCGCTGCGGATATGCTTGTCGATCTCGCCGATGTAGCGGCGCACTTTGGGTCCGATATAGGCGTTGGCGGCGACCGTCGAACAGCGCTCGAACTCGCGGTATTCTTGTGACAACTCGTGCGACGCGCTGACAAACATGCTCGGATGGCGCTTGGTTAGAAGTGCTTTCGCGTGCGTCTCGTGCGCGGAATTGGCATAGCAATTGATGAACATGATGGCGGCTGCTTCGATCCCGAGCTGTTCGAGCCTGTCGCTCAAGCCCGCCAAAGCGGCTTCATCAAGCGGGTGCAGCACTTCCCCGTCAGCGCGGATGCGTTCCTTGACCTCAAACCGCAGTGCCCGTTCGATCAGCGGTTTGTGTTTTTGGAAATACAGATTGTAGGCGTCAGGCCGGTTGATGCGGCCTATCTCATAAACGTCGCGAAAGCCATCGGTCGTGATCAATGCGGTCCTGGCACCGGTGCGCTCCAAGATCGTGTTGATGGCAATAGTCGAGCCATGCAAAAAGAGATTAGCCGAGGCATAATCGCTGCCGGCCTTGGCGATGCCTGTGCTGATGCCGTCGACCAGCCGATCTGGCGTTGAAAGCGCCTTGCCGAAGGTGAGCCGTCCGGTCTCGTCGTCAAACAGAGCGATGTCAGTGAAAGTGCCGCCGATATCGGCGGCAAGCCGTACATTTGCAAGTCGTACATTTTCAGTCGGGTGCGAACGGTCCGTTTTCATCCTGGCTCACATGGTCGGCAAGCCAGGTCGAGGCCCGGCGCCGCGGCGCTTTTCTTTTGCCAGCCAAATCGGCATATAGCAGGGACGTGGTGAAGATCCGGATCGATGAGCAGGCTGACCAACAGGATGGCGTAGAATTCATGGCCAAAGTCAAGCCAACTCCGCGACGCGGCGCCCGCAAAGCGTCGGCACGCGCGGAAACCACGCGAGCGGCACCCGCGGTCTCTTGGCCGAGTGACGTGGCGGTCGAGGACCAGGTCATGTCCTCGAACCTTTCGCTGCATGAGCTGTTCGAGCAGCAGGCGCGACAGATGATCGACCGCGCCGATCTCGACGAGGAGCAGAAGCAGAACATCCTGGTGGCGATGAGCTGCCCCTGCTGCGGCGCCGGCGCGATGTCGTTCACCGCCAAGCTGAGGCGCTGAACTTACTCATTTTCCACATAAACGACGGGCAGCACGAGCAAACGATCTGGGATCCTGGTTAGCGCCTGCCACCGAGAACCGGAAACGCGATCTGCGTAGCTAGCGCAAGAAATCTAAATCTGGTGCAGCAGGGCCACGAAACGCGGGAGCTTGACGCCCCGCAGCGGTCAGCAGATGCTGATACCAAATCGAGAGGAGAGTCCCATGGCCGCTCGGCTTCGTCATATCGCGCTGTCCGTTTCCGATCCCGAAAATGCGGCAAAATTTTTCGAGGACGCCTTTGGCATGAAGCGCGTCGGCAAAGCAGGAATCGGCTGCTATGTGTCGGATGGCACCATCAATGTGGCGCTATTGAAATATGATGGCGAGGTTCCGGGGTTCCACAGGGGCTATCACGGACTCGTTCATTTCGGTATGTGGGTCGATAATCTCGAAGAAGCGACGAAGAAAGTCACCGATGCGGGCGCCACATATTTTGGCGGCCGGCCGGATAACAATCCGAATACCTTCTACGAGGTCAAATACAAGAGCCCAGACGGCGTCATTTTCGATTTGACCCATAATGGCTGGCGCGGCGCCGTGAAGGAAGTGGTGGCGGCCGAGACTGAAGAGATTCCTGCGGAATAGCCGAGGCCAATACCTACGTCTCCTCGAAGGCAATGCTACCCCGCGCGTAGAACACGCGCACGGTCGAGGTAACACAATGAGCTGCCTAGATAAGATGACGTATAGTATTCGGATTTCGTTGTTGCTGCTGTCTCTCGCGATTATCTCTGCGTCGAACCTACGTGCGGCGGAGTATCCCGACCATTCGGTGAAGGTCATCGTGCCATTCCCGCCTGGCGGCGCGACGGACATTGTCGGACGCATCGTCATGCAAAAGCTGTCCGAGCGTCTCGGTCAGCAGTTCTTCATTGAGAACATCAGTGGTGCCGGCGGCAACATCGGCATGACAGCCGCCGCGCGGGCGCCACACGATGGCTACACGATTTTGCTCTCATCATCGAGCATCGTGGTGAACCCGAGCCTGTACAAATCGATTCTGTTCGACATCGAGAAAGATTTCATCCCGGTCACCAAAGCGGGTGCCTCACCAAATTCGTGGGAGGTCAACTCCGAGTTTCCAGCCAGAACGATGAAGGAGTTGATCGAGTTAATAAAGGCCAGCCCAGGCAAATACAGCGTAGCTTCGCCTGGAGCCGGTACGACGCCATCATTGGCGATCGAAATGCTCAAGCAGGCGCTTGAGGTGAACTTCGTCACCGTGCCGTTCGCGGGTGGTGCACCACTGGCGCAATCGCTGCTCGGCGGATTCACGCCTATCAGCTGTAATGCCATCAGTAGCACGATGGCCCTAATCCAGGCGGGCAAGGTGCGCGCGCTAGCACTTACCAGCAAGCAACGTCTGGAAACTCTGCCCGATGTGCCGACGCTTGCTGAACTCGGCATCAAGGACCAAGAGTCTGAAACCATGGCGGGTGTATTCGTCCCGACCGGAACGCCGCGGCTCATCGTGGACTTATTACAGAAAGAAATCGCAGCAATCGTCCACATGCCTGACGTCAAACGACGCCTACTGGATGTAGCGACCATTCCGGATGGCAATTCCTCGGCTGACTTCGTCATCTACCTAAGAGACGAGGTCGCTAAGTGGAAGCGGGTGATCGAGGTCGGCAAGATCGACAAAATTTGAATCCGGTGCTTCATCAGCAACTCGGGATCTACAGGATCGGCGGTTACCCAACGGCGTTCGCCGAATTCAAACTGTCGATCAGCGACGAGCGATAAAGAAATTGTTTGTGCAGGGTGATGTCCTCGGACGTACGCCTTAATTCATCTAAATGTCGACGGCGAACCGCCGGATCTTTTTCTTCGAGCGATTTTTTGTTTTGGATAGTCTGTGCTTGAACGTAATCAACCTGCGCCTTGCGGCGCTGTCGCGTGTAGCGATCGAGCAGGCTCACCTCGGCACGGCCGAACCAGACCTCGGCGAGTTTTTCGGCAAGGTTGATGGCATCGTGGATGCCACCGTTCATACCCATACCGCCGATCGGATTGTTAACATGGGCGCAATCGCCAACGAGCAGCACGCGACCCTTGTTGAAGGTCTCAGCTACGCGCTGATGCACCGGGTAAAGCGCATAATAGGGAATATCATAATCACCGCTTTTCTCATGGATACCTTGCAGACGGCGTTGAAGACTCGCAAGGCTCAACGCTTCCTCATCGGTCTCCGTCTGCGGCACCGGGAAAACGCCGCGCCAGATGCCCGGCGGGCCGCGACCTTTAACTTTGAACAGATTGATCCATTCATCGGGATCGGAGAAATAATTGCGCGTGCAATAACCCCTGCCGGTCATGCCAAAGTCGAAGCTAGTGCCGATCTTGATGAAGCGTTCGGGCCACGTAAATCCCACGAACGCGATCTCAGCGAGGCGCCGTACCGTACTGCTGCCGCCGTCCGCGCCTATGAGATATTTGCCGCAAAGTTTTTCCGTCTCACCGCTGGCATTGATGATCGTTGTCTCGACGCCGTCGCCGGTTTGCACGAGACCGACGAGCTTGGTCGAAAAGCGCACCTCGCCGATGCCGCTCGCGTTGATGTAGGGTAGTGCGGCGTGCACCAGCTTGTACTGCTCCCACTGCACCACATAAGGGTACGGCACTTCACCCTTGAGAAGGCTGATGTCGAACTCGGCAACCAACTTACCGGTCACGCGATCACGGAAATGAAACAGCGGCGCTGGCATCCCTCCCGACGATGTCTCTGAGAACATTTCGGTAATGAGACCAAGTTCGACCAGCATTTCGACGGTCGGCGCGTGGATCGTAGCAGCGCGCTGATCCTCGGCAGCGTCCGGCAATTGCTCGATCAGTGTCACCGAGATGCCCTTTTTGACCAGCGCGAGCGCCATCACCGCTCCTGCCGGGCCGCAGCCGGCAACGATCACGCGATTGGCGTCCTGCGCCATGATCAGACCCACATCTCAGGGCGGTCTCTCAGCACTATCAATTATATCCAAGAGGCGTCTCAATGTCCGCTTTTGGCACAAAGCGGACATGCCAACGCTCTCAACTCATGCCCGCTTTCGGGGGTAACGCGGACATCGGTGCTTGTCCTCAGGATCTCCGGTTCTGACCCAAAGCGGACATGGAACAGCGGCGTGCTGGTGGGTCGCTGAGCCTGCCCCGATAGCCAACGTCGCCAAGTTGGCGGAGCTATTAAACGCGGCGTGTACGGGATCAAGGCTATCGTAACACTATTGTCGGCTAGCAAATCAGGCTAGAGTAGTGCGAACGGGAGAGGAAACTCATGGTGTCAGTCGTGCGTCCGCTTATTGCAGCCGCGTTCAGCGGCCTCATTGGTGCCTGGGTGATGCCCGCCGACGCCGCCAAGCGGCAGCCCGCGGCGCAGCCCGTCGTCGAGCGCTCAGGGAGTGGCACGATCATCCAGCCGACCACGACGATCGTCCCTGACGGCACCGGCGGGGCCAGGGTGATCGTGATCCCGCGGCGGCGCTCTTACCTCGACACCGGGACCGAGGTCTCGGTCGGCGATCGTAAGTTCCACGATTACTATTCGTGGCCCGGCGGCGATCCGGGCCGGCACAACTGGTTCTTTGGGCCGGATGTTCAGGGGCACGGCCACTATCCATTGCCGTGGGGTAACGGCGCGCCGGACTACTCGGGGTATTAGAGCGAGACTTTAGCCCCACTCGATTCTCTGAGCCGAACTGTCACCGAGGGGCCGACATTTCAAAAAACCGGCAAACTGGCGGGGATTATTCTGTTGGTGAGCACGTCGCTCGCTTACGGCCAGTTGTTCACTTATTCGCAGTGGGAGCGACTGCCTGAGGAAGAACGGCAGGTGTACTTAGCCGGAGCATTGGACACTATGGTAGGAGTTACGGAGGACGGACGGCCGAGGCCACACCGAGAGGAGACGCGCCAAGATGTCAGCACTCGAAAAACGACCTAGCCGGACGCGACTGATGATCCCGGCGGTCATCGGCGCATTATTCTTGGGAATTACTGGCATGCAGCAATTATCGGCCCATCTGCTATAGCTGGTGGTCACGGCGGCATGGGCGGTCATGGCATGATGGGCCATCACTCCTGGGGCTCGGGCTGGGGCTGGGGTCCGTATGGCGATGGTGGCAACACTACGGTTGTAGCTTTTCCGCAAGCTACTCCCCAGAAAGCTATCCTCTCCGCCATGTCGCTTGACGGCGGAGACATTTACAGTCCCGTCCTCCGCGGCTGGAACCAAGCCAGTCCAGATTGTAGGTTGCCGCTGACCACTCGCCGCTTCCCGCCGCATTGGATCAAGGTCAAACATCCGAATGCGCCCGCCGTGAAGCGCGAGGTGGAGGAGGATTGGGGTCGCTAAATGCTTTCACCGCCGGAGCGTGCTCCGTCACACCCCGTACCCGGACCGTTGCGGCGTACCTTACTGGGTTCAGTCCTGGTGCTCGGCGCAATGGCGATTGGCCTTGTTATTACCTATGCAGTCACACACTGGTTGTGGCTGGTCGTTCACCAGGGCCTGCATTGATCATTCGCTGTTTACCGCCAGAGTGCAGCAAATGACTCCACGCGAAATTAAAGTTGGCCATTGCTATTTGATGGCGCCCATTAATGGACAACGCACTATCGCTCGCGTGGTCGAGATCTTTAGAATTACGGCTATGGCAGCGTACAAGGAAATCAAACGTGGGGGGACTGAGAGCCTCGAGTTGAACCCTGTAGTGGTGCGGTTTGTATGGAAACACGCTGCTTACCCGGTAGGATGGTCGAGGAGGCGGCAGCAACTGCTGCTCGATGATTTTGTATTGGTTGCGGAAAATCGGTGGATTGACTAACGGATTATCGATGATTGGCTACATTGAGAAACCATGCTGCGCAAAACCATTCAAGCAACACGCAACGACCACTCATTGCGAGGCGCTGCGAGCACAGGGAGGTCCGCAGCTGACCGGCATTTCCGTTCCTGACCCAATGCGGACATCCCGCACGGGTTAATCCGCCTTGGGTCAGGACATGTGCACACGCGTTCGGGAGCTACTGAAGGACGTCTGCTCGCCAAATACACCAGCGTGAGACGTGGATGAAGTGAAAAAGAAGGCCGCCCTCGGGGCAGGTCGCAGCAATTTTCCCTAACGTTCGCATGATTCCTCCTCTTCAGTTTCCGACAAACAACGCGAAGCTAAGGTTTGCAGTTGCATGAATGGAACTTGAACGTCGGGTTCAGAAATGTCTGGAACTATTTTGATTGGGATCAAACAAGATCGCGGTGCGGCGTGCCAAGCATCGCGCGCTTAGGCCTGGCCGAGTGGCCACCCCACTCCCCCGAACCCCGTGACCACTCAGCCCACAGAAGCCTGACCGAGGCGACAAACTGCGAGTGGCCCCCGAGCGCGTCCCCGCGCTTGGGGTTCTTTTTTCCGCGTGGGTGGCAGCGGTAGCGGCGGCGAACCTAGGGCTTGGTGCGCGACGAATTGTGCGGTACCAGACCCAAGGGGCGACCTGCTAACAGGCCGCCTATGAATATTCAGGC
>Ga0126381_100005414_pt1 | contig 14045 bp, 11 predicted proteins | sample PanSoiMetPlot_28_FD_96465 | JGI IMG/M metagenome (GOLD analysis project Ga0126381, IMG submission 96465) | Tropical forest soil microbial communities from Panama - MetaG Plot_28 | ecosystem: Environmental > Terrestrial > Soil > Tropical forest > Bulk soil | place: Panama | collected 2016-02-17
GTGGCGCATTAGCGAAAGGACAACCGGCCATGCAGTTTTTTTTCGAAGTGCTGATCGGCGGACTCTTAAGCGGAGTGATGTACTCGCTGGTCGCGCTGGGCTTCGTGCTGATCTACAAGGCGTCGGGCGTGTTCAATTTCGCCCAGGGCTCGATGGTTTTTTTCGCGGCGCTGACCTTCGTGGGATTGCAGCAGGAGTCGGGTCTGTCGCTGTGGCTTGCGCTCCCCGTCACCTTGGGTGCGATGGTCATCCTGGGCCTCCTTATCGAGCGCATTGTGCTGCGGCCGCTGGTCAACCAGCCGCAGATTTCTCTGTTCATGGCGACTATCGGACTCTCGTTCCTGATTGAAGGGGTGACCCAGATGCTGTGGGGTGCAAGCCCGCGCGGGCTGGAGTTGGGTATCGAGGACCAGCCGTTCGACTGGCTGATGGACCGCACGGGCCTGAATGTGAGCCAGTTCGATCTGTTCGCAGCGGTCGTCTCGGGCGTGCTGGTGAGCGCCCTGGCGATTTTCTTTCAGCACACTCGCATCGGCCGCGCTCTGCGCGCGGTCGCCGACGATCACCAGGCGGCGCTGTCGATCGGCATTCCGCTGCAATACATTTGGGCGATCGTCTGGGCGGTCGCCGGCTTTGTCGCGCTGGTCGCCGGACTGATGTGGGGCGCGCGCAACGGCGTGCAGTTTGCGCTGACCTTTACCGCACTCAAAGCACTGCCGGTGTTGATTCTGGGCGGTTTCGAGTCGATTCCGGGCGCGATCGTCGGCGGTTTGATCGTCGGCGCCACGGAAAAGCTCGCCGAGGTCTATATCGGGCCACACGTCGGCGGCGGTATCGAAGGTTGGTTCCCTTACGTGCTGGCGCTGCTGTTCCTGCTCGTGCGGCCGGAGGGACTGTTCGGTGAAAAACGCATCGACCGCGTGTAAACGTATGGCGCCCGAAGACGAAGGTTCCTGATGCTGTACAGAGAAGCCGGTCAGTTCAAGACCACTTACGTTGCCGATCAGCAGATCTTTCCGATCCGCCAGGACCGGATCGGCGTCATCGCCGTGCTCGTGTTCGCGTTTCTGGTGGTGCCGTTCATCGCCAACCAATACTGGTTCTCGGCGATTCTGGTGCCGACTCTGATTTTTGCGCTCGCCGCCCTGGGATTGAACATTCTCACCGGTTACGCCGGGCAGCTCTCGCTCGGCAGCGCGGCGTTCATGGCGGTAGGGGCCTTCGCCGCGTACAACTTCGTGTTGCGCGTGCCGGGCATGCCGTTGCTCGTGGCGTTCGCGCTGGCCGGCTGCTGCGCCGCGCTTGTCGGCATTGTTTTCGGGTTGCCCAGCCTGCGCATCAAAGGCTTCTACCTTGCGGTCGCCACGCTGGCGGCACAGTTCTTCGTGGTGTGGGCGCTGGTCAAGTTCCCCTGGTTTTCGAATTATTCGAGCTCGGGCGTCATCACAGCCCAAAAAATGGAAATCCTGGGCGTCTCCTTCGACACTCCGTTGATGAAGTACATGCTGGTGCTGTCGCTGGTGACAGTGCTCGCGCTGGCTGCGAAGAACATGGTTCGCAGCTCGATTGGCCGTGCGTGGATGGCGGTGCGCGACATGGATGTCGCTGCTGAGGTGATCGGCATCCGCATCATGCGCACCAAGCTCATGGCCTTCGCGATCAGCTCCTTCTATTGCGGAGTCGCCGGCGCCCTGTATGCCTACGCATACCTAGGCACGGTCGAGCCCGAGGCATTTACGCTCGATCTGTCCTTTCGCATACTGTTCATGGTCATCATCGGCGGTGTGGGCAGCATCCTCGGTTCCTTCCTCGGCGCCGCGTTCATCACCCTTCTCCCAATTCTATTGAGCGTTCTCGTCCACACCATGAACGAGCTGCTGCGGGCGGTGTTCAGCGTTTCGTTGCCGGCATCGATAACGTCCAACCTCGAATTCGTCGTATTCGGAGGCCTGATCATCTTCTTTCTGATTGTCGAGCCGCACGGTCTGGCGCGGCTTTGGCAGATCGGCAAGGAGAAGCTACGCCTGTGGCCGTTCCCGCATTGACCCAAGGCAAACAGCGTTGGAGGCGGGCCATGCTCGGCAGGGCCAATTCCGGTATGCTTATCCGGCTGAGGAAATCGACCCCAACACGCGGGGGGTCTTTGGAGGACAGATAATGAATCGCTTAATGCAACGCACAAACAAGTGCGTATGGATGCTCGGCGTCGGGCTCGCTCTGACCGCCGGCACCGCGGTCGCCGCGCCGGAGCAGTTCGTTCCGCTGCTGTCGTATCGCGTAGGCGCGTATGCCGCCGGGGGATCCGGGATTTTCGGCGGTTACATCGACTACATGAACTACATCAACTTGAAGGACGGCGGCATCAACGGCGTCAAGCTTGTATGGGCGGAGTGCGAGACTGAATACAACAACTCGCGCGGTGTCGAGTGCTACGAGCGACTGAAAAAACAGGGCAGCAACGGCGCGTCGATGGTGCAGCCGCTATCGACGGGAATCACCTACAGCCTCATCGACCGTGTCGCCGCGGACAAGATTCCGATGATCACCATCGGTTATGGGCGCACCGACGCCGCCGACGGTTCGGTCTTCCCGTGGGTATTCCCGATGATCACGACCTACTGGAGCCAGGCCTCGGCGATGATCAAATACATCGCTCAGAAGGAAGGCGGCGAGGCGAATCTCAAGGGCAAGAAGATCGTGCATCTGTACCACGATTCCGCCTACGGCAAAGAGCCCATTCCGGTATTCGAGGCCTACGCCAAGAAGCTCGGCTTCGAGCTGACGCTGATTCCAGTGCCGCTGCCCGGCAATGACCAGCAGTCGCAATGGCTGCAGATCCGACAGATCAAGCCCGATTGGGTGATTCAGTGGGGATGGGGCGTGCAGAACCCGACGGCGATTAAATCTGCCGCCAAGGTGGGATACCCCCGTACAAAGATGATCGGCGTGTGGTGGGCCGGCTCCGAAGAGGACGTGATTCCGGCAGGTGACGCGGCGAAGGGATACACCGCCGCTGTGTTCAACGTCGCCGGCGAAAAGCTGCCGTTGGTGCAGGACATCAAGAAAGTCGTCTACGCCAAGGGCCTCGGCAACATGGAGGACAAGAGCCGGGTAGGAAGCGTGTACTGGGTTCGCGGTGTCGTCCACGGCATCATCACGGTGGAAGCGATCCGCACTGCGCAGGAGAAGTTCGGCAAGGGCAAAGTGATGACTTCGGAGCAGATTCGGTGGGGTATCGAGCACCTCGATCTGTCGGAAGCAAAGCTCAAGGCACTCAATGCGCTGGGAATGATGCCGCCGCTGAAAATGACCTGCGCCGATCACGAAGGATCGGGACTGGTCAAGTTCCAGACTTGGGACGGTACGGAATGGAAAGTGGTCAGCGACTGGATCGCCCCCGACAAGGCGATGATCCGGCAGATGATCGAGGACTCTGCGGCGAAGTACGCCAAGGAAAAGAACATCACACCGCGGGATTGCGGCAAGGAGGGCTGAGCTCGTGCGCGTCCGCGCCTGCTCCCGTTCGCGGGGGCAGGCCGGCGCGAGAGTGTGCGGCGCCGCTCAATCGCCTGCTATGAACGATTTGCTATGACGGCTTCCGAGGCAAGCGTGGCGGCACCAGAAGCCGCCAAGGCATACCTGTCGATCAATAACATCGAAGTCATCTACGACCACGTCATCCTGGTTTTAAAGGGCGTTTCGTTAGAAGTTCCGCAGGGAAAGACCGTTGCGCTGCTGGGAGCGAACGGAGCCGGGAAGACGACGACGCTGAAAGCCATTTCCAATCTGCTTCGAGCCGAGCGCGGCGAGGTCACCAAGGGCAGCATCGAGTTTAACGGCCGCCGCATCGACCGGCTGACTCCCAATGCGCTCGTACGCCTGGGCGTGTGTCAGGTGATGGAAGGCCGACACTGCTTCGCGCACTTGAGCGTGGAGGAGAATCTTCTGACCGGTGCGTTTACGCGCAAGGGCTCGCGCGCCGAACTCAAGGATGCGCTTGAGCGGGTCTACCACTATTTTCCGCGGCTCAAGCAGCGGCGCTCGAGCCTCGCCGGCTACACCTCTGGCGGAGAGCAGCAGATGACCGCAGTGGGACGCGCGCTGATGGCACGGCCATCGATGATCCTGCTCGATGAGCCGTCGATGGGGCTCGCGCCACAGATCGTTGAAGAGATTTTCGAGATCGTCCGCGACTTGAACCAGAAGGAGCGCGTGAGCTTTTTGCTGGCAGAGCAGAACACCAACGTGGCGCTGCGCTTCGCCGACTACGGCTACATCCTCGAGAATGGCCGCGTCGTCATGGACGGCAAGGCGTCCGACCTGGCGCAAAACGAAGACGTCAAGGAGTTCTACCTTGGCTTGTCGACCGCGGGGAGAAAATCGTTCCGCGACGTGAAGCACTATCGGCGTCGCAAACGTTGGCTCGCCTGATCGCCAACGATAAGCTTCGTCTCCCGCGCCGATGCAGCGTTACGCGGCCCTCGGCGATGCTCATGTACTATCGTGTACACTCCGCTCGCCTCGGACCGGGCGCCTTGCCTCGGCGCGGGATACTCGCTTCTCCTTGGCGATCCTCCGCAGTGGCCGTATAAGCAGCACCATGAGCGAGCACTTCGACACGCTCGAGACACGCGATCCGGAAACGCGGGAGCGCACGCAGCTTGCGGCTCTGCGCTCACAGCTCGCTTACGCTAAAGCCAATAGCCCCGCCTACGCGCGTCTGCTCGCCCGTATCGAACCCGGCTCGGTGACGTCGCGCCAGGTGCTGGCGAAGCTGCCGGTCGTGCGCAAGTCCGAGCTGGTGGAGTTGCAGAAGGCTGATCGGCCATTCGGCGGTTTTGCCACCAGCGGATGGGGTACGGGTACGCGACACGCACCGCTGGTGTTCGCGTCGCCAGGACCGCTGTACGAGCCGGAGGGCGCCGCTCAGGATTACTGGAGACTTGCGCGCGCCCTGTTCGCCGCCGGAATTCGCCCCGGCGATCTCGTGCACAACTGCTTTTCATACCACCTGACGCCGGGCGGTGCGATGCTCGAAAGCGGTGCGCGGGCTTTGGGTTGCACGGTCTTTCGCGGCGGTACTGGGCAGACCGAGCAGCAGCTTCAGGCGATGTGCGACCTCAAGCCCGATGCCTACGTCGGTACGCCGTCGTTTCTGAAGATCATTCTCGACAACGCCGATGAACAGGGCTTGAAGCTTCCCGGCCTCAAAAAAGCCGTCGTCTCGGGAGAGGCTTTCCCGGTACCGCTGCGTGAGGCGCTGCTTGCGCGCGGGATCGCCGCCTATCAGGTCTACGCCAGCGCCGACGTGGGCACCATCGCCTACGAGTCGCAAGCGCGCGAGGGTCTCATCGTTGACGAAGGCGTGCTGGTCGAGATCGTGCGCCCTGGAACCGGCGACACGGTGGCGGCAGGCGAAGTCGGAGAAGTCGTGGTCACGCTGCTCGCCAACGCGGATTACCCGCTGATCCGCTTCGGCACGGGCGATTTATCCGCAGCCATTCCGGGTGCGTCCGAATGCGGCCGCACCAACATGCGCCTCAAAGGCTGGCTCGGGCGTGCTGACCAGACGACCAAGGTCAAGGGAATGTTCGTGCATCCATCGCAGGTCGCCGAAATCGTCAAGCGCCATCCCGAGATCAGGCGAGCCCGACTCGTCGTCGACAACACGGAGGGCAGCGACCGCATGACTCTGCACGTCGAGGTGCCTGACAACGCATCGTCCAACGCGGAGGCGCTGATGGCTTCGATTCGCGACTTCACCAAGCTGCGCGGAGAAGTGGCGTTCCACGCCCCGGGAGAGCTCGCCAACGATGGCAAGGTGATCGAGGACACGCGCAAGTACGAATGAGCGAGCCCCTCAAAATGATGTGTTGACCGGCTTCCAATGCTGCTCGACGTTTGATTGGTCTCATGAGGATGGGCTAAAAGGGAGAAAAAATGCTTCGTTACATGGTCGCAACCGTCATGTTGAGTCTCAGTTCGCTGGCTTTTGCTCAGGGTGTCAGCGTTGCGGATGTCAAGACCAAGAACGGGGTCCAGCTGAGCGCGGAGGACCTCAAGCAGCTGATGCCGGGAGCCAAGGTAGTTAGCTACACCAACGCCGGAAGCACCCGCAGGTGGGAAAACAATACTGACGGCACATTTGTCGCGTCGTCCGATAGCAAGGGGAGCGCGAGCGGGCGTGCGCGTCCCAGTTCAGGCAACGGAACTTGGCGCGTCGATGACAAGGGAAGATACTGCGCCACCATTCAATGGCCTGCATCGTTCGAAGAATGGTGTCGTTATATTTTCAAGGTCGGCGACAAGTACTACGGTTTCGGCAAGCTCGACGACAGCGCACAGGGCAGCGAATTCGAATTCGCCAAATAGCGGTTACGCGATCGAGGACCCTTTAACGCCTTGGACGCGGACGAGCACCGGCGCCTTTTGAGCCGCCGGTCCTAGCGGGCGCGGCAAGTGCGCGCTGCCGCCGATCGATGGGCCCGGCGACGCCGGGTCGCGTGCGTGCTAGCATTGCCATGGAGGCGGAGCGTCAACCATGGACAAGACTGCTGTGGTCAGCGATGTACTTGTACCGCTGACTGAAGAGACTCGACGCGCCATCGCTGCGAGTGGGGTCGTCCGCAGCTTCCCCAAGGGCGCGATTCTGATCAACGAAGGGGATACCGGCGACTCGCTCTACATCGTCCTCTCTGGACGCGTGAAAGTATTCGCGAGCAATGCTGCCGGGCGTGAAATCGTGCTGAGCTTTTTCGGTCCGGGCGAGTACGTGGGAGAAATGTCGCTCGACGGCAGCCCGCGCTCTGCCTCGGTCATGACCGTCGAGCCGACCACCTGCGCCATCATCAACCGGGCCAGCTTCCGCGAGTTCCTTCTCGAATACCCGGAATTCGCGATGCATCTCATCGGCAAGCTGATTCAGCGGGTGCGCGTGGCGACCGAAAACGTCAAGAGCCTCGCTTTGTCCGATGTCTACGGCAGGTTGGTTCGCCTGATCACGACGCTCGCCGTCGAGCGCAACGGTGCGCTGGTCGTGCCAGAGAAGCTCACACAGCAGGACATTGCCGAGCGCGTAGGGGCGTCGCGCGACATGATCAGCAAGCTGCTCAAGGACCTGGTCGCCGGCGGCTATCTCAAGGTCGAGAACAGGACGATTACGGTTCTCAAGAAACCGCCGGCAGGCTGGTAGCGCAAAGCTGTCCGTAAGCCGCGCTGCACCGAGCCTCGTTGCAAATCTTGGTGCGGCAGCGATACGTCGCGTGAATTTTACGCGTTGCAGCGTCGGCATTCTCCTCAGCGATCTGATTCCCGCCGTAGCAGAGTATCACCACCGGCGGCCGGCACCGCCGGTGCGACGGTGGGTTCAGCTAGCTGCAGTTTCCCCCCGCAGTTTCGAAATCGCAGCGCGAGGAGTTGATTATGTTCAAGCATACTTTCGGCATGCATCGCCTTACTGCGTCGCTCAAAGCGGCCGCTCTTATCGTGGTGCTCGGCCTCGTCATGGTGGCGATCGAGTCGCCGCGGTTCATCTCGGGTAACGGTGACGCAACGGCCAAGGCGAGTGCGACGCAAACGAGTCAGGAGTCGACAGCGCAACTGCCGACGTCAGGGTTCGAGTACTTCCCCGCGCAATTCCCGGCTCCCAAAGGCGAAGTCGAGCCGCTGCCGCCGCAATTCTGATGTACAGAGACCAGGGCGTCAGCCGGCAGCAGAATATATGACGCGGAGCCGTTAAGGCGCGTCCGGGCAGCGAGAAGGGAGGCTCGCTGCCCGTTTTGCTACATGCCGCCCAGGCAGATGTACTTCACCTCAACGTACTCCTCGATACCGTACTTCGACCCTTCGCGACCGAGCCCTGACTGCTTGACGCCGCCGAAAGGCGCAACTTCGGTCGTGATGAAGCCGGTGTTGGCACCGACCATACCGTATTCGAGCGCCTCGGCGACCCGCCAGACGCGGCCGATGTCTCGCGAATAGAAGTACGAAGCCAGGCCGAACTCGGTCCGGTTGGCGAGCTCGATCACTTCATCGTCGGTACGGAAGCGAATCAGCGGCGCGACCGGCCCGAAGGTTTCCTCGTGGAAGATCTTCATGTCGGCGGTGACATCGGTCAGCACGGTCGGCTCGTAGAAGGTCCCTCCGAGCGCATGGCGTTTGCCGCCGACGACGACTTGCGCGCCGAGCGACGTCGCGTCGGCAACGTGCTCCTCGACCTTGGCCAGCGCGTCGCGATTGATCAGCGGCCCCTGCGCAACGCCGGGTTCGGTGCCCGCGCCGACTTTGAGCGCGCGCACTCGCTCCGAAAGCTTGGCGGCAAACGCATCGTAGACGCTGTCCTGCACGAAAAGTCGGTTCGCGCACACGCAGGTCTGACCCGTATTGCGGTACTTGGAGACGATTGCGCCATCGGCGGCCGCGTCGAGATCGGCGTCATCGAAAACGATGAACGGAGCGTTGCCGCCCAGCTCAAGCGATAGCTTCTTGACCGTGGAGGAGACCTGCTTCATGAGCAATCTGCCGATCTCGGTGGAGCCCGTGAACGAGAGCTTGCGCACCGTTGGATTCGACGTCATCTCACCGCCGATTTCCGAAGCCTTGCCGGTAACGACGTTAAGCACGCCCGGCGGAAAGCCCGCTCGCACCGCAAGCTCGGCCAATGCCAGTGCGGAATATGGCGTCGCCTCGGCCGGCTTGATCACCACGGTGCAGCCTGCGGCCAGTGCCGGAGAGACCTTGCGGGTGATCATCGAAGAGGGGAAGTTCCACGGAGTGATCGCCGCGCAAACGCCGACCGGCTGCTTGATCACCACCAGCCGTCGATCGTTGCCCACCGTGGGGATGACATCGCCGTAAACCCGCTTTGCCTCTTCGGCGAACCATTCGGTGTAGGCGGCGCCGATCGCAATCTCGCCCTTGGATTCGGCGAGCGGCTTGCCTTGCTCGCTGGTGAGAATAAGCGCGAGATCGTCAGCGTGAGCGAGCTGCAGATCCGACCACTTGCGCAGGACCGCCGCACGCTCCTTGGGCGTCTTGGTACGCCATGCGTTCCAAGCTTTGTCCGCAGCTTCGATCGCACGGCGTGTCTCGACGGCGCCCAACTTCGGTGCCGTGCCTATGCGGATCCCGGTCGCCGGATTGACCACATCGAAGGTCGCCGCCGAATCGGCATCGATCCATTTGCCGTCGATAAGACACTGCTGGCGCAGCAGCGCGGCATCCTTGAGCGCAATCGGCGCTCGCCGTTCCAGACTGTCGGGGGCCATCGGGCGACTCCTTCAATGTGACAAGCGAAACCGGCGAGGTTCCGCGAACAAAACAGTATAGCGGTGCTGATCTTTGCGCGCACGCTTAAAGTTCAACCAACGCTTGAGCGGCGACCGACGCTGAACGAACGCACGGTGGTCGACGGCTTCCGAGCACTCTGTGAGTCTCCCATGCGCCGTCGAGCACGGCCCTGCCGCTAGAATGATGTCCATTCTTAACGGAAACGAGTGCGTGCGCGTGGTTCACTGGTTGACAATCGCGGTCGGCGCGGCCGCGGTTGCAGCACTGCTGTGGTACATGATGTGGGTGCCCGGCCGGTCGTGGTCGTCTGCGCTCCCCCCGTTGTCGGGTGACGAGATCGCACTGCGCGACCGACTTCGCCTTCATATCGGCGCGATCGCATCGAGCGAACGCAACGTCTGGGCGCCCGAAAGGCTGGAGGCCGCCGCGCACTATCTCGAAGGAGCCTTAAGCGAAGCAGGCTACGACGTTGAGCGCGAGGAATACCGGAGCGGCGCCACGACCGTTCGCAACGTCATCGTTGAGTTGAAGGGTAGCGCACGTTCCGGCGACATCGTCATCGTCGGTGCGCATTACGATTCGGTGCACGGCGCGCCGGGCGCCAACGACAACGGCTCCGGCGTCGCGGCGCTGATCGAGTTGGCGCGCGCACTTCGCCACTGGACGCCGACTCGCACTTGGCGCTTCGTGCTGTTCGTCAACGAGGAACCGCCGTTCTTTCGCACCGGAGAGATGGGCAGCCAGGTGCATGCTCGTGGCGCACATTCGCGAAATGAACGCATCGTAGCGATGTTCTCGCTCGAGACTATCGGCTACTACTCAGACAAGGCGGGGAGCCAGCGCTACCCATTCGGGCTGGGGCTTTTCTATCCAGACCGCGGTAATTTCCTGGCCTTTGTTTCGAACCTTTCCTCGCGCGGGCTGCTGCAGCAGACGATGGAGGCGTTCCGGTCGCAGGCGACGTTCCCGTCCGAAGGAATCGCGGCGCCGGCGTTCATTCCCGGCGTCGACTGGTCGGACCAGAGGTCGTTCTGGGAGCGAGGCTATCGCGCGCTCATGGTGACCGACACCGCGCTCTATCGCTATCCCTACTACCATACGCTGCAGGACACGCCGGACAAGGTCGATTACGACCGGCTTGCGCGCGTGACGCGAGCGCTCGAGCGAACCTTTCGGACACTCGATGCAGCTTCGTGATCTGGCGTCATGTCGGGCACTCGGTCGCGTTCGATGCGATCTGCACTGCTTGCTCGAGCGACAGAGCATAGCCTTCCCGCCAAGCGCGATCGAAAACTCCGTCATCTCCAAGCGCGGAGCGTGCTTCCGCCACTCGCAAGTCGAATGTGATCCGATCCTTGGGCGATAACGGCAATCCAACCTCCGCCCGCACGCGGCTCGCTGCTCCCCACAGGCGCGCCGCGCGTCGCGGGTTGCCGAGACCGGCGACCACTGCTGCCAGCCCCTCCAGTGAAGTGGCAATACCCAACCGGTCCCCGACTTCACGGCCGATGGATAGGCCCTCCTGATACAGCGGTCCTGCAGAGACAAAGTCACCCTGGTCCAGGGCCAGACTTCCCAGGCTGTTGAGCGAGCCCGCGATACGTTGCCGATGCCCGAGCTCGCGCTTGATCGCGAGGCTCTGTTCATGCAGCTCCCGCGCATGGACAAACTCGCACCGATGCCTCGCGACATTGCCCAGATTACCCAGCAGGCGAGCGACGCCTTCCCGGTCACCGATCTCGCGAGCGATCGCCAAGCTCTCCTCGTAGAGCGCTCGGGCAGCGGTCAGGTCGCCCTGATCGTAGGCCACGTTCCCCAAGTTGTTGAGCGAGTTTGCGATTCCTTGCCGATCTCCCAGCTCGCGCTTGATCGCCAGGCTCTCCTCGTAGAGTTCGCGCGCAACAGTGAAATCGCCCTGATCGCACGCCAGCAGCCCTAGAGCGTTCAGCGAGCCGGCTATACCCTTCTGCTCACGCAGTTGTCGCGACATCGCGAGGCTCTGCTCGTGCAGAGTCCGGGAGGAAGGATAGTCATTCTGACTCCAAGCGAGCGCGCCTGCTACGTGGAGCGCCTTCGCGCGTTCGTGCGTTTGCCCTTCGGTTTCAGCTTTCGACAAGACGCGCGTACACCAGTCTCGACCCTCTGCAATGTATCCGCGCGTCCACCAAAACCGGTATAACGCCCCGCACAGACGGAGCCCGGCTCCGCAATCCGGCTCCAGAAGGGTCCACTCCAACGCCGACCTCAAGTTGTCGTGTTCGTTTTCCAGACGGCGCAACGATTCGCTCGGTTCTGCCCCGAGAAGCCTTGGCTCCGCCTCTTCTGCCAGAGCCACGAAATACTCCCGATGCCGGCTCCGCAATGTCTCTCCGCCTCCGCTTTCGAGCAACCGCTCCCGCGCAAACTGCCGCACCGTTTCTAGCAACCGATAACGCGACGCCGCGTCACTGTGTTCAACTGCCACCAAGCTCTTGTCGGCCAGTGATGTCAGAAGATCCAGCACTTCATTCTGCGCCACTGTCTTATCGGTGCAGACTTGTTCCGTCGCCTCCAGCGTCCACCCACCGGCAAATACCGACAGCCGTTGCAATAGCAGCTTTTCCGGCTCGCGCAAAAGATCGTAGCTCCAGTCGATCAGCGAACGCAGTGTCTGCTGCCGTGGGAGCGCTGTGCGTGAGCCGCCGGTCAGGAGAGTGAAGCGCTGATCCAGCTTGCGATTGATCTCATCGACCGAGAGGAAGCGCACACGCGCCGCCGCCAGCTCGATTGCAAGCGGGATCCCATCCAGGCGACGACATATCGAAGCAACTGTCGAAGCGTTCTGAAGGGTGAGCCTGAAGTCCGGCCGCACGAGCAAAGCGCGCTCTGCGAATAGCTGCACGGCTTCGAACGGCGCAACGGAGGCTGGCGTTTGCTCCTCCTTCGCATTTGGGAGCGATAGTGAGGGGACACGGTAGGCCTGCTCACCGGCGATACCAAGCGGTTCACGACTGGTCGCGAGGATCGTCAAGTGCGAGGAGTGGCGCAGCAGCGCATCTGCGAGCTTTGCGCAGGCGTCGAGGAGGTGCTCGCAATTGTCCAGCAAGAGCAGGAGACGCCTGCCCTTTAGGTGCTCCGTTAGCATTTGCATGACGGCCTTGCTCGCCTCTTCGAGACCTAGCGCAACCGCCACTGTCTTCGGAAGGAGCGTCTGATCGGACAGAGCAGCCAGCTCCACGAACCAGACCCCATCGGGATAGCGCTCCAGGGTATCGGCCGCAACCTGCAGGCCCAAGCGCGTCTTACCGCAGCCACCGGAGCCCGTGAGGGTCAGAAGGCGTGACCTGGAAAGCAGTTGTTTGAGCGCCTGCAGCTCCTTATCGCGCCCGATGAAGCTCGTCGCTTGCGACGGCAGATTGTTCGGCGTGGCCTCCAACGGATGGAGAGCGGGAAAGGTGGCGCGAAGCCGCGGGTGGATGACCTGATAGACGTGTTCAGGCGTCGACAGGTCCTTGAGTCGGACCTTGCCGAGATCAAGCAGCGAGATGCCTTCCGGAAGCATTTTGTGCACGCTATCGACCACGGCTTGGGACAGCAGCACCTGGCCACCGTGCGCTACCCGCATGATCCGCGCCGCACGATTGACCGCCCTGCCGAAGTAATCGTTGTCGCGACGCTCGACCATCCCGGCGTGCACGCCGCATCGCACGCGCAGAGGCACATCGCGGGTCGACGCGGGATCGGAGAGCGACCGCTGTAGCTCCAGCGTGGCTGCGAGCGCGCACAACGCGTCATCGAAGACAGCGTGCATTCCATCGCCCGTTGTCTTCACTACCCTGCCTTCATGAGATTCCACCGCGTTGCGGGCGAGTGCATCGTGAGCAGCGAGTGCTTGCGACATCAGCGAGGAATCTTGCTCCCACAATGCGGAACTGCCCTCGATGTCGGTAAACAGGAACGTCACCAAGTCCGTCGCGAGGGAAGGGCCTGCTTCATGCGGATCAGGCATCGGAAGTATCGTCACCTCTGCAAGGTAGATTCATTGTGCGAGTCATCCAGAGCTGACGCAACAAAGGCCCCGCACTCTGAGCGGATCCTCGGCAACCCGGATCATCTCGCCGCAAACAAGCCGCAAGGATGCGGGCTACACCGCCTTCCGGCGCAACGTAACCAGCGTCACCCCTGCAAGCACCAGCGCGACGCCGGCGAGCTGCGTCGCGTTTACCGACTCGCCGAGCATCCAGTAGCCGAGAGCAATGGTGAACACGGGCCCGAGCGAGCCGATGAGCGACGTGCGGTCGGCGCCGATGCGCCGGATCGCCTCGGCGATCAAAAAAGTCGGCAGCACTGTGGAAAACACCGCCATGGTCAGCGACAAAAGATGGATCGACCACGGCGCAGCAAGCGCGGAGATCGAACGCGTCGCGAGGAATTGAGCAAACACGAAAGACGACGAGATCAGCATCGCCCAGGAGATGAAACGCAGGCTGCCGAGGCGCGCGATGACGGGCCCGCAGCCCACAAGGTAAAGCGCGTAGCAGAACGCGCTGGCGAATACCAGCGCACCCCCCAGCCAGAGCGACTGCCGAGAGCCTGCGAAGTTGAGATCATGCATGAAGACGAGCACCATGCCCGCGTAGGAGAGCGCCAGTGCTCCGACGATGCGCCCGCTGATGCGCTGCCTGAACAGAGCCGCCGATAGCAGCACCACCAGCGTCGGATAGAGAAACAAGATGAGCCGCTCGAGCGATGCGGTGACGTATTGGAGCCCGGTGAAA
>Ga0126381_100005415_pt1 | contig 14045 bp, 11 predicted proteins | sample PanSoiMetPlot_28_FD_96465 | JGI IMG/M metagenome (GOLD analysis project Ga0126381, IMG submission 96465) | Tropical forest soil microbial communities from Panama - MetaG Plot_28 | ecosystem: Environmental > Terrestrial > Soil > Tropical forest > Bulk soil | place: Panama | collected 2016-02-17
AACAGACCCAGTGGTAGTCTGACATCGGTCGATTTGACTTCGGATCGCAAAGAGGAGTTGCTTGCAGGGATTCAGATAGCCCGTTACTCCGTTTCACCCGATGGCAGGAATGTAGTGTTTACCAGAGCTGGCGACGAGAATTCGACCATCTGGATCTCGCCGCTGGACAGGCGCGATTCTCTGCGAAAATTGGTAAGCTCGCAAGCTGACATGCCCATGTTTTCTCGGGCTGGAGAAGTTTTCTTTGTCGGCTACGAAGGTCGAAAGGGTCACATCTTTCGGATCCAGCAGGCCGGAACCGGACTGCACAAGTTCTCTGCCGGCAATATCGAGGCTTTGGTCGGCATTTCACCGGACGGACGCTGGATTGTGGCAGAAACTGATACGGGTGAGCCACAGACGCTGGAAAAAGTGGTGGCTTACTCGCTAGATAGCGGGCGCTCCCGTGTTTTGTGCGGAAAGTGTGCCATCGGAATGGATATGATCGATCCGCCCCTCGTAAGTTGGTCTGCCGATCAAAAGGCAATCTATTTTGGTCTCGTTCACACTCGATCGAATGATCGGGCCAAAACCGTAGTCATTCCCGTGAGTCCATCTGAAGCCTTTCCGCGCTTCTCCGGGGTTCCACTAGACGATGACCGGCTGTTATCGAAAATTGCTGGAGCGCGAGTGTTTGAGCGCACGGCCCTTTTCCCGGGTCCGAACACGAACGTGTATGCAATTTGGAAAAGAAGTACGCAGAGAAATTTGTATCGCATCGGTTTGCCTTTGCCGTGAGTGACACCGCGCGTAGTTTCTGGGCCCTAGACTGCGTTTCCTGCAACCATATTCCTTGACAGGCATATGCAATGTGCGGTATATACAAGGAGTGGAATCTGTGTTCGAAATCATCGCGGAGCCGAACCGTCGCGCGATATTGAGCCTCCTGATCTCGTCCCAACAGTCGGTAGGAGAGATTGAGCGTCAGCTGCGTATGCCGCAGCCGGCCGTTTCAAAGCATCTGCGAGTGCTGCGCGACGCCGGCTTCGTGGAATCCACGGTCGACGCGCAGCGCCGTCTCTACCGGCTGAAACCTGAACCACTGCAGGAGGTGGATGCCTGGCTCGCTCCCTTCCGCCGATTCTGGTCCGCTCACGTAGATGCTCTCGAACGCCATCTCGACCGCATGCATCCAGCTACACCAACGAAAAGGAAGACGAGGAGAAGGAAATGACCGATCGCGAGCAGTACACACCGGGCTCCGCTGACGGGGCGCAGGTACGGAAGGACGGAGACACCTGGACGCTCGTTCTCGTTCGAGAATTGCGTCACTCACCGGAAAAAGTCTGGCAGGCTCTTATCGACCCGGCGCAGCTGCATGAGTGGGCACCGTTTGAAGCTGAGGGGAGCCTGGGTACGGCCGGAAATACGGTGAGACTCACCACGGTGGGAGCGCCCCAGCCGCACATTACCGAAACAAAAGTGACGCGCGCGGATGCTCCGCAGGTGCTTGAGTACAAATGGGGCGGCAACGACATGCGCTGGGAACTCGAAGCCCTTGGTAGTGGCACGCGCCTGACACTGTGGACCAGTATCGATCGCCGCTACATCTCCATGGGTGCCGCTGGATGGCACATCGCTCTCGATGTTCTGGATCGGCTTCTCGCCGGTCAGCCCATTAAACGCATCGTTGGCCCCGAGGCCATGAAGTTCAGCGGCTGGCAGCGACTGAACGCCGAGTACGCCAAGCTCTTTAGCGTTGAGATGCCCAATTGGCCGCCTCAGGCGGCGCAAAAATCGTGAATCGAAGAAACCCAAAACAATGCACTGGCCACGCTCGCGGACGATTTTCCGCTGGATTCACCTCGTCTTTGCCATTCCGATATTCGGCTATATTTATAGTCCGTTTGAAAAGCTTCCGGACTACGCCCCCGCTGTTCGGTTCATCTTCCTTCCTGCAATTGTTCTTTCGGGATTATGGATGTGGAAAGGCCATCTTCTTCGGCGGCTTATTTCGAAAGGACCGGCTCAGTGATTTGCCTTCGCAGTCGCGCCTCCAAAGCTCGGCGACCGCCTGATCGCGCGTCGCCGGCTGCAGGCCCCGCTAGGGGATTGCGGTACGGCCACTACTCCGAAAGGTTCTGGATATCCGGCAGCTTCCAGCTCTTGTCGAACCACGGCTGCAACGGACCGTAAAGGCGGAAGATCGTGAACCAACTCTTACCGGGGATAGTCTGGATCCAGTTGTCTCCGTTCTCCGGACGTGTTGGGCTGAAGTACACGTCGACAGTACCATCGGCGTTGATCTTAGGGCTAGATTGGCTGGAGAGGCTCGGGAACTGCTGGTCGGTCTGCAGCATGGAGCGCGTCTGCGTGTCGTAGAGCACAACCGACCAGAAGTCCTTTACCGGAACTTTTGACGGGACATGCAGCCGATAGCTCTTCGTTCCGTCGAAGACTTCTCCTTTCGAGTCGAGGTTGGCCGAGGCATACTGCGAGCCTACACCCGGCATCGCTACTGCCATCGCGGGCGTGTTCACCGTGGCGGCGTAGAAGAACATCGTCCTCGCGTCGAAGTTGCGTGCTCCTCCTTTGGTTAGCCACTGATAACTGCCGCCGATAAAGGGTGTGTTCCAGTGTTCATCGGGGTAGATAGGTACCTCGCTGGAGCGACCGCGGAAGTCGATTGAGCGGGCGATGGCGTTGCCGATGGCGACGGCATCGGTCAGGATCTTCTTCATGCGCTCATCGGGCGCGAACGGCTTTCCCTTGACCATGCCAATGGCGTTAAAAAGCCCCATCATGTCGGGACCGTAGGAGTCCTCCGGCTCCTCCTGTACGATCTGGTTCAACTCTTCATAGAAGTTAAAGGTGTTCGAGTGGACGGTGTTCATCTCGCGCCCGGAGAGATCGACAAACTTGGCCTCGTGGGGCTTGCCCGCTTCGGAAAGCGGATAGATACGCATGCGCTGCTTGATGGTCTCCACCGGCTCCTTGGTGGAACCGTTCTTCATGAAGCCACGGCCGAGAACGAGGTTGCCGTAAGTGGGCGATTTGAAGACGAAGTAACCCTTGGGAGGCGTTCCGCTGTAGTCCGGCGGCAGGATGAGGAACTTGCCGCCTAGTCCCTTGTCCGGCCCGGCGTTGCCCATGTCGCAGACATACCGGAACCAGAAATCGTTCACCACGCCGAGCACGTTCGGTGGACTTTCGACGACGATGGGGCCGTTCTTCAGATCGATCCACGTGGCGTAGTAGATGCTTTCGGTATTTGCCGTCAGGAAAAGTGACTTCGAGTCCATCAGGTTTTGAAATATGCCTACGGTGCCGTCAATGCTTCCGGTCGCTCGGGTGCCCGTGCGCAATGCGACCATCGACGCACCAGGGATGCCATTGAGGAAGACCTCGATGCCCCGATTGAGGTCGAGCTGGTCGTACGCCTTCTTCGCCGTCTCCCCTGTGGGCACGCCATCGAAGAAGTTCAGCGTTCCGATGCTCGTGTCCACCTTGCCCGGCGTGGTGATGGCCCAGGGAATCACCGTCGTCATCTTGTATTTCTGCTGCGTGCCGGATGCAGGAGCAGAGGTAGAGGGGAACTCCGCCCGTTTGCAACTGGTTGCCGCAAGGCACGCCATCGCAATGGTGGCAAGCAGTTTCTCGTAGTTCTTCATTTGCTTTTCCTATAGCCTCTGAGATCGATCTCTCTGCAGCGACTTCACTTCTTCAAAATCGGCCGGTTTCCACCTTCCGTCGAATGCCGCCGGTCGCGGACCGTAAACGCGGGACTACACAAACCAGCCCCTGCCAGGAATGGTCTTGATCCATCGGTCCATGTTGCCGGAGGGCGCGCCCGGAACGAAGCAAAGCTTCGTCGGCGATGAGGCCGAAACATCTCTAAGTTTGAAGAGAGAGGACAGTGCCGCATTGGCTTGGTCGGTCTGGATTTGGCTCCGCATATCGGTGTCGTAGACAGTGACGGAAGTATGCCGGCAAAAATCGAAATAGTTAGAAGGAATCGTTGATCCATTTTTGTCACCTGAATCGTTCTGCCTTTGAACGGTTAACTAGTAGAGACTGGTCTGTCATTGACCGATTCAATTTCTTGGGGCTTCGGAGCCGGCTCTTAAGCCAAGTCACCGTCACTGAGCGCTACTTGCTCGAGCAACGGTTGGCATCCGGCTGCACTTGGACATCGAGCTTCCCTCCGGGTATACGCGGCCCACCCGAAATGGATACCTTAAGTTCAATTTCGCCGGTTGTCTGCTTTTTGCTCGTACTCTTTATACCGAATTGCCCAGCGCTAACGGCCTTCTGATCGCCCCTAAACTAATAAATCCTTCGCCCAATCTTGATCTCTAAAGACTGTGCGTATTTCAAGCAAGCACAAGCAAACAAACAGGCAATTAAAAGCGATATCAGTTTCTCTATGGGTACTTGGCAACGCCGTTCTCTGCGTCGCACAACAGACCTCCTCGCCGACCTCTGGGCAGCAGTCAACCAGTACCCAGCCGGCACAAACCGCCGGTGGAACAGAAGACCTGGCGAAGGCAACGCAAAACCCTGTCGCCAGCCTGATTAGCGTTCCGCTTCAAAACAATAGCAACTTCGGTATCGGTCCCTATGATCGCATTCAAAATGTTCTGAATATTCAACCCGTGGTTCCGCTTACGCTAAGCGAAAACTGGAACCTCATTATTCGCTGGATCGCGCCCATCATCTGGCAGCCTGCGCCAGGAACCGCAAACCTTGAAGTGTTCGGTATCGAGGCAAATACACCTGCCTATTTCGCAGCTCAGGATCTGCAGAAAAATGTGGGTGTGTTCGGTTTCGGAGATATGACGCCGACGTTTTTTTTCGCACCGTCCAAACCGCATAAGGTGATTTGGGGCGCGGGCCCTGTCTTCGTGTTACCTACTGCCAGTAGCCAGGTCCTCGGACAGGGGAAATTCAGCGCGGGCCCGTCGTTCGTCGTTCTCGCCCAGCCTGGTCACTGGAGTGTGGGTGCCTTGGTCAATAACGCCTGGTCGGTAGCCGGCTCGGGTGACCGCCCCGCAGTGAATCAGATGACCTTGCAATACTTCCTTACCTACAACCTGAAGAAAGGTTGGAATATTTCGGCGTCACCAATCATCACCGCGAACTGGAAAGCCTCCAGCGGAAATGTGTGGACCGTGCCATTTGGTGGTGGAGTCGGGCGCGTCATGCGTCTCGGAGCCCAGCCGGTCAATCTCAGTGTGGCGTTCTTCGGAAACGCCGTCCATCCGTCCAACGGATCTCCTTGGGGCATGCGGCTGCAACTTGCGTTTCTATTCCCGAAATAATTTCGGGATCTCGCTGGAGCGAGAAGTTCGCCGCCTGCCATTCAATTCCATCTGCAGAGTGCGAGATGAGCGGGAACGCCCGCGAAACAGCATCAGAAGCGAGTCATCACTGAAAGACAAGACATCAAAAAATAAAGAACAAATGAGCTGGCCGGAACGGGAATCGAGAGCGTTATTGTGGAACCGGGACCGTACGCCTCGGAACTTCTGCCCAACAGTCCCGCCTGCTGATACGGAACGAGTCGCGGGCTATGGAGTTCTGGCAGCGCTACGTGATAATTTCGCAGCTCATTTTTCAGAGCTTTTCGGATCCACCGCGAACACAGGATGTGGCAGACGCTATCGTGAATTTAATTGAAGCACCTACCGGATCGAGGCCCTTGAGAACCGTCTGCGGGATGGATTTTGTGGCGCCAATGGGCTCAATGAGCAGATTGCGCCAGTTCAAGGCGAGGTGTTGCTGGCACTGGGTATAGCACACATGATTCCAGCCCTCGCCACCAAACAGATAGGTCCGTATCCGCCATGATCGAATGACTAAGTATCTACGCTTCGACCGGATTTTCGGACGCTAAACGCGGATTTAACCCTTCACCTTCATCGGCGGCACGATATGCCCTCCCAAAGCGCGCAGTTCGAAGGCCTCAATCCTGCGCTCCGCCAAAATCCGCGCAATCTGGCCGCCGTGATGAATATCATGCGCCATGATTCGCCAAATGGTCCACTGCCGCGAAATCTCATAAGTCTCCCCCCGCCACACGTGCCGGTACACGCTCCCCAAGTCCTCTATGGTCCAAGCATTCAGCGTGCTATCGAGCATTCCCCACGTTGCATTCAGCCAGCCGACCAGGGCGGTCGCGTCCCGCTCAATGTCGATCGCGTTCTCTGCGATATGCCGATTTCCGTGGGGATCGTAATCCCACGACTCAATCTTCGCCGCTAGTTCCTCACTGCCTGGCGCTCCCATGCGCACAAACCAGTTGATGCGACCCATTGCTATGTGTCGGGCCAACTCCCCTATCGACCGCACACCCGCCGAAGGCTTCCACGCCAGTTGATCTCCTGAGAGCCCCTCGACGGCATGAACCAAGCTCGTTTGATACCCATTCCACCCGTTGAACACATCGCACAGCCGCCTCAACACGTACCCTTTCTGAAGGTCCCTCATTCGCGCAGTTTTCCCGTGTGATGCGAAGTCAGAGAGCTTTTTTCGGCCGTAGGTTGCCGGCCTATTTTGGACACCCGAGTGCCTTGACCTGATCCTCCGGTAGCGGCTTGATTTGTTTCACCGCGGGCGGCATCGCCGTAGTGCCTCTCGGAACGAAGTAGACTTCCACACGACGGTCGCGATCCGCCGCGCTGGTCTCAGATCCTCTGCGTTCCTGCTGAACCGCATGTGCAGAAGTTCCGCAGATGCCTGGCTTCGATTCTGAAGTCTGGTCCGTGCCAACCCAATCCACTCTGATGTGAGACAGATCGACCTGGGCGCAGGTAGCGGAACCGCCGCTCAACACCGCAGCGGTGTTGAGCACGCGTTGCTCGTCGAGCGGAACCGGAGGCCCTACGCGGCGACCAGGCGCCGGCGGTGCATTGGTCTGTTCATCGGCGCCGCGGTGGCCGACAAGTACGATATCGTAATCGCCGCTTGCCACTTTCGGAGCCGCATCATCAATCAGGATGCGCTTACCGCAATTGTTCACGCGAGCGTTGTCCTTCGCGAAGATCACGTCATCCAGTCGTTGCCAGACCGGCTGGCAAGTCACGGCAAGGGACGTAGACTGAGACGCTGTCTTGCCAGTCTCATCGGTGACAGTGACGCTCGCAGTAATCGTCTTGGCTTGTGCCGTGGCGCCGGGTTCGAAGCTTACTGTGGAAGCATCGAAGGTCGCTTTCTGATTTGTTTCGTTGGTAACGACTCCTTCGCTGACGGTCCACTTGTAGCTCAAGTTGCCGCCGCAGGCGGAACCTGTCGCCTTAGCAGTGAGGTTGGCTGTATGGGCGCCTGTTGTGTTGGCAGCGCAAGCCAAGGCGGTCGGATCAGCTCCGACGCTAGTGATGGTCGGCGCCGTTTCATTAATGGTAATTGTCGTCGTAGCCGTCACAGGAGTTGGTGGAGGCGGCGGGGGCGGCGGGTTCCAGCAACGTACGGGCATATGTTTCGGACGCTGCATCGGCGGAGGCGGCGGAGTCACGTCCGAAATTGTCACCTGCACAGCAAAGGTGCCCACGTTGTTCGGCGTGAATGTGAATTCGGGCATGTCGCCGCCCTGAGGTTGACCGTTTACTGTCCAGGCATACTGAATCTTGCGTCCGGCGGCCGGCGTGATATTCGCATGCAGCGTCACCGGCTTGCCCAGGCAGTTCGCCGGACCGATCACTGCTTGCGCCAGCTCGTTCGGGCCTAATGAGCGTACGGTCACTTTCCACATCTTCGGCTTAGGAGAGTTGAGGCCTGGATCCGGAGTATTTTGGTCGCTTGGAGGCGCGCCTCCGCGTCCGCTGGCCGCTAAGGCCAGGCTGGCCATGAGTGCTGCTCCGTTAAGAATCAGTCGGGCAACGCGCAGCGACGCCTCCCGGCGCTTTAGCGGCCTTGTCATCCATTCCTTATTCTGTCAGCTCCGCGTGGCTCTGACGATCCGACAAAAAGCACCCGTGACCAACGGCGGGGAATTCATCCAGGGCGAGCAGCGGTTGGCGGAATGTTTTTGACGCGCTCGACCGGCGCTTCGATTCGGAGGCGGGAAAAAGGATATTGACAGACCGGAAACGTTTCTCCTAAGCTAGGCCTAGCTAAATATGCACTAGCTAGCTATGCCTAAAAGCCCAAACGATAAATTACAAGGAACTCTCACGCTGTTGGTTCTGAGAACCCTGCGCACGTCTGGCCCTCTGCATGGCTATGGACTGTGCGAACACATCCGTTCGGTATCCGATGAGTTGCTGCAAGTGGAAGAGGGATCGCTCTATCCAGCGCTGCATCGCATGGAACAAGACGAGTGGATTTCTTCGAAATGGGAGATCACGAACAAAGGCCGTAAAGCGAAGTTCTACTCGATAACAGCGAGAGGCAGGAAACAACTGGCCGAAGAGAACGAAAGCTGGGAGCGCCTGACTGAGGGTGTGATGCGCGTCTTGAAGTACTCATAAGCGCGGAGATGTAAATATGCCGTGGTATCGACGATGGCGGAACGTATTTCGTGACGATGCGGTCGGCACGGAGCTCGACGAAGAATTGGCTTATCATCTTGCCGAAACTGCGGACAGGCTGATGGAGCAGGGCATGCCGGAAGCAGAAGCATTGCGTGCAGCGCGGCGACAACTGGGTAACTACACCATTCAAAAGGAACGAACTCGAGACATGAACCTTGCTATGTGGCTGGATGAACTGCGCGCCGACGCGACATATGGAATGCGGCAACTCAGACAGAGTCCCGGATTTGCGGCTGTTTCAGTCCTTTCACTAGCACTGGGTATTGGGGCAAACACAGCCATTTTTCAACTGGTGAATGCAGTCCGGTTGAAACTGCTACCGGTGAAGGATCCCGAGCAATTAGTTGTGGTGGATTGGGTCAAAGATTCCGCACGCGCCGGATGGTGGTCGTCGCGGAGCGCAAATTTCACGTACCGGCAATGGGATACACTCCACTCGCAGCAGGGGCCCTTTACAGACCTGATTGCCTGGAGCGCGTCGCCTTTTGATCTGACAAAGGGGGGTGAACCGCGCTTTGCGCAAGGGTTGTTTGTGAGCGGCAGCTTTTTTCCTGTGCTGGGTGTTGGCGCGGAATTGGGCCGTACGCTTGGCGCGTCGGATGATAGCGGCGCTTGCAATACATCGGCGGTCATCAGCCATGCTTTCTGGCAGCGGGAATTAGGCGCTGATCCGCAAGTACTTGGACGACGCTTGACCCTCAATGGCTATCCGGTCTCGGTGATTGGCGTGACGCCGCCGTCATTCTTTGGCGTGGAAGTGGGCCATCGTTATGATGTGGCAGTCCCAATGTGTGCAGACCGGCTGATGTCGGAGGACCACAAAGGGCGCATCCCGAACCGTGCCGCCTGGTGGCTTTCGGTCATGGGGCGATTGAAACCGGGGTGGACGGTAAAAAGCGCCAGCGCGTATCTGACAACCGTCTCGCCTGTCTTCATGCGAATGACCCTGCCGGAAGATTACAAGTCCGATTTGGCGAAGAAGTATCTTGCCAATAAGATGAATGCAAAGGAGGCCAATAATGGTGTTTCCGATATCCGCGAAGGCTCCCAGCAGTCTTTAAACCTGCTCCTGGCGATCACCGGGCTCGTTCTGCTGATTGCATGTGCAAATCTGGCGAATCTGCTGCTGGCACGCGCCGCGGTGCGCGAACCCGAGATTGCGGTTCGACTGGCAATGGGCGCTTCGCGTTGGAGAGTCGTGCGGCAACTGTTGGCCGAAAGCCTGATTTTGGCAACAAGCGGCGCGCTCCTCGGTGTCTTCGTAGCATATGCAGTGAGCCGTGGTTTACTCGCCTTACTCGAAACGCCGGATACTCCTACCTTTCTATCGCTTTCGTGGGATTGGCGCGTTTTGATGTTCACGGCGGGTCTGGCAATAGCAACCTGCTTATTATTTGGTCTGGTTCCGGCGCTGCGCTCGACGCTGCTGTCTCCGGCTCTGGCCATGAGGGCAAGCGGGCGCACGGCTACCGCCAGTAGGGAACGATTTGGTCTACGGCGCGCTCTGGTGACCGCGCAAGTGGCACTATCACTTCTTTTGCTGGTTGGCGCACTTCTGTTTGTTCGCAGCTTTCACAAGCTATTGACCACCGATGCAGGCTTCAAGCCCGAGAATGTCCTCGCGGCGGCAATCGACTTCGGCAAGACATCATATCCTGAAGCGCAACGGCTCAGTGTTTACCGAACTGTGCTTGACCATCTGTCGGCGATACCAGGCGTAGCTTCGGCGGCGCAAGTCGGTTTCACTCCAGTAAGCGGAAGTGGTTGGGATAATAGCATCGGTCCGGACGGCGCGCCGGCTGCCGGCAGTAACAAATCCGCCTTTTTCAATCGTGCGAGTCCGGGTTATTTCAAGACGATGGGCATCGGTATTCTGGCGGGGCGCGAATTCGACGAACACGACACGGCGAATTCGGCGAAGGTGGCAATTGTCGATGAGGAGTTCGCCCGCAAGTATTTTCATGGTGTCAATCCGGTCGGACACACGTTCCATCTAGAACAGGGAGCTGGGAAACCCGAGCCGCTTTTTCAGATTGTTGGTTTAGTTCGAAATACCAAATATTACGAGCTGAAAGAGGAGTTTAGAGCCATTGGATTCTTCCCCGTAGCGCAAGATGAGCACCCTGGCCCCGGCATGAATGCCGTGCTTCGCATAGCAGGATCACCTGGGCCGATTATCAAAAGTGCGGAACAAGTCATCGGAGGGATTAATCCGTCTATCAGTGTTCAAATCAAACCCTTCTCGGAGCAACTCCTAGATTCAGTGCGCGGCGAGCGAGCCATGGCGATCCTTTCGGGAGCATTTGGATCGCTGGCCGCATTGCTTGCCACCCTTGGTTTGTACGGCGTGATGTCGTACATGACAGCGCGCAGAAGAAAAGAGATCGGTGTTCGCATGGCCCTTGGCGCCGATCGCCTTCGCGTCGTCCAGCTCGTCTTGAAAGAGGCGATTTTGCTGCTTGCAGTTGGATTGGTAATGGGCGTGGCGCTTTCACTATGGGCGGGCCAACTGGCAGAGAAGCTTTTATTCGGTGTACGCCCTCGCGATGCTATGTCGCTCGGCGGTGCCGTTGTACTGTTGAGCACGATTGCGCTGCTAGCCGCTTACATTCCAGCGCGCCGCGCCGCGGCGGACAACCCGATGTCTGCAGTGCGGGTGGAATAGCCGGGCAAGCGACACCGTGCGGAGTCCGCAACCGTTTGCTCGCCGATCGTGCTTTCGTCCTGATTCAGAAACATCGCCGCCGAAACAACTCGCGCCATGCGCATCCGGTCCGGCCCCTCCCGGTGGGAACTTTAAGATGTTATTAAAGCGAGGAAATCCCTTACGTATCAGCCATCCGCATTTCGAGAGGAGCGACTCGAGGCTCTGCATGCGTTGATCCGCGCTCACCCTCTGGCGACACTCATCACTGCCGGGACGGGTGGCCTTATCGCCAACCTTGTGCCGTTCACTTTGGTTGATACACGCAGCAAGGGAACGCTTCGCGCGCACGTGGCTAAAGCAAATGATCAGGTCGATGCGCTGCGGGACGGGGCTGAAACCCTGGTCGTTTTCCATGGCCCGGAAGCGTATATCACACCATCTTGGTATGCCTCAAAGAAAGAGCATGGACGGGTTGTTCCAACGTGGAATTATGTCGTCGTGCAGGTCCGGGGAATTCCCCGTGTCGTTGATGATACCGATTGGCTGAGAGAGCAGATTGGCGCTTTGACTTCGACCCAGGAAAGTCACCGTTCTGAACCGTGGAAAGTGAGCGATGCGCCTGCGCCGTTCATTGAGGATCAGATTAAGGCAATTATCGGAGTGGAAATACCGATCCTCAGTATCGAGGGAAAGTGGAAGGTGAGCCAAAACCGATCCATTGCCGACCGTCAAGGTGTCTACGAAGGCCTTCAGCAAGAAGAAGGGAAAAAGGACATGGCCGAGCTGGTGGCCGACAAGGGAGGACTGATATGGCGAAGTCGCCATTGAGTTTCACGTACTACATTGCTGCCCCTTTGGACAAAGTCTGGGATGGGTTCATTTCGAAAGAGGCGAATCAGAAAATCTTCATGGGTGCGGACTTCCCGGTGGATCTTAAGCCAGGTGGAACGTTGACCTGGTCGGGGCCAGGTAAGGATGGGAAGCCGATGCGCTATGTGACGGGTGAGGTACTGCGGGCGGAAGCGCCAAGGCTGCTTGAATACAAGTTCGGCATGGGCGATGGAGCAGTGATGTCGAAAGTGAAGGTGGAGTTGACTCCGGAAACGGAGGCAGTAAAGGTTGTGGTGATCAACGATGATTTTGTCGACGACGATCCGGCCTATGCTCAAAATGCGGATGGATGGCCACGAATTCTTTCGAGATTAAAGACTCTGCTGGAGACGGGAAAGACCTTTCGCCCACATTAGAGTGTCAGGGCTATCGCAATCAGTCGTAATGAAGCACTGATCAACCGGTACTCGCCATCCGGCAAACATCGCGGATTGCTTGAATGAGTAGCTCCGGCTGGTCCTTTTGGATCCAATGGCCACTCTTCTGTGCGACGCGATATTCGCGCCGCGGGGATCGCTCCGCCAGATCTTTTTGAAAGTCGGTCCAGATTTGATCCCAGGCTGCAAACTGCTGTTCCGTCATGCGGTTCGTCTGTGCGTTACTTCCGTCGCGCGCGGTGCGCCCGAAGGGAGTGCCGCGACCGATCAAGCCGAGGCGATTATGCTACGCTCTTCGGCTATAATGCCCCACCCAGGTCGGACGGTATCAATTGCTGGTCTCCCTGCAGTTGCGGACGCCCTATTGTCAGTTGACGCCGGCGAGCGCCATGCGCCGCTTGGCCCCAACATCAGAGCGCTACTGGTCTGGCCGGCAATGGCACGATCATTCTGGAGCCCGGATCGGATTCCAGGGTCTCGCGAGGCTAGCCAGATCCCGCCTCTCGGGTTGCTCACGATCGCTGCTCTGTGCCCAAAGACCTGGACAGTTCGTCTGGTCGACGAGCAGGTGGAGCCGCTGCTCGACGAGCACTTCCAGGAGGCTGACCTGGTGATGGTCAGCGGGATGCAACTCCAGCGCACCGCGATCCGAAGAATCCTGCAGCGCGCCCGTGCATTTGGGAAACGAACAGTCGTTGGCGGTCCTTATGCCAGCAGTGATCCGGAAGCGCTATTGCCTTTTGCAGACCACGTCATCGTCGGCGAGCCGGATGCAGTCTTCCCGCAAATCGCTGCCAGGATTCAAAGCGGGACCAGCCCGAAGAAGATTGAGGTCACGGAAAAGCCCGATTTGAGATCAAGCCCGATTCCCCGCTTCGACCTCCTAAAGATGGAACGGTACGCTACGATGGCGATCCAGTTCTCTCGTGGCTGTCCCTTTCAGTGCGAATTCTGCGACATTATCACGATCTATGGCCGGACGCCGCGGACGAAGGAACCAGCCCAGGTATTGGCGGAACTCGAGAGCCTGTACCAGTTGGGCTGGCGCAAACCGGTGTTCATCGTTGACGATAACTTTATCGGAAACCATAAGCGGGCCCTGACGTTGGTGGAGGAACTCGAAAAATGGTCACAAGTTCATGGTTACCCATTCCTGTTCACTACCGAAGCTTCAATGGACCTTGCACAACGGCCAGCGCTGCTCGAAGCCATGGTGAAAGCGAATTTTTTTGGCGTGTTCGTGGGAATAGAGAGTCCGTCGCCGGAGTCCTTGAAGGAAACGAAGAAGTTTCAGAACCTGCGCGCCGATCCGGTTACATCAATCAGTGTTCTACAGGAAAAGGGTCTGTGGGTCACTGGCGGGTTTATTATTGGCTTCGATTCAGACACGGAGGACATTTTCAACCGCCAGCGCGACTTCGTGGAGTGCGCGGCGATACCGTGGGCGATGATGGGATTTCTTCAGGCGCCGCGGACCACTCCTTTGTATCGGCGCATGCAAAATGAAAACCGGCTGCTAGCCGATGACTACGCGACCAATTTTTATCCTCCGAATTTTCAAACCGTAATTCCACGTGCGGTCTTGATGCGTCGTTTTCGGGAAATCTTGCTCGCACTATA
>Ga0126381_100005416_pt1 | contig 14042 bp, 9 predicted proteins | sample PanSoiMetPlot_28_FD_96465 | JGI IMG/M metagenome (GOLD analysis project Ga0126381, IMG submission 96465) | Tropical forest soil microbial communities from Panama - MetaG Plot_28 | ecosystem: Environmental > Terrestrial > Soil > Tropical forest > Bulk soil | place: Panama | collected 2016-02-17
AACGCGCGCTTTACATCCCATTGCTTTTTGGTGAAGTCGCTTTCGGAGTCGGATACGCTGCACCATGCTCCCCATGTGTGCTCCGAATAAAGCAATACATCACGCCAGGCAGCATCGTATACAGCAGGAACATATGTTGAAGACCGCTTGATTGCTGATAGTGCAAAAGCTTCACTGATGCGATCAGCAGCTCCGCGGCTGAGCCTCGTTTCAAGCGCGGAAGAAGCAGCCCCATCTTCCCAGTAAGGCGTCAGGTCACCACGATATTGAGGCAATTGGTTTCCGTAGCGTTTTTCAAAAGACGAAAAGGCGGTAGATGTAGATGCAATAGAAAACCGTGGCCACTCGTATTTCTCGTTCCACGAGCGAACAAATTCACTGATCTCCGGATCGGGTACAGCATTGTCACCATGGCCCGACCATCGAATATAAGAGATGTCATACGGATAATGAACGTCATCCATGCGGTCCTGATACTTTGCGACGAAATCAGGTCCAACCTTCATAACATGCGACATGGCATAGCCTGTCCACGGCACCCAGAACAGCACTTTCTCTTTGCCAGAAGGCCCAACCCACCAGAAAGGTTTATCCTGCCACGCGACCATGAATGTACCAATGCGGTCGAAGTAGTTTGGAGCAGCCGAGAAGTACCTGATTCCGGCCTGAGAAAATGCAGTCACGGTTCCCCAGGTAAAGCCGGGAACATCGCTCATCATGGCCGAATCAACGCGCACGCCGCATTGCTTGCCGAGCACGGTGGAGTAGTGAAAGAGTTGTAGCAATTCTTCTGGCCGGCACAGCCCTGTCAATTCGTTTGCGTAGGAGCCGTTGGGCGCAATCCAACCTTTGCGGATCGCTTCGATGAGCTCGGATTTTTTTTCCTGCGATCGGCGCTGCATGTACAGATCGGCGCCCCATAACACTTCGAGATTCCATACAAAACGAGAGCCCTCGGGATAGTCCGCTGTTTTGCGGGCAAGATCGATTCCCTGCTTTATATTGAGCATCTGTTTTTCTTCAACATTGGCCTGCAGGTCGGTATATCCAAGGTCGTGGTGCGAATGCGGCAAAACATAAATCAACATTTGCCGAACCGGCTTAATCTCGACAGTCTCTGACTGCTGGCTCCCATTCACATCAACTGACACGACAGAGCTGCGCGTGCTCGACGCTGGCTTGACGTAGACCTCGAAAGCATTCGCCCCACTCTGAACCGTGCGGCGATCGACCTCGACGCCATCCACTTTGGTAACTGCCACCCCGCTGCCGCCGCTATTCTGAATTGAGATTTGCAGAGGCTGAAGAGATTCCTTGTCCGTTCGAACCAATCCGCGGATAGATGTCGCTAGCTTGGGAGGATTTGAACTTCCCTGCTGACCCCCCGCAACATTCCATGTTGACCCGGAACAGAATGCACCGCCTGCGGCCATGGTCAAACCCTTCAACAGATCTCTTCGCTTCATCCATTCACCTCAACCTTGTCTATACTGCCTTGTTCGGATAAGAAAAATTCTCACTACTAAAGCCCGTGGAAACCACATGGCTCCGTGATGCGCAATGCTTCACGTGCGCCCAGTCCGTTTTCAATATCCCGTTTCACAATCTGTTCTGTATGAATCTTTCAGCGCGCCAGTGAAGACTTCGTTTCCGGCTTCAGGCAGCGACCAAGACTCCGTTGATATTGCAAAAAAGGATGTCACCGAAATTGAATTCTTACAGCCCCAGTCTCGACGAGAACGCGACAGTCATAGAAAGTGCCTGATGTCCGAAGATCACGATGGCCTCCAGGCTCTGTTTTGTAACTAAAAGACTAGCTTGAGAGCGAATTGAATTTCACGGCCAGGACCGGCAGCGCTAAGAATTTGCCCGAAGGCTCCATCCTGCACGCCGTTATCTGGGTTGCTGAAGTTAGTGTGATTGAAGAAGTTGAAGAACTCCGCTCTGAATTGGAGGTTTAGATCTTCGTGGATAGGAAAGCTTTTGGCCGCGTTAAAGTCGACATTTTTATAGGCCGGCCCTACTAGATCGTTCCTACTCTCATTGCCGAAGGTGAAGGCGGTGGGCACTTCGAACGCCCCTTTGTTTAACCAATCAGCAGCAGTCTGATGAAATCCAGGTGAAGAATACGGATCTGCCCCTGTTCTCTCCGCCCTCTGGTTCGGTCCACCGGTATTTGCAACATCACCGCCCGCGAGCACATTGAATGGCGCGCCCGAGTTGAGTGTCACGATTGTTCCAATGGCCCAGTTTCCGGCAACTGCCTGAACCAAACCGTCGGGGTTGGACATGAATGACTTGCCTCTTCCAAACGGCAGTTGGTACACGCCACTGAATACGAAAAGGTGTGTGCGGTTATAGTCTGATGGGCCCCAGTCTGCTTTCAAATTATAGAAATTTGGCTCTGAGTTGACATAAGGATCAGACTGCCAGTCAAGCGATTTTGACCACGTATACGAAGCCAGAAAGAACAGGCCGTTCGACAACGACTTTTGTACCTGCGCCTGAAGCGCGTTGTAGCTCGCCGGAGCATTATTCCAGGAGAACGAAAATGGTCCGCCATACTGCGCGAACGGCTGCCTTGCTGAGATAGGTCCAGGTCCCGGATACAACGCTGTATTCGCTTCTGGAACGATGTACTGGTGCCGGCTGACAGATCCGACATAGTCCATCTTCATGACCATGTTGTTAGTCAGTTGCTGCTGGATGCCGAAGTTGTACTGCAACGAGTATGGAATTTTGTTATCTGGATTCGCTCCGTAACTTGCATACGGTGCCAGTCCACCGAGGAGCGAAGATGCAGGCGGCAAATTGCCGAGATAAACAGTAGGAACTGCGAGATCAAGACTGGTAAGGTTTGCCGCAATGCCGCTTGGCCACGAAAGACGGATATTCTGGTTCTCCTGCACGAGCGTGTTGTTGTGGTCATCCAGCATGGCAAATGCCGCGTGAACGACTGTATGACTTGTCGCTTGGTATGTCAGGCCAAAGCGTGGCTCCCAACCGTTGTATTGAGGATTGAAAAATCCCTTAGGCCCGGTGGCTGTCGGAAAGCTGGGCGGAACGGCTCCGGTCACAATGAACTGTCCGTTCAGTACGTTCAAACCAGAAACAATCTTGTGGTAATTCGGAGGCGAAACATAATCCCAGCGGATGCCTGCCGTCAGTACCAGGTTTCTTGTTGCCTGCCATTGGTCCTGCGCGTAGACACCATACCAATTAACTGTTTGGTCAGCTCCAGTGTCTCCCACCCATGGACCGTAGCTGTCCGGCGTGCCTAGTAAGAGACTGGCTGGACCATAGCCGGTTGGACCCGGCAGCGCGTCCTGGGCCGTCGCATTCTGCGTGAATGACATGCCAGCGCCCCAGCCATCGTCATAGCTGCGGACGTGGTAATAAAGACCCCCTACTCCCAAGGTATGATTACCTGCCACCTTCGAGAGATCGGCATGGTAGTCCATTGTCTCCTGCGGGCCAAGTGGTATCGCAAACTGATTCACTCCGCTGAAGCCATTGGACAGCGAAACCTGGGGGCCCAATTGAATTCCATCATGCGCCGGTGCTGCCTGTGTGAAATCGATGGAGTCCGTGAACGCCGGTCCAGCCGCCTGATCGTTGCTGGCGAAATTCACATAAGAATATCCATAGCGGAAGTTAAGAATTGTCTTCGGGTTGAAGACATGCGTGTAGCCAAGTGCAGCCTGCTGGCCATAGTTGCTCAGGGTGTGAATGTAGGTTGGGAAATCCTGAGGGCTGTTGCGATGCTGATTCGATCGATTGAATCGGGCAAAAATCGAATCATTCTTTGTAAGCTGCTGATCAATGCGAAGTCCGAATATGTCGCTGTCTATGTTTGTAGCTCCTGAAAACTGATAGTTGGGCAGCACACCTTCGGCCACATTCATGTTTGGAGCCGGATAATATTTTTGCAGAATGAGCAGGCTTGCCGGGTTCAGTCTGTTTGCGGGAATGATGTTGCCTGGAAACGGATCACGCAATGACTGGCCCGGATTGGCAGGATCAGGGCGGCTGGTAAATGGATCGTAGATTTCGTTGGCGTATTCTGGCCGGCCGAGGCTATCCACACCAACCTGTGCTCCCAGCACCGCGGAGAAGTCACCGTTCATCATAGCCGGAGTCAGTGTGCTGGCTAGAGTTGTAGAGGTCTGAGCGGAGCGAAATCCTTCCCAATAGAACGAGAACCACGTCCTGTCTTTACCGTTGTAAACATGAGGTAGCGTGAGCGGGCCGCCTAAGTACACGCCGTATTGGTTCTGTCGGTAAGGGAGCCGCTGAGTTTCAGGGTAGGTCTGTGCGTCCAGAGCGTCGTTTCTAAAAAATTCCCATAGCGCGCCATGAAAGGAATTCGTGCCTGACCGGCTGACCAGGTTGATGTTCGCGCCAGAAGAAATCGAGAACTGTGCGTCCGTGATATGCGATTGCACATTGAATTCCTGAATCGCGTCCGGAGGCGGAGCGATGACCCAGGTATTGGTGTAGGTCGCGTTGTTTAGGACGCCATCCATCGTGAAGTTGTTCTGTTCTCCTCGCTGCCCGTTCACTGATGGACTGATACCGCCAGCACCCAGTGCCACGGTGAACGCGCTCTGCTGACCATCCTCCTGAGGCGCAGCGCCGGGGGTGAGCAAGGTAAGCTGGGTAAACTCACGGCCGTTCAACGGAAGGCCAACCGTTTCGTCATGACTCACGACATCCGTCAACGTGGCTGAGGTTGTATTCAACTGGGGTGGCGCGCCGGTCACCTCCACTGTCTGAGCCGTCGAGCCTACTCCAAGCTGAAAGTCGATGGTCACACTCTGGTTCACTTGGAGTTCGACACGCTCGCGACCCGCAGATGCAAAGCCCGCTTTGGATACATCGATCTTGTACACTCCCGGAGGCATCTGGGGGAGAATGTAGGCGCCCGTGCTGTTCGTGGTCGTATTACGAGTGAGGCTTGTGCCTACATTGGTTACCCTCACCTGCGCATCCGGCACAACTGCGCTGGACGAATCAGTCACCGTTCCTGTAATCAGGCCATTCGTGGTCTGTGCCCGCGAATACCCCAGAAAAAGGCAGAGAATAAGTGGGAGATAGCTGAACTTCTTCCATGACCGAAACCACAATCTTCCCAAGTCTGCCGCCTCTTTGCGATTAACTCTTGCTCGAAGATCCATGATTGCCTCCTAAGCATCCCAAAGGGATTCACCCTGTCAATCGACCAACACGTTTTCGCGATTCAAAGACGATCCATTGCCATTTCCAAATGGCGACTCAACCTTGCCGTGCTAACTTCCGCAGGGAAATAGGCTGAGGAGCAAAATAGTTTATTTATTCGTTTTCTGTCAATATGATTGAAATATTTTTCATTAATAAATAAAAATGCCTTATAAATGATCATTTATAGCTATATCGACAATTATTTAATTAGTGTACTCTGGACTTCGAATTGACCCTTGGGTTATCTCCAAGAGCAAAAAGCTTTGTAACCGTTTGCTTCGACTATTTTGAAAAAGAAAAAGGCTCTCTAATGAAGGTTTTGGCCATTGATCTTGGCGGGACACATGCCAACTGCGCAATCGTCGAAGACAAGCGAGTTCTTCGCTCTCAGTTGGTTGAGACCAGTGGGCACAGAAGGTTGGAATTCACGCTTCCGGAGTTCGCGAAGGAGCTGCGAGCGTTGGCCGCCCTCGAAGTGACGGATTTTGATGAGTACGCCGGGATTGCCATCGGCTTTTGCGGTCTGATCGATGGATCGAAGAATCGCGTAGTGTCGACCAACGCCAAATATGAAGATGCTCCAGACGTGGATTTGCAGGCTTGGGCAACCGTGGAGTTAGGCCTTCCCCTGTGGCTGGAAAACGATGCCCGAATGGCTTTGCTGGGAGAGTGGTATGCCGGTGCCGCAATGGGCTTTAACGATGTCGTGATGGTCACGCTGGGCACTGGAATGGGGACTGCGGCTATGATCGATGGCCGTCCGCTCATCGGAAAGCATTTTCAGGCTGGCTGTCTTGGTGGTCACTTCCCTGTGCGGCTCGAGGGTACACGCTGCACCTGCGGCGCTGTAGGCTGCGCAGAATCGGAGGCGGCTGGATGGTCTTTGCCAAGGATCTGTCTGGAATGGCCAGGATTTGAGACAAGCGTGCTTACGAACGTCGAGGTAAATTTTGAGAACCTCTTTCGCTGTGCTGACGCTGGCGATCAAGTAGCTCTGAGCGTTCGCGAGCATTGCTTGAAAGTATGGGCCGCGAACGCTGTCGCGCTGGTCCACGCCTACGACCCCGAGATATTGGTTTACGGGGGTGGGGTGATGCGCAGTGGCAACCTCGTCGTGACGTATGTGCAGGATTACGTCACGCGCTATGCCTGGACGGGCTGGGGAAAAGTGAAGGTGGGTGCGGCCCAGTTGGGAAATAATGCAGCTTTGCTCGGAGCGATTCCACTGATCGCTCAGGGCAGCCGGAGCAAAGTCAATGTACGATAGTCGCCCCTATGTTCCCGTGTCATCTCATCCCGAAGACTGCCACGTGGGATGGGATTCCATCGGGCGTTCACTACGTGAGATTCAGAACAGGAAGCGCAGCACCGTTTGCATCGAGTGTTATCCCGGAGTTTTTGTCCATGAGGTGTGTGAACGGCTTGCTGCATTGCTTAAGCCGGCGCTTCTGATTTCAACCGAAGACCTGCTGCTGGCGCCTGCCATTCTGAATGATCGCGTTGCCCCCATGCTAACCGACGATCCGGTCTTCGGTGTGATGAACTGCATCGAGATCGAAGAATTCTTTGATCCGGAGAAATTGCGTTATGCCCTGTACGCGGTAGAAAAAATATCGGAAGGCGTCATACTCATCGTTGGCACTGGTGCGGTCAAGGTCGCTCCACAACACGATTTGCTGGTGTACGCAGACATGGCGCGTTGGGAAATCCAGCAACGGCAACGGCGCGGTGAAATCGGCAACTTTGGAGCGGATAATAAAGATGAGCCGCCCGCGCAAAAGTACAAGCGGGGTTTCTTTCTTGATTGGCGAGCAGCAGATCGGCTGAAAGAGCAGCTCCTGCCGCTCATCGATTTCGTTCTCGATACAAATACGCCAGCCGTGCCGAAGCTGATCTCAGGCGATGCAATGCGCAGCGGCTTACGCATTGCTGCGGAACGACCATTTCGCGTCGTGCCCTTTTTTGATCCAGGCCCATGGGGCGGTCATTGGATGGAGAAGACTTTTCATCTTCCAAACAATCTTCCTAATTATGCCTGGTGTTTCGATTGTGTACCGGAGGAGAACAGCCTGCTGCTCGGATTCGGCAACGTTCTCGTTGAGATTCCCTCGATTAACCTCGTTCTTGCTTATCCGCGAGAGCTACTCGGCGATTACATTTACAAATGCTTTGGCGCAGAATTTCCGATTCGGTTCGATCTGCTCGATACAGTAGGCGGCGGCAATCTCTCTCTACAGGTACATCCACTTACCGAATATGTGCAGGAGCGTTTCGGTCTCTCTTATACGCAGGACGAAAGCTATTATCTGCTGGATGCAGAAAACGATGCATGTGTGTATCTCGGATTGAAAGAGCACATTGATCCTCATGCCATGCTGGACGACCTGAGAGCTGCACAGCAAGGCGAATCCGAGTTCGATACAGACCGCTATGTGAACAAGTGGTCCGCCAGAAAGCACGATCATTTCCTGATTCCGGCAGGAACCGTTCATTGCTCCGGCCGCGGCAGCATAGTGCTTGAAATCAGCGCGACGCCGTATATCTTCACCTTCAAACTTTGGGATTGGGGCCGTATGGGTCTTGACGGCAGGCCACGCCCCATCCATTTAGAACGCGGTGCAGAAAACATTCAATGGAATCGCACCACCACATGGGTAAAAGATTCCCTGATCAACTGCGTAGAAGAAGTTGCGACCTGCGATGGCTGGCGCGAAGAGCGGACGGGCCTTCACGAGCTTGAATTTATTGAGACACGCCGTCACTGGTTCACAGGCGTTGTCCCGCATGACACCAATGGAACAGTGAACGTCCTCAACCTGGTTGAAGGTGAAGAAGCCATCGTTGAGAGTCCATCAGGCGCATTTGCGCCCTTAATTGTCCACTACGCCGAGACGTTTATTGTGCCGGCACAGGTAGGTCGCTACACAGTTCGTCCGCATGGAGCAGCGGCTGGAAAGCAATGTGCTACTGTCAAAGCTCTCGTCAGACATGAGAGCTGAAGGGCGCTAAGGCTCGAACGATCCCCACAGACTGGCAAATCGACTTGGTTCCGAGACCCATTGCAGAGAGTCAGGGTTTCGAGCGAATTGCTCATAAATAGAAATATCGTCCGATAGGTCTAGCTGTTTGTACGCTCCCGCCTGATGATGAGACAGCGGGGCTGCGCTGTAGCGCGGATTCGGCCGCCAGAAAATCTCATCCTGATCGTCCAGCATAGGAAACCACGCCAAGCCAGCGTGCGCGCGGACCTGATCGTAAACAAATCCATATTGCCGGTCACAGCAGGCGGCAAAAACCATGCGCGCATGTGGATCGACATTGATAACGCAATGCGCCCAACCCGGTGGCACCACTATGTGATCGCCAGGACTGGCATGAATCGCCACGCATCGTCCCGGATGGTCTTCTGCAAACTCCTGAGCATAAATAATCGCTCGCCCTTCCCAGATTTCAAATAGCTCAGGCGCAGACCACCCCGAATGCGGAGAAGCCGCATGTACGTGGCCCTGGCTGCGAACGGGTTCGTGGCCGAGCCGCCCACCTGGATACACAACCACGCCGAACAGCAGCATGTGGGACTGAAGCTCCGCTAGATGTTCTTCGCGTCCTACATCCATAACAATGCTGTATACCGGATCAGGCCCGTTGCAGTTTGGCTCACAAAGGCTTGCGCGTATCGCATCGAGTCGGCGATGTTCCGGTTTTGGACCAAAAATTCCTGGGCCGTACACGAAAACCTTTTCATCGTCGCACCAGTAGATATCAAGGCTTGTGTTTACGGGCATTCGGCTGCTCCCCATCGCCGCTTAGTACTGACGTTTCTTCCGGAATAATTGTTGGCGTCCCATCGTGCTTCATCACCCTGACGCTGAAGCCACGCCTCGCAATCGTTTCGTAGTCATGACCCGCATCGCTTGGCCAGCATGCCCAGAAGATGAGCGGGACGTCGCCCGTGTTGAGCGTGCGATGCGCTGTATAACCGGGAATGTAGTGGAGAGAGCCGGGGGACATCGCTTCAACTCTGGCGACTCGATCTTCGCCCATAAGAACAAGCATGCCCGTGCCCTGAGCCGTGGTGTAATACTCGCCGCGGTCGCTTTTAGCATGGAAATGTCCGCGGGTCATGAAATACTCACCACCAACGCAGCCGGGTTCGACAGTCGTAGAGCCCCACGACAGTGCGCCTGCTGTGCCGGGGATCACTGGCTCATGCCATTGCACGGAATATACAACCGTATCGGGATTCATCGATTCCCATTCAGGTTGATCGCGGAATATACCTTTGAGTTGGCTCAGCCGAGTAATGGATGTACGCACTTCAGCGCCGTGCACGATTCCGTTGGGCCAATCAAGCCGTATTCGTCTTTCCTCTGGTCCGCTGTCGAGTTCCATCAACGGGAAGCATATCTCCACCGAGAACCAAACACAAATAGAATTCCTACGTATAAGCTTAAATCGATCATAATTATTTACGATATTTGCCAATTATTACCTTGAATGAGGTACAAATGTTGATGTTCTCCAATGCATTGGGGGTTAGCTTTTTTGGAAGATCGCGTTGTATTGCAGGCGCCTGACACCAGCGCCAAATCCAGTCGATCTTACGTGTGGATAGTCGCTTCCGTGGCTGCCATTTCCGGCTTCTTATTCGGATTCGACACCGCTGTAATCAATGGAGCCCTGGTCTTCCTGCGCCGCCAATTCGCCCTGAACAATTTTTCGACTGAGATTGCCGCCAGTTCCCTGCTCCTAGGCTGCTTGATCGGCGCCGCCGGCGCTGGAGTCTTCAGCGACCGTTTTGGCCGCCGCAAAAGCCTGATGGGTTCCGCGCTGCTCTTTACTGCGTCCGCCATTGGCAGCGCAACCGCAAATGATCTCACCGTCTTTTCTCTTGCCAGGCTCGCTGGAGGACTCGCGATCGGTTTGGCCTCTGCTTTAACTCCCGTGTATATCTCTGAAGTTGCGCCGCGAAGCAGCCGGGGACAGCTTGTCTCGCTCAATCAACTCGCCATCGTAATCGGTATATTGGCGGCTTACCTTACAAACTGGCAGCTGGCAACGATCGGCGAATCGAGCTGGCGCTGGATGTTTGGAACTGCCGCGATTCCCTCTGTCGGATTTCTTCTCGGACTTGCCTTCATTCCCGAAAGCCCTCGATGGCTGATCACGCATGGACGACGGGACGAAGGCTATACAGTTCTGGCAAAGATCGCAGGGCCCGCAGACGCAAAAATTGAACTAGCCGCAATCGAGTTCTCAATATCCGAAAAAAGCGGCGACTCACGGGAACTCTTCGCTCCGCTGATACGGAAGCGCGTCTTCGTCGCAGTAGCTCTGGCGGTTCTTCAACAGATTTCCGGAATCAACACAGTCCTCTACTACGGCTCGGTCTTATTCACAGAACATTTTCACGGCGAGTCGGCAAGAACAGCTCTTGGCGCAAATGTTCTCGTCGGTACGGTAAATCTCCTTTGCACCCTCGTCGCCATGGTCTTTATCGATCGCTGGGGGCGGCGCGGTCTCTTTCTTGTCGCATCAGGCGGAATGGCCGTATCTCTCGCAGTACTGGCGTTTTCCCTGCATGCATCTGCTACTCCCGTAACCATCATGTTTGGCAGCGTCCTGCTATATGTCGCATTTTTCGCCGTTGGTCTGGGACCAGGCGTGTGGGTATACATTGCCGAGATATTCCCAACACGAGTCCGTGGACGAGCCACATCCGCCGCCACCGGCGCGCTATGGACTGCATGCCTCGTAGTAACCCTCACGTTTCTTTCGATTGTTGAAGCACTCGGCACATCGTTGGCTTTTCTTTTGTATGCTGCCCTCTCTCTGGTAACGTTTGTCTTTGTCTGGAAGTGGGTTCCGGAAACGCGAGGGAGGTCACTCGAAGAAATTCAACAGATGTGGGGTCGGCAATAGTGGCAAGACAAACTCAACCCGACAAAGTATTGACTGGCAAGAACAATCACCAGGGAACTTCACTTGGCAAGCAGCAACGACGTCTGCACGCGATTCTTGAGAGATTACGCCAGTCCGGCGAAGTAACTGTGGAATTACTGAGCGCTGAATTAGGCGCATCGATGGTGACGATCCGCCGCGATCTGGATCAGTTAGAGCGTGAAGGATTGCTGCGGAGAACGCATGGCGGAGCTGTATCGATCGAACCGCTCTTCTACGAGCCCTTCAAGAACGACCGATCATTTCAGGCGCATCTTGAGAAATTCTCTGACGAAAAGCGGCGTATTGGACGCGCAGCAGCAGCCTTGATCGAACAAGGTGACACGATTGCATTGACGCCGGGTACAACAACCCTGGAGATTATTCGCGGTCTTCCTCTCAATAAAAACATCACCATCGTGACCAACACTGTAAACATCGCTATGGAACTTTCTAAGCGGAAGGACTTGGATGTTTTCGTTACCGGCGGCCACTTGCGTGGTGATTGGTTCTCGCTGGTTGGCCCGACTGCCGTCCAGAGCCTGCAATTCATGCTGATCCACACGCTGTTCATCGGCGCCGACGCTATCGACGCCACCTGGGGTGCCAGTTGCTTAAGCTCCGATGAAGCAACGCTGAATGCGGCGATGGTGAAACTTTCACGCCGCAGAATAGCGGTTGTCGACCACAGTAAATTTGGCACGGTAGCAGGATGGCGCATTTGTCAAACCACCGATCTCCACATGCTCATTACAGATACACAGGCCAGTGACGAAATGATCGAACCTTTCGAGCGCGCCGGAATAACAGTGGTGCGGGTGTGAATTCAGTGTCCTCCCTGAAGATCGCAACATGATTATCTTGGATAAGACCGCCAGCAAAACAAAATGCAATGGAATCATCACTCTTATTGCATGCCTTCTGCTGGAAATGCCGACGCAATTAAGTGCGTCACAAACACCTGCTTCGTGCAACGCGGCACAAGCCTTCGCAAGTGTAGACAAGCGGCTGAAAAACAAGCACTATGAAGAAGCCAAGTCGACGCTCGACTCTCTTCGAAGTTGTCCGAACCTCTCGAATATCGAGAAGTTCAATCTCGGCTGGCTCTACGGACGCTCGCGCGATTTTCACACCGCGCTCACCATTTTCAACTCACTGCCCGCTGATGTACCCGATCCATCTACACATCAATATGCAATCGCGCTCGGACAATTTGAACTGAGCGATTACAAAGGCGCAGTGGAGACGCTGAAGACCGCTCAGCAGCAAGGTGCGCTCGATTCCAGGTCGGCTAATCTTCTCGGCGTCTCATATTCGAAACTGGGTCTCTATCAGAACGCTTATCCTGTTTTAGCCGAAGAACTGCGGAGCGATCCTCACGACTTGCTTGCTTATCTCAACCTTGTATCGCTCTTTGCCGACAGCGATGATTACGAGAATGCCGCAAAGGTTGCGACTCGCGCAACGTCCGTTTTCCCTGAGAACTCCGCTGTCTTCGTTGCACTCGGCGCCGCTGATACCTTGCGAGGAGACTACGACAAGGGACACGACGATCTGGAAAAGGCCATACAGCTCTCACCACTACTGGCGCAGCCGCGATTTCTGCTGGCTGTTTCTGATTACAAGAAGAGAGATTTTGCCAAAGCAGAAGCCGAGATTAAAGAAGCATTAGACTCTGGGGTCGACGACTCCGATCTGCACTATCTGCTTGCCGAATGCATGTTCGAACTCGACTCCACGAAGGATCAGGCAATTCTGAGCGAGCTCAATCGCGCTATTGCGCTCAATCCGCGAAATATCTCGGCGCGAACGATGCGAGGGAAAATGCTGCTTGATCAGCACCACGCCCAGGAAGCAGTTGCCGACCTGCAACTAGCTCACCAAGTCGACCCAAATTCTCATAGCGCAACATATGCGTTGGCTCGCGCCTATGCTGCTGTCGGGCGAAAAGGCGAAGCAAAAGTCTTATTCTCCGGCCTGAGCGGCCAGGTAAGTCAGGACCTGGAGAATCAGAGAAATATGGAAATTACCGATGCGTTGAACGAGCGAAAGTTGAAGCAAATACTATCAGGGGAGCCTTGAAGAAGGCGAATAGAGGCTTGTGCCAAATTGATTGTTAGGGAGGCGAATGAACATAGGAAAGACAGAAGACAAGCGTACTACTGCGAGCGTTCCAGATACTCAAATCCGAGGACCGTTATGCTCCTCTCTAGCGCGATCGACGTCGGCTGTATTCAAGAGACCGCGTTGCACGGCAAACGGCATGTTGGCCTGAAATTCGGTGTCATCCGAAATCGTTTCCCAGGTCTCGTGCGATCCTTGGCGGCCGCCGGTAAGCAGTGCGACTGCACAGATCGGAAACGCGCTGATCAATAGGCTTCGAAGGATCGAGATACGCTGGGCTGGATGCCGCTTGCGCAGCCGCAACATCGCAACCAGTAAAGAGAGCCATAGAACAACCAGCGAGGAGTGCCACAGACAAAAGACGAGGCCGAATTGAAGTAAAACGAACTGACAACGAACGAAAATCCATGGCGACTCCGCAAGCAGATTATGGTTTTGGGTGCCGAAGCACCTCGACGACATTGGCCATGTCCTTCTCTCCGTAGCCGGCGGCGATGGCGCGGTCGAGCAATTGTTTCGCGTTGGTAGCAGTGGTCAGGTCCACGCCCGTTTCAGCGGCAGCAGCGCGGGCATAGGCCATGTCTTTCGCAAGAAGCGCGAGCGAGAAGTTAACGGTCTCAAGGTCCTTGGTCATCCGGTCTGCCATGCCGCTGAGAAGCGGACTTCCCGGTGCTCCGGCCTTTAACAACTCGATGGCCTGGTCGCGGTCGAGGCCACTGCGTTCGAGCCACGCCATCCCCTCAGCCAGCGAAGCAAGC
>Ga0126381_100005417_pt1 | contig 14041 bp, 14 predicted proteins | sample PanSoiMetPlot_28_FD_96465 | JGI IMG/M metagenome (GOLD analysis project Ga0126381, IMG submission 96465) | Tropical forest soil microbial communities from Panama - MetaG Plot_28 | ecosystem: Environmental > Terrestrial > Soil > Tropical forest > Bulk soil | place: Panama | collected 2016-02-17
ACCCAGCCGATATCGGCGCTGCACCAAAAAACGTCATCACCTCGCAGATCGAAAACATACTTCATAGTCGCGGTCACCCCCAAAAGATAACCGCCAGTAGTGTGAAGAATTCCCTTCGGTTTACCCGTCGAGCCGCTTGTATAAAGGATGTAAAGAGGATCCTCCGCATCCATTCAAACGGGCGGACAATCCGAATGGACCCGCCGCATCTCTTCGTGCCACCAAACGTCCCGGCCTTCTTTAAACTGGATTTCATTGCCGGCGCGTCGAAACACAATCACCCCCTCAATCTGATCACCATCAGTTAATGCATCATCGACGTTCTTTTTCAGCGGGACGATTGCGCCACGCCGATAACCGCCATCGGCCGTAATCACGAGTTTGGCCTGACTATCCCTAATCCGATCTTTGATCGCTTCCGAACTGAATCCGCCAAAGATCACCGAATGAATGGCTCCAATCCTTGCGCAGGCGAGCATCGCAATTGCCAACTCAGGGCACATCGACATATAAATGACGACTCGATCACCTTTTCGGACGCCATTCCGCTTTAGCACATTGGCAAATTTGCAAACTTCTCGATGGAGCTGCTGGTAGGTGAGCGTCCTTTTCTCTCCCGGCTCGGACTCCCAGATCAAAGCCGCTTTATGTTTTCGAGCGCCAGTCAGGTGCCGATCGAGACAGTTTTCCGAAGCATTCAGTTGGCCCCCGATGAACCACTTGGCAAATGGCTCTTTCCATTCAAGGACCTTTTTCCATTTCTTGTGCCAGACCAAAAGTTCTGACGCCTGTTTCGCCCAGAATCGCTTTGGGTCCTTTATCGACTTGCGATAAAGCTTTTCGTAGCGCTCGAAGCTGGAAATGTGCGCGTGTTTTGAAAAAGACTTTCGCGGCTTAAACTTCCGATTTTCTGTCAAATGCGATTCGATATTCGTGTTCATTGGGGGAGTTAGTCGCAATGGTCTCATATCTTTACCACCGGTAATGGGTAGCGGATCACTAGCTCGCCATCCAGCAGGATCTCGACATGATGGACACCGAACTGTTGAAACTGTACGCCAGTATAAAGATTGACGTTGGTCACGTGCCCTTCGAGCTCTTTTAATTCGAAATCAATATGTGATTCCGCGATCACTTGGGCTTCGTCTACGCCTAGAATCCGCGAATGTTGGCGAAACTTGCCAATCCCGCCGCACCAGCGGGTCCAGACACAGAGCTTCAAAAGTCCTACTGGGAGGGCTCGCGCCGGTACCACATTAATCACGCCAATAAGGCTCTGCATCCCGTTGACCTCCTGGCGCACATCCTCACACAGCACCGAGGATTGGAGGTCGGGTACGACATTGTTGGATTCCATCACTCAGGGGTTCCGGGTGTACCTAGGCCAAAAGTGCTCTCTCCTAGGCAGATTCGACAAAAAAGCCTGACTGCAGCAAAATTGCAGCAGTACATGGCCACTCTTTACAAGCGCGGAAAACGGTGGTGGCTCCCAGTTCATAACAGACCACCCGCGAGCTGCCGAGAAGCCGAGAGAGCACCTCTTCCAAAAATTTCGGTACGTGGGTTTCAATAAGGTCTTCATGGCCAAGGAATATTCCGCTGGAAACCCAAGTGTCAGAATCTCGTCGTCCAAGGATAGCGGTGCAGCTGGTTCGAGCCAGGCTCGAAACAATGGGCGACGGTTTTCTACCTCCGCCAGCACTCGCTGCCAGAGTTGATTCAGAGCATCATCCATAAATTTTCGTATTTGCTGTGGAGTCGTCGGTGAACTGAATCGCGATGTTCGCCCCGTAAATATGGAACGCAACTGTTTTTAAGGGCGAGGCCGACGATTTGGTTTTCATGGGGGGTTCAATATACTACCCGAAAAGTGGGACTGTCCTCGCGACGGGAGCGACGACGGTCATCGAGGCGGGTAGTCGATACATTAGCATATCCACGCCATTCCTGGACTTTGCCCGGGTCGGCGCAGGCGAAACTTGTGAGCCGTCGGGAACCGCATCCAGGGGCGGTTATAGACTTCCACCGCCGCGATGGCAGCCGCACGGCACTTCTCAACGTTATTTTTAACTGAATGGGGAAGGCTCGCCGGCTGAGACCTTGCTCACCGTTTGGCTTTAGCCCGCCACCTAGCAAACCAGACTATCCCTAACGCGAACAATCCTGCGGCCACACACCAGCGGACGATGGCAGGATCAACGTGGCTGAGCGATCGTAGAAAAGGGCCTATTGTCGCATTGTCCATCAGGCTCGATTGTCGTGCCAAGGGCGGTTGGAGGTGAGCGCTTGAGCCGATCTGCTCGAAAACTCGTTGCCACGAAGCAAACTCTTCTGCGGTCGAGTAGAAGCTGAGAGTGGCTAGCCCTTTCTCGGTTGGCAGCATTACGTTCATGAACTTGACGTCTCCCGTGGTTACTTCTACCCATACGGCTCCGTCTTTCCAGGCGTAGCGCCCGAGTTGGGACCCACTCTTCTCAACACTTTGTCGAATGCTTTGCTCCAACCGCGGTAACTGCCAATCAGCCAACCGGCCGCCGTTCTTGATGGTCACTAACAGATAGGGATAAGTAAGGTTATCGCCAGCCTTCAAGGTTTGAGCGCCATAGACACGATCGCCGCTCGCGCCAAGAGCTGAAACTTTTCCTCGTAGCAGGCTTGGTGAAATCTCTTGCCAAGTGGAGGGCAATTTGAGTTCTACACCTCCGGCATTCCAAAGCCAGGATTGCTCTTGCTGGGCCGAAACACTTGCGGTTGCCATCAGTGAAGCCCAGCCTAGCAAGGCTACCTGAGGTAGGCGGATGGTTTTCATGGTTGGCGGGGAGGCAAATCAACCATCCTTGCCTTCGACCCAAAACCGTTTGCCCGATTCGGTCTTGTGCGGAGACTGCGTTTCAACGGTGGTTTTGTACTCTAGTGTCATTTGAAGAAAAAAATGGGTTCGCCCTCTCATTGTGCGGCCAAGCTGCTGCTTGAGTTCCCATAGGTCCCTTGGCGTTAGATTTTGGCGAAGAATTCGTTGCCAGTCTTCCAATGTATGCTTCCGCTCGAACTCCGGAAATTGCCCTTGAGGGAGCCCAATATTGACGTTATGACGTTACCGGCCATTTCAACTCTGCCGCTACTGCCCTCTGCGGTTATGTCAAAACGGCGGCATGCGAAACCGTCGTGGAAAATCATAGGCTTTAGTTCTCGGTGAGGTCATGAGGTTGCATGAATTGTGCCCTTTACCGGAACGTTTTGCAAAGAGCTGAGGCGGAGCGGCGCACGCCTCGAGATTCTATCAAGGGTCGGCCAAAAATTTGGCTGGGTCGTGGATTCGGCCCCGCCCAAGTCGCGCCAGTGGTCGGAAGGCGGGTTGTACGGTCGCGTCCGGATCTGCGCTCACATCGAAAGAGATCGTAAAGTGGACCGTGGCGCGGGAGCTTTCGGATGCGGCTTTTGTTTCTTCTGCGAAACCTGTGTCGGCGTCTCCCCGACGAGGGCATCCAGTTTCTTCTGGAGGGCTGCTTCCCGTTCGGGGTCAGTCTCGAGGAGAATTTCCTTCTTTAAGATATCAATAGAAGCTTGAGCCCCCTTGGACCGCTTGGTTCTGGGTTCCGCGTTCCGGCACCGTTGCGCCAATCCCGGAACCCGGAACCCGAAGCTCGGAACCCGGAACCATTAAATGGCCGCTTCGCCTCGTTCTTCTGTCCGAATCCGTATCGCTTCGTCGATCGGCAAGACAAACACTTTGCCGTCTCCTATTTTCCCGGTTCGGGCAGCTTCCACGATGGTCTCTACGGCCTTTTGCACGCGCTCGTCTGCAACAACCACCTCAAATTTCACTTTCGGAAGAAAATCGACGGTATACTCGCTTCCACGATAGATTTCAGTGTGGCCTTTCTGTCGGCCGAAACCCTTCACTTCGCTCACGGTCATCCCTTCGATGCCTATTTCGGTCAACGCCTCCTTAACGTCTTCCATCTTAAAGGGCTTTATGATCGCCTCGATTTTCTTCATATCCCCCACAGATTGGTAGAGTACCTGCAAAAACGCAAGAGGGAACGCTCTTCGCGCCCTCCCTAAAATCCTCATCCGCAGTCCTGAACTTGGCGTTGCCGAGAGGCGCCGGGAAGTTGCTTCTGAAGCGTGTCGGCCGCATCAAATCGCTCCGCAGCCGCAGTAAATCGCGACGGTACTTCGAGATGGTTTGTCATCGCTAGGGCTGCGGCGGTGCTCCTGCCGTCGCGGGACGAAAGCTTACAATTTTACCGCGCCCACAACGCTTCCGCCTCTGGCGGAGCCAATCAGTCCGTTAAGATTGGCACGGCAGAACGCCAAATTCAGCAATGACCTTTGGCAGCAGAACATGCTCGGCCTCCTGAATCCGCGCATGCAATCGCTCTGGAGTGTCATCCGGAAAAATCGGAACGCTAGATTGGGCCAGGATCTTGCCAGTATCCATTCCGCTGTCGACCACGTGCACCGTGCATCCGGTGACTTTCTCACCCGCCTCCAACGCTTGTTTCCAAGCAGCCAAGCCAGGGTATTTCGGCAAGAGCGACGGATGGATGTTGATGATTCGGTTCGGGAAAGCTGTGAGTAGCGGCTCCTTTACCATCCGCATGAACCCGGCCAAAACGACAACTTCGACGTCCGCCTCACGGAGAAGTCTTACCAGATCCTGCTCGACCTCCGGTTCGAGTTTCGTTCGGAAACGTCCTGGATGCAGATAAAGAGCGGGTATCTGGAAATCGCGGGCCAGGCTGAGAATTCCGGCATCTTCCACGTCTGAAATCACGATCCGAACCTCAGCTTGGAGCCGGCCACTGGTAATCTGTTCCATAATCGCCCGGAAATTTGAGCCTCTGCCAGATCCCAACACCCCAAGCCGAAGCAGACGTTTCATTTTGGATCTCCTTTTATCGCCCCAATCAGGTTCGTTGTCGATTTCCCCTCAACCAACGGGAGGATCTCGATTCGCGTTCCGAGAGCGTCGAGTAAGCGTCTTTCCCCTGGATCGAGCGATTCACGGGTGTAATCGCCGCCCTTTGTGTAAATATCCGGTCGCAGATCTTTCAACAATTCTGTTACGCGCTTCTCTTCGAACACGATGACGTGGTCGACCGCTTCCAGCGCTGCCAGAACCTCCGCACGGTCGGCTTGCATATTAATCGGCCGATTCCCGCCTTTCAGTTCGCGCACTGAATCATCGCTATTTAATCCTACTACCAGGAGATCGCCCAAATGTCTTGCGGCAGCCAAATACCGGACATGACCGACGTGTAGGAGATCGAAGCAGCCATTTGTGAAAACCAGCTTCTTGGTAGCGTATTCCTGGCGCAAATTTTTGGCCGCAGATCTTGGCAGGATCCTGTTTAGCATCTTTGATCCTACCGTATCGCATAGGTTGTCTTTTGCAGCAAAGCGACTGTGTTAACAGTTACCTTGTCGCCGCGGCCCTGGCGCAAGATGTCGCTTCGCGACGATGCCGCGCACCTGCAACCTGGCGTTGAAGCCGTGTCACCGCCTAACTTCTGTTGCCGCCCTGCAACAGACGAGTTAATTCTTTTTCCATGTTTGATCCGCGTTTTAACGACCTTGCAGAAGTCTTAGTCGGGTATTCCACCAAGCTCAAAAAGGGAGAGCGTGTTCTGATTGATGCTTTCGATGTTCCTGAGGAAATGGTTATCGCGCTGATCCGTAGCGCGCGTGCTCGAGACGCATATCCGTTCGTCAATCTCCAATCGAACGTTATCCTCCGAGAACTCCAGCGAGGCGCTGAGGAGCCGCAATATCAAACGATGTGTGAGTACGAACTCGCCCGCATGGAGCGGATGGACGCCTACATTGCTGTCCGCGGGAGCCATAACATCACAGAATTTTCAGATGTTGAATCCACCAGGATGCAGCTGGCCTCGAAACTGTTAAAGCCAGTCCTCGATCATCGCGTGAACAAGACAAAATGGGTCGTTCTACGCTGGCCGCACCCGGCGATGGCGCAATCGGCAGGCATGAGCACGGAAGCGTTCGAGAATTTCTTCTTTACCGTTTGCGCGATGGATTACTCGAAGCTGGAACTGGGGATGGCTGCACTAAAGTCATTGATGGAAGAAACTGATGCAGTGCACGTCACTGGACCTGGAACTGACCTTCAGTTCAGTATTAAGGGGATTCCAGCGATAGTCTGCGGAGGCGATCATAACATTCCAGATGGCGAGGTTTTTACCTGCCCGGTTCGCGATTCGGTAGAGGGACATGTCCAATTTAACGCGCCCTCGATTTATCAAGGCACGGCATTCGATTCGGTTCGCCTGGCGTTTAGCAAAGGCAAAGTGGTGGAGGCTACTGCTAATAACACGCAACGAATCAACCAGATTCTCGACTCAGACGAAGGTGCCCGGTATATCGGCGAGTTCTCGATCGCATTCAATCCGCACGTCCTTCAACCAATGCGTGATATCTTATTCGATGAGAAAATCGCCGGCTCGTTTCACTTCACGCCTGGTCAGGCCTACGAGACCGCCGACAACGGAAATCGAAGCCAGATACATTGGGATCTGGTTTGCATCCAACGGCCGGACTACGGCGGCGGCGAAATCTATTTTGACGGCCGGCTTATCCGAAAAGATGGACGATTCGTAATTAAAGAGTTAATCGGATTGAATCCGGAAAATCTGGTGTAATAGACGATCTGTCGGCTGGACAGCCATTCCTGGAAGGCGGGCGCTCCGTCGCCGACGTTCTCACATCGCCAAGCGCCCGATAACAGGCGGTGGCAGAGCGCTGCCCTTCCATCCTTAGTCTGCACCGCATGCACCACCACCTCTGACCACGTCCAAGTACTGGTCGCTAAACGGCACCCAAGTATCATTCTCGTCCTCAAGGCTGTTCCGACGAGCGATGTTGAGCGTGGTTTGAAGCTCCTGAAGTGCCCGATCGAACTTGGTCCGCTCCGGACGCTGCTTCATTCCAAGCTCTTCGCGTAGCGCGCCAGTTGTCGTCGGATCAAAACGGATGACTTGGTAGATGCGCTGGGCCAAAATGCTGCACTCGCTCACTGGCCGGTGGTGTTTAGGGTAATGAATCCGCCGGAGGTGATCCATGCTCATCAGAACAGCGCGCCCACTTGGAATTTTCCCGTAGAAAATTTCGTCGGGATAGGTGGCCGGCAACTCATTCTTCCAAGTCCAGATCGCAATTATTTTCTGGCCCCACCCTTTTTCTCCCGGCCTTCGATCCGGTAAATCAACGACATCCCATAAACACGGAACACCGTCCGCAGGATTAGAAAAAATGCCGCAGACTTGCACACTTAGGACGAATGTGCGCGCTTGCTTCAAGGAGCGAACCTTCATAAGAAAACGCCTGAAACGGCTTCCGAAGGCGATAACAACTCACTTCACTCCAGTTCCTCAATCAACTCATGCTTCCCTAGCGCCGGATGTTTGGCGACCAACTCTTTTTTTAGTCTTCCCGCTAAACGATGCACAGAGTCATGAAGCTCTGAAAGCGGCGTCTTTATTTCCCCGGGCGCGTAACTCGCCGTCAGATGAACTTCCTCACCCTTTCTCAGAAACTCCAGTCTCGCTTCGGACTCGGTGAATTCAAAACTGGCCTCGCGCTCTCCTCTGGCCAGCTTTGCCACGATATCGTGGAGGGCCAAAACAAAATCCACCAAAGGCACCCATCCCCACTCAGTGCTGAAATCTGCTGCCGGCCCGTGCAACACAATATCGCCAGGCGCCGCGCTGTAACGAAACGTCGTTTCATCTTCATCCAACAATGCAGCATCCGGCTTCCAATCATCAGATAACTTATAGTCGAGGTGCATAATCTTCCGGGTTGTTAAAAAGGAAACGCAGCAACCACCTTGTTGCGTGGACTAACGACGACTCGAAGCCGGGTCGCCGGTCCGCCGTCGATTCGTGTCCCAATCGGACGCCCGAAATCGTATTCATAAATTTGGCCCGGCCGTCCGTTAGTATTTTGTCGGGCACGGCCGTTTGCGACCGCTTGCTGAATCATTTCGCGTAAAGCATCCACGGTGATTCCCGGGGCATATTTTCCTGCTCCCGGCGCAGGGCTGTCTGGCCAATGACGCTCTTGGATATGCCGGATGGCGCGAGGTGTTAGATTAACCTGTTGTCGGTGATCGAGAACAGTTTGACCTGACAGAAGGTCGCCCGATAAACAGAGAGCGATGACCAGCATCCAATATCGAAAAAGCATATGCCAATTTTCCGATTTACACGTGGCACGTTTCAGTGCCTCATAGCAGCACTAAGGTAAACTGTAGACGCCAGACAGTAGACGGCAAACCTAATTGGCACAGCGTATGGAAGAGCCAGAGGTTCCGACAGAGCATCTCCACGAAGAAATGCATCATCAGGCCGAACATAGCGGCCAAGGGTGGGTTCTGGGCGTTGCACTGAGCTCTGCCCTGTTAGCCGGATTGGCTGCAGTCGCATCTTTAAAAGCCGGCGAATACGCAAACGAGGCAATGATCGCCCAAATTCAGTCGGCCAACCACTGGGCATACTTCCAATCTAAGGGGATCAAAGAGGCGCAACTACAAACAAAGACGGAGCTGCTCGGTGCCCTCGGTAAAACAGCCGTCCAAGAGGATACAAACAAGCTCGCGGAGTATTCGAAGGACAAAGAAGAGATTCAAAGAAAGGCCGAAGAGCTCCAGACCGAAGCAAAGGAAGATCTGAAGATCCATGAAATCCTTGCTCGAAGCGTGACTTTGTTCCAAATCGCTATCGCAGTAGGTGCAATCTCCGTTCTAATCAAGCGGCGCACATTCTGGTTTGTAAGCTTAGCCTTCGGTTTAGTTGGACTCATCTTTGCCGCACAAGCGTTGAAGGCCATATTTTAGCGCCTCCAACCGATATCTTCGAGAAGGCCTCTCTTCAGTTCCCGGCGACGTCGGTCCGGCCGAGACCGGATCGGCGACCAGTCCGCCGTAGCCTTGGCGAAGGCGGATGACGGCGTTTCTACAACACCCTACCGATTGGGTGCGCTGGTCCAACCTCAGTCTTCCGACGCGCCGCTTCTATCAGCAGCGCATAGGTCTCTGATGGACGATCATCCAAATGATCTTCCGCCAAACGGCTTGTGTCCTTGGCAAAGTCGATCGAGTAAAGCCCAAACCTTGGCGTGAAGGATCCCCACTCGTAATTGTCGAACAGCGACCAGTGCAAATAGCCAATCAAAGGGACATCTGATTGAATGATGTTTATTACCTCCCGAACATGTAAATGGAGGAATTGGCTGCGAGTCATTCGGTCGCGCCGATGCGTCGTCTTGTTATCCGTTCGCCGGCGAAGCGCCATCCCATTTTCTGCGATTAACACCGGTCGTGCGTTATAGTCTTTGCTGTAGTACTCGCAAAAGAAATGCATCCCTTTGGGTAAGACTCGCCAATCCCACCACTTACTTGTCACCGTGTTCATCAGCCAGGCCCGCAACGATTTGTTTTTGAATTCGTGATCCCACCAGACAGGATGCCGAAACATGTGCGCGGCAAACGGGTCGTAGTAATCGAGACCCAGGTAGTCGAACGCAACGTCGCGTTCCGAACGGTAAAGCTCTGCGATCAAAGGACTGAAACATTCAGGCAAGAATGTCTTGTATCCCAGCCAGTTACTGAACCGCTTTAAACCGTCTCCAAAGAAAAAGGGTATATCCTTCTTCAGCGGAATCCGCGCCTGCTCAAAAGCCTGTTCGAACTCGTGAATCTTGGTATAGACGTAGTCCCGCAACTCATTAAGCTGGACATCGCGTTCACGAACGGAGACCAAATCCAGCAGAATCTTATCGGACCAGTAAAGGTCACTGCAATAATTGTTGAACGTCACCATCGGTTCAGGCCAACCATGTTTTGCCGCTAGCTGATGGATCAGATTGTACGATCTCACATGGGCGATCAGTATGTGGCGATAAACTTCTAACAGCGTCAGTAACCCATGCGTTTTCTTGTGTCGGCCGGGAAACTGGGTTCCGAAATAGGTGTTTAGCACCAGCATGTTCGGCTCGTTAATGGTAATGAAGTAGCGCACCGGTGCTAGCCCATGTCGGTCGGTCAGCCCGCGATTCACATGTGTGATCGCTTCTCGAACGTATCGGCAGAAATGGTCAACCATCCCAACGTCTAGCCAAGGATCGCTGCCAAGCCAGGAGGGATGCACAAAGTGATGCAGCGTGACAATCGGCTCGAGACCATTCCGCCGGCACTCAGCAATAATCTCCGTATAATGATCCAGGGCTCGGCGATCGAATGATGGAGGTGGTCCCTCAGCATCAGTAAAAACGGGTTGAACACGGCTCCACTCAATTCCCAGCCGGAATGTGTTCACGCCTATTTCGCGACACCGAGCAAAATCCTCGGAATAGTAATTCCAGAAATCGGCGGCGACACCGCTGGGCACCACCTCCTTCCGGCGTTCAGCAACAGCCCAATTGGTATGGGGTTGCCCAGGGCCGTTGTATCCACCTTCGGATTGATAAGCCGAGGTCGCGACACCCCACAGAAAATCAGTCATAGCGAGCTTTTTTCGCGTTCCCTTGCGGCAGCTAATATCATTGCTTCCGCGTGATGATCTGTGACTTCGAGTGGCGGCAAATTGTCAGCCACAAGGGTTTCCACGATAATCCGCGCCGCATCCGGCTTGCTTAAGGCGAGAGCCTTGTGTTTCATGATCCGCAATCGGTCCGGATTGCTGAGCAAGCGGTCGATCTTAAACGGTACCGTCGTCATCTCGTTGCATTTCACCGCTACGCGGTCCTCAAGAAGATGATCGCTGTTTCTCTCTTCCTGCCCTGGAATTGGACTCACGATTACCATCGGTAAACCCGCAGCGAGGGCTTCCGCTGTGGTCATCCCGCCAGGTTTGCCTATATACAGGTCGGAAATCCTCATGAAATCCGCCATTCGATCAGTGTACCCGATCACTTTAAAATTCTCGTTTTCCTCGCCAATCGCTTGAACAACGCGCCGGCGCATTTCCCCGCTCCTCCCGCAAGCTACGATCGTTTGCGCCCGGTTTCGAAGATTCTTTAATCGGCGAACTACGAACTCCGCCGGTCCAACGCCTAAGGCGCCGGCAGACAAGAGTAACGTTGGCGACGTAGGATGGAGGCGGTACCTGCGTCGCATCGCAACGACATCGACCGGAACGGAAAATTCAGGGTCAATTGGAATACCCGAAACTGTGATTCTCTCTTTGGGAAGACCCAATTCCTCGAGATGGACACGCGTTTCCTCAATTGCGACAAAGTATCGATGAAACATTCGCGACAACCACATCGCGTGAAAATCCAGGTCAGTTACGACAATCGATAAATGCGCATCCAGCAGCTTCTTGGCGATCAAATGCGATATGATGCCTGCCGGCATGAAATGGGTGCAGACAGTGATATGCGGATCGAACTGCCGGATGAATTTTACTAGCGGACCGGTGTTGAGCCGATCGAGCATCAACCGCATGCCATCGGTTTTCCACGGTTCATCGCTCTGCTTGTACCACCATCCGAGGAACTCGGGGGCGTCTTGGACCAATCGTGTGTACAGCTTGGAATAGAAATCGCGGAACAGCTTATTAGTGAAATGTAACGCGTCGCTGTGCACGACTTCGCCAACGTCCGGGTTCGCCTGGAACGCCTTGGTCAGTGCCTCGCCCGCCTTCAGGTGACCCGTGCCAGCGCTCGTAGACATGATCAGGACACGCTTCATTCTTTATGGCAAGAGAATGGACCGAAGACGGCTAGGACTCAAGCGGGCCTTCAGCCCGCGGTTATCGGTTAACGGTTTTCCGATTTGGTTCGGCCAAGGCCGGACTACGTCGGACACGTCAGTTTGCGGTTTGCCAAGCCATCACGGGGTGCGCAGGCAGGAGGCGCCGATAAGGCGGCCCTACTGACGTTGTGCTTCGATCTCACAATCGGTAGGCAATCCCTCCTTGGCCGGATCCGCCATTCTAGAGCAGGCACGACCAAATCGTTAGGATTTCGGCTCCGGCGCCGGTTCATTTCGCTCGTACGCTTGGCGGCTCTTACGAATGATCCTGAGGTTTCTTACGTAAACGAACGTCCCAAAAAGTTGACCGGCAAGTCCAACCGGATCGCGCCGAAAAGCGAAATATAGCCCAAGCAATACTCCACCAAATATGCTCAGGTACCAGAAGGAGATCGGTACAACGCTTCGCTTTTTTTTCTCGGAAACGATCCATTGAACAAAGAATCGCGCGCCGAAAACGAACTGCCCGACAAAACCGAGGATGACGAGATAGCTCCAGTCCAGACCAAGGAACCGATGTCGTTCCCCGAGCCAAGTCACAGCGATCCAGGTAAGAGAATTCATGATTTCGGAATAGTGTGGAAGTGAAGCATTGCGTTACGAGAAAGTACAGGCTCATGCGGTTCCGAGTTCCGGGTTCCGGGGTTTCGAGCAGCGCTGCAACCCCAACAAGCCTTTTCGGAACCCGAAAGCCGGAACCCGGAACGCATCTTGAATCCTCCATTATCCTGCTACCTTAGGGGTAACTATGAACAAAGTACGGGTCTGGACAGGCAGCCCCTACCCTTTGGGTGCAACCTGGATGAATGATGGCGTAAATTTCGCCTTGTATTCAGAGAACGCCACCGGAGTCGACCTCTGTTTGTTTGATCACCCTGACGCAGAACGCGAAATCATTCGGGTCCGGATGACGGAGAAAACCAACCATGTCTGGCACCTGTTCTTACCCGAGATACGCCCGGGACAGCTTTACGGCTATCGCGTTTATGGCGCGTACGAGCCGCAGAACGGGCATCGCTTTAACGCATCCAAGATGTTGATCGACCCCTACGCAAAAGCGATTGCTGGCAAGATAAAGTGGGGACCGGGGATGTTCGGCTATCCTTTGGGCGGACCGGACGGCGACCTTAAACGCGATTTTCAGGATAACGCAGGGTCAACGCCAAAATGTGTGGTGGTAGATATGGCCTTTGACTGGAGCAGAGAGAAACGGCCCAACATTCCGCTGCATGAGGCAGTCATTTATGAGGTGCACGTAAAAGGGTTCAGCAAGCTCTGGGAGAAGGTTCCAGAGCCTTTGCGCGGTACGTATGCCGGTTTGGCCTCACCGGAGGCAATCAAGTATTTCAAGAAGCTCGGGGTCACCAGCATTGAGCTTCTTCCTGTGCATGAACATGTCGATGACAGTATTCTTGAGGACAGAGGCCTGACCAATTATTGGGGATACAACTCGATCGGTTTTTTCGCGCCCGAAAGCAGTTACTCGAGCAAAGGAGTTACCGGAGCTCAAGTTGTGGAGTTCAAGGAAATGGTTCGCGATCTGCATCGGGCCGGCCTGGAAGTGATCTTGGACGTCGTTTACAACCACACCGCCGAAGGCAACCATTTAGGTCCAACGCTTGCGTTCAAAGGAATTGATAACGCGGCCTACTACCGCCTAGTCCCAAACGAACGCCGCTTCTACATGGACTATACGGGCTGCGGAAACACACCGAACACCCGCAATGCATACGTCCTGCAGTTGATTATGGATAGCTTGCGCTACTGGGTCACGGAAATGCATATTGACGGGTTTCGATTCGATCTCGCATCCACCCTCGGTCGCGAAGATCATCTGGTCGCACGCGAGAGCGGCTTTTTTGATATCGTCCTCCAGGATCCGGTTATCTCGAAAGCCAAGCTGATCGCAGAACCTTGGGATGTCGGCGAAGGCGGCTATATGGTTGGCGGATTCCCGATGCCATGGTCGGAATGGAATGGGAAATACCGCGACTGCGTCCGCCGCTACTGGAAAGGCGACTCTGGCACGCTAGCGGAGCTTGCATACAGGATTACAGGCAGCCCCGACCTCTACGAGCATCAGGGGAAACGCCCCTACGCGAGCATCAACTTCGTTACTGCACATGATGGATTCACTTTGAACGATCTCGTCAGCTACAACGAGAAACACAACGAAGCGAACGGAGAAGAAAACCGCGACGGCGACAACAGTAACAATTCATGGAATTGCGGGGCGGAAGGCGAAACGAAGGATGCCACAAT
>Ga0126381_100005418_pt1 | contig 14038 bp, 16 predicted proteins | sample PanSoiMetPlot_28_FD_96465 | JGI IMG/M metagenome (GOLD analysis project Ga0126381, IMG submission 96465) | Tropical forest soil microbial communities from Panama - MetaG Plot_28 | ecosystem: Environmental > Terrestrial > Soil > Tropical forest > Bulk soil | place: Panama | collected 2016-02-17
CGACGGCCTGACGGCAATTGCCGTCGCCGGCTACTCCCTCGGCGGCAACCTCGCGCTCAAGCTCGCCGCGGAGTACGGCGATCAGGCGCCGCGGGCGTTGCTCGGCGTCGCGGCGGTGTCCCCGATCATCGAGATCGGCCAGTGCGTCAAGGCGCTCGAGCGGCCGGGCAACGCGCTCTATCAGTGGAACTTCGTGAAGGATTTGAAGCGCCGCATGCGGCGGAAGGATAAATGCTGGCCTGGACGCTTCGACGTCACACGCCTCTCATCGATTCGCACCGTTCGACAGTTCGACGATGCCTACACGGCGCCGCACTTCGGCTTCAATGGCGCGGACGACTACTACCATCGGGCGAGCGCCATGCGCGTCGTCGAGCGGATTCACGTGCCGGCGCTCGTCATCACGGCCGAAGACGATCCGTTCGTGCCGGTCGAGCCCTTTCGTGATCCGAAGGTGACCAGCAACTCGCACGTCGAGCTCGCGATTTGCGAGCATGGCGGCCACTGCGGGTTCGTGGCCGCGCCGTCCGGGGACAACGACGGGTACTGGGCGGAAGACGAGATCGTCGACTTCGTCGGCCGTCCGGCCCGCACGTAGCGTCCGGCTTTAGCCGGACGGTCCGCCTGAAGGCGGACACTACGTACGGGTTCGTGGGCGTTTCCTTCTATCGTTTGGGATGTACTTCGACGCGCGTTGCCAGATTTCCCGCGCTGTCGTTCTTGTACGACACGGTCACCTGTGAACCGCTCGACGTCGCGAGACCGGCGGCGTTGCTCTCCGCGCCAGTGATCACCGTTTTATCGTCGTAACGGAAGAGCATCTCGGCTCCGCTCGCGGATTTCACCGAGAATGCTTTCTGATCCGGCATCACGCGTGTGAGCTCGCCGGTGATCGACGCGGGCTCCGGCTCGCGGTTGCGATCCTGACTCGCCGATTGATCCGGGGTGGCTTTGCCGCCGTTCGGTTGTTGTGCGTACGCCGTGGCGCCGAGCGACACAGCCGCTGCGAACACCGCGCTCCACGTCAGCGTTTTGATGAGATTCATCCTCACCTCCTCTGCAACATTGCCGAGTGCGTTTTTGCGAGGATGATGCCAAGGCAATCGTGTTACGCTGAGATTGCTCTCCCCCACTGAAGACGATGATGGAGAAACTCGGCCGTACGTGTGTGGTAGCGCTGTGTGTGTGTCTGTGTACGTTCGCGTCTGCGCCAGTGAGAGCCGCCGGAGATCGCGAACGCATTCAGCAGATCGTGGACGACCTCAGAGCGCGCCTCGCGATTCCGCAAACCGTCACTGTCGCCGTGGTCCCGACGAATTCGCAGCTCTTCTCCGTCGCGCCCGTCGAGCATGAACATGGGACGTTTCTACTCTCGGTCGAAGAAGATTTTGCTCGTGCGTTGAACGAAGCCGAGCTGACGGCCGCCGTCGCGCACGAGCTCGGGCACGTCTGGATTTACACGCACTTTCCCTACCTGCAGACCGAAGAGCTCGCAAACGACGTCGCCGCTCGCGTCATCGACCGCACGACGCTTGGTCCGCTCTACGACAAGGTCTGGAAGAAAGCCGGAGCCGATTTAGAGCCCCAGGCGATCCATCAGCAGACGCGCGAACTCCGGCCCCTTCCCTGACTCTTCGTGCTTGAAATAGACGAACACGTCCAGGCATGACGGCGTGCTGGCGGCGATCGTGTCGGCCCAACGCTTGATGTCGTCGGGCTGATACCCTTCATCTCTCAACCTGAAGTACGCGTAGTCGGCGGTCACTCGCACCGGCGTCGAGAGCTTCTCGCTGTCGGCGACGCAGACCGCCAGGTTTCTCGCCGCCAGCCGTCCGAAGACCTCTTCATCGAGCCACGACACGTGACGGAATTCGAAGGCGCCACGCACTCCCGTCGGCAGCTGTGCCAGAAAGCCGTCGAGGAGCGCGAGATCCTTGCGGAGAAACGGCGGCAGCTGGAACAGCAGCGTGCCGAGTTTGTCGCCGAGCGTGGCCGCGACCTCGCAGAAGCGCGCGACCGAATCGCCGGCGTCCTTGAGCCGGCTGTCGTGCGTGATGCGTCGCGGCGCTTTGAGCGTCAGCTGATAGGGCGACGGCGTCTGCGCCGCCCAGCCCGACACGAGCTTTTCGGTCGGCATCCGGTAGAACGTGTAGTTGATCTCGACGGTCGGAAACCGTGCGGCGTAGTACGGCAGCATCTTGGCCGCCGCGAGATCCGACGGGTAGAAGCTGCCTTTCCATTCGGGGTAGTTGTAACCGGATGTGCCGACCCAAATCATGACCGACTAGCTTCTCACATCCATTCAACAGGGAGGGAAGGAGGAGGGGAGGTCTGACGACATTCAACGCAGAGCCGGCGATAAACTAGTCACATGTCTGGCACCCGGGCGATTGTGGTTGGGCTTGCCGTCGTGCTTGCAGTCGCATTCGCGGCGCTGTTTTTCGTACGAAGCTCGGTCAGATCCAGCGAGCACACGTATCCAATTCACGGACAGGTGCAGTCGATCACTCAGGACCGCCAGGAAGCGACAGTCAAGCACGGCGAGATCCAGGGCCTGATGCCCGCGATGACGATGCCCTACCGCTTCAAGGCGAAGTCGGAGCTCGACGCGCTGAAGCCCGGAGATGTGATCGACGGCACGCTCGTCATCGTCTCGAACGACGCGTTTCTGACCGGCGTGAAGAAGACCGGCGAAGCGCCGATCGAAAAGCCGCCGGCTGAAACGCTGGTCACCGGATCGACGCTCGACAAAGCTGTCGCGCTGCTGCAACCGGGCGACACGATTCCCGACGGGGCGTTCGTCAACCAGAACGGCCGCAAGCAGACGCTGAAAGACTTCCGCGGCTCGACCGTCGTGCTGACGTTCATCTACACGCGCTGTCCCCTGCCGACGTTCTGTCCGATGATGGATCGTCACTTCGCGACCATTCAGGAACACCTCAAGGCCGATGCCTCGCTGAAACATGTCCATCTGGTCACCGTGAGCTTCGATCCGGTGCGCGACACGCCCGCCGTCCTTCGCGCGCACGCGAAGGAGCTCGGCGCCGACCTGCGGCGATGGACGTTCCTCACGGGAGACGTGAAGGCGATCGACAACTTCGCGGGCAGGTTCGGCGTCTACGTCGTGCGCAATCCGAACGACGAGCGTGACATCACGCACAACCTCCGGACGGCGATCATCGGACCGGATGGCACGGTGAAGAAGATCTACACCGGAAACGAGTGGACACCGGACGACATCCTCGCGGACCTGAAACCCGTTGCTAACGCGGACTGAGCGGCGGCTGATTGCACGGCTGAACACGCCGGCGAAGGTCCAGCGCTTTCTGAACGCGCTCCCGTACAACAACGAGCCGCACGGCCGGGCGACGCTCCGAAGCTTTCGCGGCGTCATGAAGCACGGCTGCGCGCATTGTCTCGAGGCCGCGCTGCTTGCGGCCGTCGTGCTCGAGCATCACGGCTACAAGCCGCGCGTCCTCAGCTTCGAGTCGGCCGACCACCTCGATCACGTCATCTTCGTCTACCAACGCGGGAGGCGGTGGGGGTCGGTGGCCCGCTCGCGCGATCCAGGACTTCACGGACGCAAGCCGGTGTTCAAGACGCCGAGAGCGCTCGCCCTCAGCTACGCGGACCCCTACGTAGACAACACGGGACGCGTGACCGGCTACGCAGTCGTCGACGTCGCGAAAGAGATGGGCACCTACGACTGGCGGCACGCCGACACGAATATCTGGAAAGTCGAACGGATGCTGCTCGACTATCCGCATCACCGGCTGAAGACGTCGGACGCTCGGACGAAGTGGCTGCGAAGCCGCTATAAGGCGTTCAAGAAAGAACACCCTGACAAGAAACCGCTCTGGTATCGCGGCCGAGAGCGATGGACCGCGTTGCCCGTCGGGGATAGGGCCAGCTGGTGATTTGGTAATTTGGTGATTTCAAATCGCCAGATTGGCATCGCAAAATCACCCGATCGCCCAATGAGCCAATCCAGTGTAGATTACGCCCCATGTGGGCAGCATTGACGATTCTCGCAGCCGCGCTCCTCGGGCAGGCACCCCTGCACGACAGCCAATACTCCGACGCCGACATCAGCTACGGCGCGACGCTGTATGCGTCGAAGTGCGTCGCGTGTCACGGGACACAAGGTGACGGCATCGGCGGCGTGAACCTCCGCAGCGGCAACTTCCGGAACGCGGTCATCGATCGCGATCTCGAACGCTTCATCCGCGCCGGTTCCCCGGCCGGGATGCCGGCGTTCGCCCTCGACAACGCGGAGATGGCCGGCATCATCGCGTACCTTCGCAACATGAACGCGTTCGACAACGCGACGGTGAAGACCGGTGACGCCGTCCGTGGCCGGGCGCTCATGGACGGCAAAGGGGCGTGCATGCAGTGCCACCGCATCGGCGCCACCGGATCGCGCGTCGCGCCCGACCTGAGCGAGATCGGGTCGGCTCGGAGTGCGGGCTCGCTGCAACGGTCGCTCGTCGATCCGAACAGCCAGATGATGCCCATCAACAGGCCGGTACGCATCGTCAAAAAAGACGGCACGATCATCAACGGCCGTCGCCTCAACGAAGACACTTACACCGTGCAGATCATCGACGACCACGAGCGCCTGCACTCACTGCAGAAGGCTGACGTTCGGGAGCTCACAATCTCGACGACGTCGCCGATGCCGTCGTACAAGAGCACGCTGTCGGAGGGCGAGATTGCCGATGTGCTCGCGTATCTTTTGTCGCTGAAAGGACAGCAGCCATGACCGGGAATCGACGCGCGCTCGCCGTATGTCTCGTGTGCCTGCTCGCGCTCTTCTCGTACCGCGTGCACGGACAGATCACGTCGCAGCGCCTCACGGCGGCGCCCGACGAGCCACAGAACTGGCTGATGTACTCGGGCAACTACTCGAGCACTCGCTACAGCCCGTTGAATCAGATCACGCCCGCCAATGTGAAGAACCTCAAGCTGCAGTGGGTGTATCAGTCGCCGGTTGCGGGTGACTGGGAGACGTCGCCGCTCGTCGTCGACGGGATCATGTACATCACGCAGCGCCTCAACGACGTCGTCGCGCTCGACGCGACGACCGGACGCACGTTCTGGATCTATCGCTATACGCCTGCCCAGGATCGCATTGTCTGCTGCCGCGCCAACAACCGCGGGCTGGCGATTCTCGGCGACACGCTGTTCATGGGGACGCTCGACGCGCAACTGATCGCCATCGACGCGAAGACGGGCCACCAGCTCTGGAAAAGCGAAGTGGCGAGCACGAAGTCGGGATATTCGATCACGCTGGCGCCGCTTGTCGTCAAAGACAAGGTGATCGTCGGTGTCGGCGGCGGCGAGTACGGCATCCGCGGCTTCATCGCCGCGTACGACGTCGCCACGGGACGCGAAGCCTGGCGCTTCTACACGATTCCTGCGCCAGGCGAGCCCGGGTCGGAAACCTGGCAGCGCTGTCCGCCCGACAGCAAGGGCTTCTGCGATCCCGACGCGTGGAAGCACGGCGGCGGATCGATCTGGCTGACCGGTTCGTACGATCCGAAACTGAACCTCACCTACTGGGGCGTCGGCAACGTCGGCCCCGACTACAACGGCGCGCAGCGGCCGGGCGACAACCTCTACACCGATTCCGTCGTCGCGCTCGACGCCGACACCGGCAAGCTGAAGTGGCACTACCAGTTCACGCCGCACGACGTCTACGACTACGACTCGGTGCAGATTCCGGTCCTCATCGACCGCTGGGACGGCAGCAGCATCAACGTCATCGCGTGGGCGAATCGCAACGGCAACTTCTATGTGATCGACCGCGCGACGGGACGCTTCCTTGTCGGCAAGCCGTTCGTCAAAGTGAACTGGATGAGCGGGTTCGACGAGCGCGGCCGGCCGAAGCAGACGCCGCAAGCCGACGGCCAGGCGACCTTTCCCGGCAATCAGGGTGGAACCAACTGGTACTCGCCGTCATACAGCCCGCGCGCGAACCTGTTCTACATCTCCGCGTGGGAGGATTACGGGAGCATCTACTCGCCCGCGCCAAGCGAGTACAAGACCGGCACGAACTTCACCGGCGGCGGTCCACGCAATCTGTCAGCAGTACCGGGCGCGCCAGGTCTTGGCCGTGCGCCGATCAACACGTGGACGGAGGCGGCCGGCCACGGCGCCATTCTCGCGCTCGATCCCGGCACCGGACGCGAAAAGTGGAAGTTCAAGATGACCGACGTCACCGACGCCGGCATCCTCACGACCGCGTCGGATCTACTGTTCGCCGGCGGCCGCGAAGGCTACTTCCAAGCGTTGAACGCGCGGACGGGAGAGCTGCTGTGGAAGACTCAGCTTGGCGCGGCGATCATGAGCGGCCCGATCTCTTTCCGAGTGGGCAACAAGCAGTACGTGTCGGTCGTCTCCGGGGTGTCGCTGTTCGTCTTCGGAGTCGACGAGTAACGGCGGATCGAGCAATTCGGCGATTTCGTGATTTGGTGACGGCTATCGTTCAATCGATCGCCACATCACCCAATCGCTGAATGAACAGATTCATAGATCCTTGCACTCCGCCAGCGACGTACCGCGTACACTCACAGCCTGAGGTCGACATGCACGTCACGCTTCGGTTGTGGGCGATTGGTTCGTTGCTTGCCGCTTCCACGATTGCGCTGTCCGCGCACCACACGATCTCGGCCTACTATGACGTCACGCGGCAGGCGACGCTCAAAGGGGTCGTGGCAAGCGCCGAGTGGAAGAACCCGCATTCGTTCATCCATCTCGATGTGACCGGCACCAACGGTGGCGTCACGCGTTGGGAGATCGAGACGCAAGCGGCGTACGTACTCCGCCAACGGCATACCGATCTGCAGAACGCGATCACACCAGGGGACGCCATCAGCGTCACCGTGTGCGTCGCGAAAGATGGCGCTTCAGCCGGTTGGCTGCGTGAGCTCGTGACGCCGACGGGAACGACGATCGACTTGAGCGGCGCGGGCGGCTGCTAAGAGCGGCGCGGGATGTACGTAGCGTCCGCCTTTAGAGCGGTTTCGACTTGTACGTAGTGTCCGCCTTTAGGCGGACCTGGCGAAGTCCGGCTAAAGCCGGACACTACGTACTACACAGAAGCCGAATGCGCTCTAGGCGGACGGAGCACGTCCGGCTAAAGCCGGACGCTACCACTGGTCACTGCACCGCGGGCGACGTCGGGTTGGCGGGTGCCGACAGATTCCGCGAGAAAAACGGCAGGAGATGCGTCTGCACGCGCTCGGCCGCTCGAGCCGCATGCTCCCCCTCGTACTCCTCGTAGTAGTGAGGCACTTTCAGGCGCACAAGCGCGTCATGCAGGGCCCGGTTCGCCGGCAGCGACGAGTCCTTCGTGCCGACGTCCACCGCCACGGCGTAATAACGCCGCAGGTTGTCGGCACCGGCGTCGAGTGACGTCAAGAGCGTGTCGGCAGCGCTCATGATGTAGAGGCTTGAAAACACATCGGGGCGTTTCATGCCGACACGAAGCGCGCCCGTGCCGCCGGCTGCATACCCAGCAAGCCCTCGGCTGATCCTCGCCGCGAGCGTGCGATAGCGCATGTCGATGTTCGAGACGAGATCCTCAGCGACGAATTTCTCCCACGCTGCAGTCGCGGCAGCTGGAGCATCCGACATGACGACGATCGGCGCGCTGAATCCCTGTGCCGTGGACAGCTTGTCCGCCGCTTCGGGGAGCTTGAGGACGTCGACCGGACGTTCGGCGAGCAGATACACGACCGGAAATCGTCGCGCGGCGTCGGTCGCGTAACTCCCTGGCAGATAGACCGTCACCTCGCTGCCGCCTAGTGTGATCCGCTCTATCGTTCCGGGGCCGCTGGCGACCGGCGGCGCGCCGCCGCGACGTCCCTGCGCGCCAAGAGTCATCGCGGCGCCGGCGACGAGCGCCATGCCGACGGCGATGGTCCGCATACCCAACCCAATCATTCCGGCCTCCGCTGACTGCTGTCCTGGACACCGACCATCCTCTCGGTCCACTGCCAGACGCTAGCCATCACCTGCGGATCGCGCGAGAGCGCATTGGCGTCGACAGACTTCGACTTGACGAAGTATTTCCCGCTGACGTTCGCGACGTCTGGCGACATGGCGAGATAGAGCGAGACCGCGGCGCCCTTCGCAGGACTCAGCAGAAACGGCTTCATCAACGTAAACATGATCTTGAAGGGCAGCGGCGCGTCGGCGGGCACGATGTTCGTCGCTACGACGCCGGGATGCAGGCAGTTCGCCGCGACTCCCGTTCCTTCGAGCCTCCGCGCGAGCTCGAATGTGAACGCGTTCATCAGGAGCTTCGACTGCCCGTACGCTGCAAGCGAGTTGTACCTTCGACGTTCGTACTGCAAGTCGTTCAGATCGACGCGGGCACTGCGGTGCGCCTCGGAAGACACGTTGACGATGCGCGATGGCGCACTCTTCTTCAGGAGATCGAGCAACCGCATGGTGAGCAGCGCCGGGCCGAGGTGATTCCCGGCGACGGTCATCTCGATGCCATCGGCGGAGAGTGTGCGGTACCGTACGGCGGCGCCTGCGTTGTTGATCAGGGCGTCGAGTCGCGGGAATCGCTGCACGACCTGCGCAGCCAACGCGCGCACTGAGCTGAACGACGATACGTCTGCGACGAGTAATTCGAGTTGAGACGATCTGGTCTCGCGCCGGATGTCCGTGAGCGCGCGCTCGCCTTTTTCCTGATTACGGCAGACAAGAACGACGCGCGCGCCCATCTTTGCGAGCCCGAGCGCCGTCTCTTTCCCGATGCCGCTGTTCGCGCCTGTCACGAGGCACGTCTTGCCGTTCATGGGACCGATCGCCGAATCACTCAATCGCCAGAACGCTCAATCGAGGTCGAAATCTCGCTTCGGCCGGGTAATCGGCTCTTCGCGGGCCTGACGCAGCGCTTCTTCGAAGCGTTTCGACAGCGCATCGCCGCGCGTTCGTTCGGCGTTGACCGAGTCCTCGAACGCCGCTTCACGTCGCGCCGCCTGCTCCGCCACGATGCGATGCGCGTCGCTCAGCTCGGGCTTGTTCGGGTTCTCCACTTCCTTGTGGCCGACGACGCGACCGAGGTTGAGGTCGACGACGAGCGTCGCTTGACAGCAGGGACACGTGACTTCGATTTCCGACTTCAGTCGAGCCATCACGGTTTCTCTTTCTTCTTGAAGATACCGGTATCGCTCAGCCCATCCAGGCCGGTGCGATGAAAGTCCATGTGCATGTCGACGGGCGTGCCGCCGCCGCCCTTCGCCATCAGGTGCACGTCGCGAATCTGCTGACGACGGTAATAGAAATGGTTTCCGTACACGTCGAGAAACGCATCGAGCGACACGTCCATCCGCTGGCCAGCCGTGATCGACGCCGTCGCCACGCGATACTGACGGTTGATCCAGACTTGAACGTCGTTCCAGTCGTCTTTGGTGCGGTTGTTGATGGTGAGTCGGCTGCCTTCGAGCTGGAGCGGATCGATTTCCTGCGGCTTACTGCACGCCGCAATCAGCGACGGCAGGAGGATGGCGAGCGCGACGCCAGCGCGCGTACGCACACTAGCTTTCTTCCTCGAACTCTTCTTCCTCAGGCGGACCAAGCCGGGTGGACGGACGCAGCGCCTCGCGATAGTCGTACAACGGCAAATCGCGAACATGCAGCTGAAGCGTGCATGCCGGCGACTTTGTCTCGACAATAACCGTGACGGGGCTGCCTTCGACGCCATCCCGGAACGTGATAACACATCCGCAGGCGAGCCGCGCGTGAGTGAATCCCTTGGCCATGTGAGGGGCCGATCATATCACTAGATCAGCCGGCGTACGGCTAATCGAACGGCCCGAGCAGCGCCTCGATTTCCTTCTCGAAGTTTTGTTTGGAGGAAATGCCGGAATGTTTGGCGCAGATTTTCCCGTCGCGTGAGATGACTGCAGTCACTGGGATGCCCCAGAGCGGCCCGTACGCGTTCTGGATGTCGTCATGGTTGAGGCCGAGGAGCACGGGGTAGTTCATCTTGTACTTGGCGACGTACGGCTTCAGCTTCTCGACCGTGTCGTCGACGGAAACGCCAACCGCCTGAAATCCGCGCGAGCCGTACTTGGTCTGGAACTCGGCGAACCACGGAATCTCCATCTTGCACGGCTCGCACCACGTCGCCCAGAAGTCGAGCAGGACAACTTTGCCTTTCAGGCTCGAGAGCGCCACGTCCTTGCCGTTGACGTCCTTGAGCGTGAAATTCAAATTGGCCTTCTTCGCGTCGGCCGGGCACGCGCCGCCGTTTGCGGCGTGCGCCGAGAAATCCCACATGTCCGAATTATTCAACGTCAGCAACGCGAGCCCCAACGCGCCCAACGCCGCGAGCGTCCATCGCAGTTTCATTCAAGCCTCACCATAATTCTAGCGGTTCCCGGTTCGCTTCCCGCGTCCGCTCGCCTAATGCAGTCCCTGCTGGACAATGGCCGCGACACGCGCCATCTCCTGCTCGGGCTCGCGCGCAACCAAGACGAACGTGCGGCCGCCGTGCGACCACACGATCGCTTCGTGTCCCAACACGCCGAGGGTGTCTGGATGGCTCTCCGACACACCCGGCAATGTGAACTGCGGCAGCATGAAGACCGACAGCGGCTGCCCGTGATGGCGATACATGAGATGCGCCGCTTTGCCTTTAGCGTAGAAGCACGGGCGCGCGCCAACGAGTTCGAGACCCGCGTCCCGCGACTCGGGTATACGCACCTCCCAGCCGAACGACGACGCCATCGCTTGCTCGATCACGGCAGCGTCGGGATTCGTGCCGAGCAGCGCGTTCATCCCGAAGCATTTCAGGTGGTCGGCGGTGAGCTCCGCCGCGAGCAGGCGTGTGGACCGATCCGTCGCCTCGTACACGAAGGCGCCGCCCACCACGAGGACGAGGCCGGCGGCGATGGCAAACGGCTTCATGCGCACGCGCCAGCGCGACGCGGCGCCTGACGCCGCGACCGCGTGGAGCACGTTGAGCGCGAGGCACCGCGCGCGCAGCTCAGGAGACGCTGCGACGCGCGACATCTCCGAGCGCTTGAGGCGCACGACCTGGCGGACCGCGCGTTCGGCAGCGACGCGGGAGTGGCACGGCGGACAGCGCCGGACGTGTTCGTCGACGTGCCGCCGCGCATCGGCGTCGATGTCATCGTCGACATAGGGCGTGATGAGCGGATCGATGGTCCTACAGTCAGACATGAACGGGCCTCAGATGGTGAAGGCGATCGAACAGCAGGCGCCGGCCGCGCGAGATGCGCGACATGACGGTGCCGACGGGAATCGCGAGCATGTCGGCGATTTCGGCATACGAAAACTCTTCCACGTCGCGTAACCACACGGCCTCGCGGAAGGCCGGTGGCAGCGCGTTGAGGGCCGCCTGGAGGTCGGGCGTCAGCACGTCCCGGAGCAGGATGCTCTCCGGCGTCTCGGCGCCAGCGGTCGGCACGCCTGAGCCATCGTCGCCGTCGGCCGCGCGTTCGACGGCCTCACTGTCGACGTCCACGTGCTCGCGCGCGCGATCGCGCGCCCGGTTGCGGGCGGTGTTGTGGAGAATGGTGAACAGCCAGGCACGAAGGTTCGTGCCCTGTTTGAACTGATCGGCGGCGCGGAACGCCTTCAGATAGGTTTCCTGGACCAGATCCTCCGCGTCGGCAGGCCGGCGCGTCAGCCGCAGCGCAGTGCGATAGAGACTGTCGAGGGACGCCAGAGCGTCGGCCTCGAAGGCTGAACTCACCACCCCATAAACCCCGTCACAGCTCTGATTATTCCTCACTGACAGTCGGCTGTAGCCTCAGGGCGTCAGGGCTGGACCGCGCTGAGGACACCACCAAACAATTTACCCGCATCTGCGCGGCTCGGCGTTTGCAGGCCGTGAACGCCACAGGTAAGATCCGCCTTTCTCCCAGAGGTACCTGCCTATGCGTCCGCGTGTGTCCTTAGTCGTTGCTGTGATCGTCGCCGGCATGGTGACAACGTGGTCGGCGCAGACGTTCGCCCAGACCCCGTTCGTCCCGTATTGGGGCAAGAACAACATCCACTACGACAAGTTCGACTGGCAGATCTACACCACGGACCACTTCGAGATCTTTTTCTATCCCGAGCTCAAGCAACATATCGAACGCGTCGCGGGCTACGCCGAGAGCGCGTATCAGCAAATCAGCGCAGATCTCAAACACGACCTCTCCACGAAGGTCCAGCTGATCCTGTTCAAGACGCACAGCGAGTTCGAGCAGGAGAACGTCGACCCGAGCGCAGGCCAGGAAGGCGTCGGCGCGTTCGCCGAACCGACCCAGCACCGCATGGTGATGCCTATCGACGCGCCGCCCGACCAGCTCTACGGCCTCATCGTCCACGAACTGACGCATCAGTTCGAGTTCGACATCATCCCGCAAGGGTTGATTCGCCGAAACGTGCCCCTGTGGGTCAACGAAGGGCTGTCGGAGTACGAGCGCGGCCAGTGGACGCCGATCGACCTGATGATGGTCCGCGACGCGGCGATCTCCGACATCGTGCCGAAGATGACCGAAACCGAAGCGTACGGCGGCAACAACGCGCGCTTCGTGCCCTACAACCTCGGTCACGCGGTGTTCGAGTTCATCGAAGCGAAGTACGGCAAGGAAGGCGTTCGGCAGTTCATCTTCGCCCTGCGCAAGAGTGTCATCGGCGGCGGCGAAGACGCGTACGAAGAAGCGCTGAAGATGAAGAAGGACGAGTTCGACCAGGCGTTCGAGCGCTATCTCAAGGACCGCTTCAAGCCGTTCCGCGACAAGGAGCGTCCGGCCGACTACGGGCGCGATCTATCCCCGAACAAAGAGAAGACGCCGTACATCGAAGCCATCTCGGTCGCCCCCTCACCCTCCGGCGACCTGATTGCCGCGATGACCTTCAACCGGAAGGACGGCGAGATCGACGTCATCCTCATTTCGAGCAAGGACGGCTCGATCGTCCGCGATCTCACCAAAGGGTTCGACAAGGACATGGGCTTCGACCACATCATCCAGAACGGCGAGCGCTTCGAGATGCCGTGGATGACGTGGTCGCCTCGCGGCGACCGGCTCGCCTACTTCGTGCGCACCAACAAGGAACGCACGCTCATCGTCCAGAACGTGCTGACGAGGAAAATCGAGCAGCGCATCCCGATGAAGAGCGTCGACGAGCCCGAATCGCCGGCGTTTTCGCCTGACGGCAAGACGATCGCGTTCGCGGCGCTGCGCGGCGCGGTTGGCGACATCTACTCCGTGGATCTCGGGACGGAAACCATCACCAACCTCACCAACGACAACTTCGCCGACGCCGGTCCGACGTTCTCGCCCGACGGCAAATACATCATCTACGTCGCGCGCGTGAGCGGCAACGAGAAGCTGTTTCGCCTCGACCTCGACACGCGAAAGAAAACGCAGATCACCTTCGGCACGGTGGACGAGACGGCCGCGCAGTTCGTCGACGACCACACCCTGGTCTTCTCGTCGACCGCGACCGATCCCAACGTGCCGCTCGAGCCTGACGTCGCGCGCAACGGCAACATCTACAACATCTGGACGCTCGACATGAAGAACGGCGAGATGCGCCAGTACACCGACGCCGTCGGCGGCAACTGGTCGGCCGTCGTCCTGAACGAGGGCCAGACGAGCAAGATCGCCTTCGTCAGTTACTACAAGGGCGACTACACGCTCCACACGCTCGAGCGGAAAGAGCCGCTGCATACGGCGATGGTCTCCGACTTCGGCGCGCCTGGCGCCATCATCGACTTCCAGGCGCCGCTGCAGCACACGCTGGTGCAGGCCAACATGCGCAAGAAGAAGACGTTCGAGAAGATGTTCCTCGAGGGACGTCCGCCTGTGAACGTCGGCGTCACGAGCAACGGCGACATCTTCGGCGGCACCGCGGTCACCTTCGGCGACGTGCTCGGCGACAAACAGTTCAACTTCACCGCGGCGTCCATCGCGCAGTACCGCACCTTCGCGCTCTCGTACGTGAACATCGGCCAGCGCTTCCAGTACGCGCTCCAAGGCTATTCGCAAACGCTGTTCTA
>Ga0126381_100005419_pt1 | contig 14037 bp, 11 predicted proteins | sample PanSoiMetPlot_28_FD_96465 | JGI IMG/M metagenome (GOLD analysis project Ga0126381, IMG submission 96465) | Tropical forest soil microbial communities from Panama - MetaG Plot_28 | ecosystem: Environmental > Terrestrial > Soil > Tropical forest > Bulk soil | place: Panama | collected 2016-02-17
ACGCAGCAGCGCGCGATCGAGGCTCATCGTCATGAACACCGGCGTCTTATCGAGCGGAACATCTTCGCGCTTATCGCCCAAATCGAAATTGTCGTATTCGCCCTTCAGCGCGGAAACATTGATGTTCATCCACTGCACCGGCTTGTCAGTCGCGTTGTAGATCGCGTGCGAATGCCCCATCTTCGCCGGCGCTCCCGCAGGACCCTTGAGCGTCGACGTGCGCCCGTCGATCGTGAACTGCGCCTCCCCGTCCAAAATCACGAACATCTCTTCGCAATTGTTATGGAAATGATGGCCGATGCCGCTTTTGGGCTCGATCACGCCGCGATGCAGGAATTGCAGATTTGTATCCAAGGAATGAAAATCGAGCAGCGCAGTAAAATCGACCTTCCCTGCGCCGCCATGCACCGAAGCAGATGGCCGATACTTCGATGGATCCGTGTGAGCGATGCGCGACGCCAGTGGCTCCAATGCAATTAGTGGGACAAGCGCGTACCCCGCCCCGGCGATGGCGGCAACAATCAATACAGGTTTCATTTTGGTCTCCTTGAGCGTTTCAGAGCGTACCACGCTCTTGTGCAGGATCGAGAGTCTGTGACATAATCTCGCGAGCGCTATTGTAAGCGTTTTCAGCACCGATTTCAGAGGTTCAAATGAAGAAACTCTCCCGCCGGACATTCTCCACAGCCGCCATTGCGGCCCCCTGGGTTCTTCGCGCTCAGCAAGCGCCGCTCAAAGCCCGCATCAAAGTCGACACCGAACGCGTAATTGACGATATCGATCCCAAGGTCTATGGCAACTTCATCGAGCACCTCGGCCGCTGCATCGAAGGCGGCGTCTTCGACGAAAACTCGCCGCTTTCGGACACGAACGGTTACCGCCGCGATGTCGCGGACGCCGTTAAGAAACTCGGAGTCTCCATCCTCCGCTGGCCCGGCGGCAACTTCTCTTCGAACTACCACTGGAAAGACGGCATCGGCCCTCGCGACAAACGCCCACCCCGCCTGGAAATGGCCTGGGGCACCGTCGAAAGCAACCGCTTCGGCACCCATGAATTCCTGAACTACTGCGAGATGGTGAAGACCGAGCCTTACATCTGCGCGAACCTGGGCACCGGCTCCTGGGAAGAAGCGCAACAGTGGGTCGAGTACGTGAACTCCTCACAGGACACCGCTATGACGCGCCTGCGCAAAGAGAACGGCCGCCGCGATCCTTGGAAAGTCACCTATTGGGGCTTAGGCAATGAAATGGACGGGCCTTGGCAGATGGGCCACAAGAGCGCCGAAGACTACGGCAAGTTCGCGCTCGAAACGGCGAAGCTAATGAAGTGGACCGACCCTAATATCAAGCTCATCGCCGCGGGCTCATCCAACTACTCGAACGGAATCGATTGGATCGGCTGGAACCGCACCGTGCTCGATTTTCTGAAGACCCACGCCGATTATCTTTCCCTGCACATGTACGTCGGCAACACCGCCAACGACTACAGCGAATTCCTGACCAACAGCCTGCTGCTTCAAGAACGCATCAAGATCACCGAAGGTGTGATCAACGGCGTAATGGCCAGCCAGCGCGGCCGCAAGGTGTACATTGCGTGGGATGAGTGGAATGTCTGGTATCGCGCGCGTGGAAACTCCGAGCGCGGCCGCCGCATTCTCGAAGAGCGCTACAACCTGGAAGACGCGCTCGTTATTGCCACGTTCCTCAACACGTTCATCAACAACGCGCACATTATCAAGATCGCGAATCTGGCGCAGCTTGTGAACGTCATCGCCCCGATCTTCACCGACGAAAAGCGCATGTTCCTCCAAACCATCTACTACCCGCTTGCGCTATTCGCCAACAACACCAAGGGCAAGGCGCTCGAGCTTTTCGTCAAGAGCCCGATGTACAAGAGCAAGGCCGTCGGCGAAGCGCCGCATCTCGATGTTTCGGCCGCGCTCGATAACGGAACGCTCGTCGTCAATGTGGTGAATCGCCATCGCGATCAGCCAGTTGAGACCGATATTGAGCTCGAAGACAAACAGTTCACCGGCCCGGTGGAAATTTCGGAAGTCACCGCCGCCGACATCAAGGCCGAAAACAACTTCGATTCAACCACCGTCAAGACAATGCAGCATTCCGCACGCGCCGACAAGAACGTGCTGCGCATGAGCTTTCCGCCTCACTCTTATACGATGCTGAAAGCGAAACTTGCCTAGCGCACTCGCTCGTGCGAGTTATATAAGCAATGGCCGTTGTCGCAGGAGTAGATTTCGGAACTTTAAGTGTTCGCGTCTCGATCGTCTCGAGCGAGCGCGGCCGTCTCGCCTCCGGCATTGCGGAATACCCGCTGCACCGCAAACGGGAGGATCCCGATCACGCGACGCAGAGCCACGCCGACCACATGAAGGCTTTGGCCGAAGCGATGCGGCGCGCACTGGCTAACGCCGCGACATCAGGCGACGAGATCGAAGCCATCGCGCTCGATACAACTGGTTCGAGCGTCATCCCCGTCGGCGATTGCCTTCTGCCGCTCGACGACTATTACTTGTGGTGTGATCACCGTGCGGCAGGCGAAGCGTCGTCGATCACGAAAATCGCGCACGCAGGCAAGCTCGAAGCGATTGAATGGTGCGGAGGAACTTACTCTTCGGAGTGGGGCTTCTCCAAACTTCTCCATTGGCTGCGGAACAATCCTGACAAGCGCGAGCGCTTCGTCACTGCGTTCGAACACTGCGACATGATCACCGCCACGCTCTGCGGAATCACAGATCCGAAAGACGCGCCGCGCAGCATCTGCGCGATGGGTCACAAGTGGATGTGGAACGCGGGACTCGGCGGACTTCCTTCCGAAGAGTTTCTCCGCTCCGTCGATCCTCTGCTTGGTGGGGCTCGCGAAAAGCTCGACGGCCGCTATTCGACATCCGATCAAATCGCTGGACATCTCGCGCCGCAGTGGGCGGCAGCTCTCGGCCTGCGCGCGGGCATTCCCATACCCGTAGGCGCCTTCGACGCGCACTGGGATGCGATCGGCGCGGGCGTTCGCACAGGCGATGTCATTAACGTGGTCGGAACTTCGACCTGCATTATCGCGGTCGCAGACGACGTGAAGCTGATTCCCGGCGTGTGCGGCGTTGTAGTGGGATCGGTGCATCCGCAGAAGACCGGCATCGAAGCGGGCCTCTCCGCGACGGGGGACATCTTCGATGCGATCGTTCGCCGCGCAGGTACGACCGTCGAAGCGCTTTCGCAGGAACTCGCAAATTATCACGCCGGTCAGACGGGCCTGCTGCGCATGACTTGGGACAACGGCGATCGAACCGTGCTGGTCAATCCGGATTTAGGCGGCATCACTCTCGGCTGGAATCTGATGCACACCGCAGCCGATGAGCTGTTTGCGGCCATCGAAGGAACCGCGTTTCACACGCGCATCATCCTGGAGCGAATGGAAGAACACGGCGTGCCCATTCATCGCGTCATCAACGGCGGCGGCATACCGCAGAAGAACGACGTTCTGAATCGCGTGTATGCGAACGTGCTGAACAAACCGGTGCTCGTGCCCGAGTCGGAAGTGACGAGCCTCGGCTCGGCGATCTTCGCGTTCCTCGCGGCAGGCGCGTTCCCCAGCATCGAAGCCGCGCAGGATAAATTATGTCCGAGCTATCGCGTGATTGAACCCGATCCGCACGAAGCAGCGGTGTATGAGAAGCTCTATGCGCTGTACAGGAAACTTTACTTCGGTTTCGGCCAGGCGAAAGGCGCGAGCGTGAATATCGGTGATGTGCTGCCGCGTCTCCGGCGCATTGCCGCAGCGGCGCGAGGAGCGAAATGAGCGTCGACGAATTGCGAGAAGAAGTTCTCAAAGCCAATCTCGAACTGGTGCGCCGAGGCCTGGTGCTTTACACCTTCGGCAACGCGAGCGGCATCGATCGCGAACGCGGGCTCGTCGCAATCAAGCCGAGCGGCGTTCCCTACGATGGTATGCAAGCGACGGACATCGTCGTCGTCGACATGGATGGCCGGACGGTCGAAGGCAAGCTGCGGCCGTCTTCCGATCTCGCCACGCACCTGATCCTATATCGCGAATTTCCGGAGATCGGCGGAGTGGTGCATACGCATTCGCGAAACGCCACCGTGTGGGCGCAGGCCGCGCGTGAGATTCCGTGCTTCGGCACGACGCACGCGGATTACTTCTACGGCCCGGTGCCCGTGACGCGACACTTGGGACCTTTGGATATAGAGGACGGCTACGAAGCAAACACCGGGCTCGCAATCATCGACCGATTCCGCAGCCTCGACGCTTCGAGAATGCCGGCGGTCTTGGTTGCGGGACACGCTCCTTTCACTTGGGGCGCGAACGTTGCCGAGGCCGCGCATCACGCCGTGATGCTCGAAGAGGTAGCGCTCACGGCGCTTCAAACATTGGCGGTGAATCCCTCAGCGGCGCCGATTTCGCAGGTGCTGCTCGACAAGCATTTTTTCCGAAAGCATGGACGAAACGCATATTATGGACAAGCAAAGACGTAGAATCCTCGAAGGCTCGTTGGCCCTGGGTGTGCTCGGCACATTCGGGTGTTCGGCGGAGAAAGACACTGTGGCGGCAGCGACGAAGACGGAATGGGGTAAGACTCGCGACGGCGAATTCGTGGATATTTTTACTCTCAAGAACGCGACGGGCGTCGAGGCGCGCATTATCAACTACGGCGGCATTGTGGTGTCGCTTAAAGTGCCGGATCGTACGGGCGCTATGGGCGACATCGTTGCGGGGTTTGACAGCTTCGACGATTACTTGAAGCCGCCTCCTTACTTCGGAGCACTGATTGGCCGTTACGGAAACCGCATCGGCGGCGCGCATTTTTCTCTCAACGGTGTCGAATATAAGCTGCCCAAGAACGATGGCGAGAACACTTTGCACGGCGGCCTGAGAGGCTTCGATAAACGTGTGTGGAGCGCGAAGGAGATTTCGCCACAAGCGCTTGAGCTTACCTACGTAAGCAAGGACGGCGAAGAAGGATTTCCGGGTACTTTGACCGCTACGGTGCGATACACGGTTACCGATGCGAATGAGTTGAAGATTGAGTATTTGGCTGCCACGGACAAGGACACAGTGGTGAATTTGACGCACCACGGCTACTTTAACCTCGCGGGCGACGGCGACATCCTCAGTCATGAAGCGATGATCAATGCGGATCGATTTACGCCAATCGATAAGGGGTTGATTCCGACGGGCGATTTGAAGAGCGTCGCCGGAACTCCTTTCGATTTTCGAACGGCGAAGGCAATCGGCTCGCGGATTGAAGAGAAAGACGAACAACTGGCCTTCGGGCGCGGCTACGATCACAACTGGGTCTTGAATCGAACAGGCGCCGGACTCGAGTTGGCGGCGAGGGTGACCGATCCCAGATCCGGCCGCATCATGGAAGTATGGACCACAGAACCCGGTCTTCAGTTCTACACCGGCAACTTTCTCGATGGCTCGTTGAAAGGCAAAGGCAAGACGTACACCCGGCGTTCGGCGTTCTGTATGGAAACGCAGCATTTTCCGGATTCGCCGAATAAGCCCAGCTTTCCTACGACGCTGTTGAAGCCAAGCGACAGATATCAGACGACGACAGTCTACAAGTTCTCAAAGTAGCCTCGATTGGTTACGATAAAGAATCTTGGCTGACCGAATGAGCTTAGAGGACGTCGCGCGACGAGCGCGTGTTTCTCCCGCAACTGTCTCTCGCGTTCTGAATAATATCGGAGTGGTCAAGGCCAGCACGCGTAGCCGCGTTCTCAAAGCCATCGAAGAGCTGAAGTATTATCCGAACGTTCACGCGCGGGCGCTGGCCGGAGGCGCAACGCGAACGCTCGGACTGATCGTGTCCAACCTCGAAAACCCGTTCTTTCTCGATATCTTTCGAGTGCTTGAGCAGGAAGCGCACACGCACGGCTACGAGGTTCTGATCGCCAACACCGATTACGATCTACAATGGCTGAAATCGAGCGTTCATATCATGCTGGGACGGCGAGTCGCAGGCTTGGCGCTGATCGTTTCGGAGATCGATCGCGGCATTCTGGATGAGCTCGAAGAGCGCAAGGTTCGTATGGTGGTGTACGACGTGGGGTCCCCGCGCCGAAGCATGACCAGCATCAAAGCAAATTATAAGAAGGGCATCGAGCGTGTAGCGGAATACTTGCGAAGTCTGGGACACAAGCGCTTTGCGTTCGTAGGCCACCACACGGCGCTTGGTCCGCTGAGCGACCGCAAGCGCACATTCGTCGAAGTAATGCAGCGCTATTCACCGGAACTGCAGTTCACTACCGTGGCCGATTCAGACGATTACGGCGGCGGAAGAAGGGCCGCGCAACAACTACTCTCTTCCAAGTTCCGTCCCACAGCGATTCTTTGCATCAACGACTTCATGGCCGTAGGCGTGCTTCGCCAGTTGCGCGATATGAACATAGACGTGCCTGGACAGATTTCGGTAACCGGGTTCGACAACATCACGCTTTCTGAGGTCGTGCACCCAGCGATCACCACGCTCCACATTCCTCGCGATCAGATCGGTCGGCAAATCTTCGCAAGCCTTACCGCGAAACAGCCGCCGAAACTGCAGCAGGAAATCATCATTACGCCCGATCTGGTAGTGCGCGAATCCACCGGCAGGGCTCCGGCCGATAATTAGCTTTTTGATAGCTCCCCGGTTGCTCGTCGTGAAACGCGAATTACGGTACGACACCTAAGAACAGTAGTCAAATTTGAACCATTGAGCAATCGTTTTTCGTTCTCGTTTCCTCGGCCGCTGTGATGAAACGCATCAGTGATCGATAGAAGCACTGCCGTCGAGATGGTCAGAGCGCTCTAGACCTGCGTCTTCTTCGTCGACAGCCGCGCAGGAGTAACCACGCCCTGCAGTGAGGGAGGCCATGGCCTGCCGAGCACGATATGCGGAAGCCCCAGGGTGCATATCGGACGGACGAACAACACCCCAGCTAATTGCGATCAACCGCAGAGCGTTGACAACCTCAGAAGCCGCGATAATCGCCGTCGCGTAGCTCGGAAGGTTCACAACGGCCGCGTGCATTTCCCGGTATGAATAATCTGGCGCCCCAAGCCTTTGCCCAAGCCGTGATCGATGTCAACCGTTTCGCACGCAAGGTGATCAATCGCCCAACGGGCGTCAAAATACTGCGCACCTGTAGTTCAACGGGTGCGCGCCGGTGGTTCTGGCCAAATTGTCTTGATTCTCAAGAACTTGCCAGGCTTCGGAAGATGCCAACGATGGTGGACTGGGTCCAGTCCATGGATGCTTTACGTGAGTGAAAGGACGCGATTGCTGCTCCCGCCTTCGGGTCGGTCGCGCCAACCACCGAAGACGAACCTTCGTCGGGATGACCAGGAGGCAGAGGCGACACTCTGCCTCCTGGTAAATTGTGGCGATCATTGCTTACCTGTTGGTCTTGGCCTATTGGAGTTTGCTCAATTGGGCTTTCGACGAACCCGAAACGCTTGCCGACGCCGGATTCACTGGTATCACCACCGGAGCCCTTAGTCCGTAATCAGAAGCGTGACGAACTTAGCCGGCGCCAACGCAAATCGTGAAGTCTTCATAGTTGTGCCCCGCCTATGCCGACCGCAGAGACGACTTTGACGCCTGATTCACGGACTCCTTAAGCCAGTCTTCAAAACGAATCGAGCCGAGCCGGGCGCCATCGCCAGGAACCAGCGACCTCTCGCTCACCTGGATACCGTAATACCGTGCCTGCGGGTCAGCGATTACCTCGTGCGGATCCTTCCGGGCAGCCAAGTCGCGCCGGATGGCTTCATCCAGACGAAACTGCTCCGGCCCTCCGATTTCAACCATGCCATTCACACGTGCACTCGTTGCGGCTCTCGCCACTTCACTGGCGACATCATCGGCAGCCATAGGCTGGAACAACACCGAAGGCAGGCGGACCTCGTTACCCACTGTGGAATAATCGGCAATCGGCTTTACGAATTCGAAGAACTGCGTCGCACGCACAATCGTGTAAGGAATGGAAGAGGCTTTGATCAAGTTCTCCTGAGCGAGCTTCGCGCGGAAGAATCCGCTTTCAACGAGGCGTTCCGTTCCCACCACCGACAACGCAACATGATGCCCGACGCCCGCCACCGCTTCCTGCGCGAGAAGGTTTCGAGTTGATGTTTCGAAGAAGTTCAGCACGGCCGCGTCTTCCCACGAAGGAGAATTCGTCACATCGACGACCACCGAAGCGCCTTTCAGCGCGTCTGCGAGTCCTTCGCCCGTAATGCTGTTTACGCCGGTATCGGGCGAAGCGGCCAGCGCTTCGTGCCGTTGCTCGCGAAGCTTCCTGACGAGCTTCGTTCCAATCAGTCCAGTACCGCCAATAACTACGATTTTCATGATGGTCTTTTTCTTTCTTCGCCGGCGCATTTTGTAAGGTCCGGCTCTCACTTGCTAAGATCGGAAAGTCACCGCGTTTGTGACATTATTTTTCGGATGCCGATCAGCTTTTTTCAAACATCTTTCACGAATTCGCGCTCATGAAATAACGATGGGCCGCGACGTGAGCAGTACAATTCTTTATGGAGAAGACGGCGCGTTACGATGACGCAGGGAAAAATGTCCGTCTCCGAGCTTTGCGGCCTCGTCTGTTCGGTATCGCTTACCAAATGCTCGGAAGCGCCGCCGAAGCCGAAGACCTGGTGCAAGACGTGTGATGCGAGTCCACGATTGTAAGGCAGTGGGTCGATATCGACGGCATGGTTCTTGCTTAACACCGTAAGTGCAATGCCCGCCATATCGTGGAGCGTATCTGTCCGGGTCTTTCGCGATTAGATCACGATGCTCCGCCGAGGTGAAATGCCAGTTCGCGCCATTCCAAAGGGTAGGCAAACTGAGCAGCGCTTTAATCGGCTTTGAATCCGTAAAATATCCAACGGAATCGTAGCCTTGAATAGCGATGCCAGATCGATCATGATTGACCGGATCCGACTTCGAGCCCGCGAAAGTCGCAAGCGAAATCGCGCCAAGTAATAAAGAGTTCTGCGTGTTCTCATGTCCTCGTAATCCGAGTTTAGACACAATAAGTCACTGAAGAACCAACAACATCACGTTTCGCTTCCGTGTGATTTCGGGCAGGCATCGGTTATCACGTAGACAAGGAGATCGAGCGCTCCCACCGTCGGAGGGCTGATTCGGCCAGCAGCGGATATTCCGGATATACCGCTAGGGCCTGCGCGCGACGGATGTTGTTGGATCACAACCAACCTCCCAACGTCGCGGAGTAAAACTCGGCGGTCTTCCACTCGGGAAGTAAACTCGGGGCTGGGGATCCCCTAAATAGAACTTATGACCGCAGAACTACCCATAACGATTTAGGCGAAGCGAGAGTATCACCGCGCTGCCATTCCACTTCACGCGCCAATACCGCGCTTTGATCGAGAAATACTCGAACCGCCACCGCACACGCCATGCGAATCAAAGTAGCTCCAGGACAAGTGTGCGCACCCGCCCCTAGCGCCAGGTGTCCACTCTCTTTCCGCCCAACATCGAACCTCTCGGGTTCCGCAAACTGCTCCGGATCCCGATTCGCCTCCGCGATCTTCAGCGAAACCTTCTCGCCTCCCGCATCAACTCTCGCGAGCGAATGCACCAACCCCGCGTGGCGCAGTAACTCCTCGACCGCCTTCGGAATCATGTCCGGCGCGATCTTTTGCGGATGCTTCAGCAGCGCAACCCACGCGTTCGCCAGAAACGCAGGCAGGGTCTCGGAAATTCCGACAAACAATGACTTTTCCGCCTGTCGATTCCGAAACCACACCTTCCGTATAACCCGAATCCGCAAAAGCGGGAAGCGCCCGCGCATCGCCATGTTTAAAGTCCAGGGCCTGAGCACTTGGCCCACAAGATCCACCGGCTCGCCATCACGAAGCGCACCGAGAATCCGCCGAAGATCTTGCTCAATCTCGCTTTGCCAACCCAAAATCTTCTGCGGAGAAAGAGCGTCGAGGAGTGCCTCGCGGACCTGCGCGCCTTCACCGTGTTCCTGCTTCAACGCCGGATCACGCAGCGCAGCCAGCACCTCCGCATATCTGCTTAGTTGCCTGTACACGTTCGGAAATCTGGGGCGAGTGAACCTGTTTCCACGGCGTGGCTAGCTTAACGAGCACACGCATCGCTGGCAAATCGGATTCGAAGCGATCTCCAATGAGTTACGAAACATCTCCGCATCCGGCCCGTTCACAATCTCTTCGAGCGATTGGCCAGAGTGTATGTTGCCGACCGTTCTATGGAAAAAACAAGGCCTTACCGAGCCATCGGCCTCGACAACTATCGATTTCCAGGGCGCGCGACAAGCAGGAGCGACTGGCTCTACGCACCCGAGATGCGCCCGAAAATGCATCGCGATTCGATGAAGCTTTTCTGTGGACTCCAGCACGAAACTTCCGAATCGCGCCAAACCTTTCAGTTCGTGGACCAACTGTGAAATTTGTTCCGGATCCAGCGCCACGGAGTCTTGTTTTTTTTCGGGCCAACCGGTTGGCCGCGCAAAAGCGCTCGACGCTAGGTCCGCCGCTAAAAACGAAATCGACTTCAGATTCATCGATTGCGCCGCCTCCGCCGTCTCACAGAGCCGGCTGAAGTTCTTCCGCTGCACCGTGCACCGGGCCGCGATCGGGATATTAGGCAGGGCTTCCACGCCCCTCCTCAAGGCAGCAAACGCTCCCGGAACCCCGCGAATCGCGTCGTGAATTTCCCGCGGACCATCCAGCGAGACGATCACATCGTCGACATGTTGAGCAATCTGCTTGGCGTATCGTTCGAGAAGAAGGCCCGAACTTAGCAGCGTGATCGAAATGCCACGTTCGCGCAGCACGGAACACATGGGCCACAAATCGGAATGCATCAGCGGCTCCCCACCCGTGAGCACCACACACTTTACTTGCAGCTCTTCGATGCTCGGGAGCATGCGCGTGAGATCTTCGGCGCTGATCTCCTTGGCTTGGGTAGTCTTCCAGATGTCGCACATCGTGCACCGGCAATTGCAGCGGCTGTGCGGATTCAGAACAAGAATCGGAAGCGTTTCGAGCTTCACACTACTCCTACTCGTTTTCCAGCCAGGCAATACTCATCGCCCAGCGAATTGACAGTCTCTTCGTGGAATGTTCGGACATCCACGTCTATGAAATATTTCCCCCGCCCCTCCAGACAAAAGGCGTAAGGTAACAACGGCAGGACGCTGAGACGCATTCTCCCACAAGTCATGACGAGCGTGGGATTCGATTCGAGCAGCGCTTCCGCCGGAGTCTGCCCCCGATCTTCGAACGCCGCCAAATCCGCCACACCACCTTCGCGAATTTCTCCCTGTCCGTCTGTAAGACGCAGGACCTCCGCGGCCCGTTTCGTAACCATCTCATAGACTCCCGGCTGCTCACAGGCTAGTGGCTGCCTCACCGCGCGAATTTCATCGAGCAAGTCTCCTTGCGCGGTTATCGCGGAGTCGGTTCCCAGCGCGATCTTCAGGCCGCTATGGAACACTCGATCACTGAGTGTCCGTCCGTACACAGATTGGTTGGATTTCGGACACCAAATGATGGAACATTGGCGCGCCCGCAGAAGATCCAGGCTTGCTTCATCCAGCGCCAGCGCGTGCACCAGCACGGTCCGTTCGCTCAACACACCCAGCGCATCCAATCGCGAAATCTCCTCATGGGTGCGATCATCGATTCCTTCCGCCGCGTGAAGGATGAATGGCTGATCCGCGGGAGTCGCCAAAAAGCGTTCCCGGAGATCGGGAGAGAAATCGAGCGAATGCGCCCAGCCGTAATGCCTCACCACGTTGACCGGGAAGTTCTCATCAAAAATAGGCGAGTACTCGTTGTGATGGGCTACAGTCGTCACTCCGCTCACAAGATTCTTTATCCCGCCCCAAAGCAACCTCGCGCGCTTCGATAACGATAGATGTTCCTCGATCGGCGACTCATGGGGACGATAAATATCTGCCGCCCACTCCTTCGCATTCGCGTACAATCCTTGGCCGAGCTTCGGAAAAAGATTGAATTCCAGGTGATCGTGCGCGTTGATCAATCCCGGCAACAACAAGTGGCCGCTAAGATCGAGAACTCCATCGCCACGATCGCCGGAGAAGGAAATCCGCCCATCATGGACAAACAAATCACGGCGTTCGGACCGAATCGCATCCATCGCGATTCGTGCACCTGCAATCTTCACACCGTGTTCCAGCCTGCGATAAAAATTGCGGGAATTTGTCTGGCCGATTCAAAGTGACCGCCTTTACCCGCTTGTTTGAAGATCGCGCGTTCCGGCTCGCCGAAGAAAGCTTCAAGTTGCCAGTCGGACTCCGGCAGGGAATAACTTCGGTTCGCAATTTCGTAGCTCTGTCCTTGCGCGCGGAAGGACCGTACCCATCCGGCCTTGAGCGCTTTCGGATGAAGATCACTGATGACTACGTTGCGCGCCACGCGCTTCATCTCTCGAAGCGCCATCAACGGCGACTCCGCGTATCCGAGCGACAAAGAGCAAATCGCGAGATCGGCGCATTGATCCGGAAACGGAAGCCGTTCAAGCGAGCCTTCAACCAGCCTCCCGCGCAGGCCCTGCTTCAACGCTGCAACTTTTAGCATCTCTCTCGAAAGGTCCATCCCATAGGCGCTCGCTCGATAATTCAACGCATATTGGAGCCACCGGCCCGTGCCCGTACCCAAATCAAGTACTCGCATTCCAGGTGACAGATCGAGACACTCGCGCATCATCCGAGCTTCCAAAGCGACAACCGGATTCAGGTCCGAGTCATAACTCTCAGCCCACAATGCGTACGCATCGCGCGGGTCGAGCGAGGTCACAAACTCTCCCAACGCGGCTTGCGTAAGGAAACAACTTTCTCAGCCCATGCGAGTTCCAGCGGAAAGTCATAGAAGCCCGTCGCGTAGCGCCAGCTGCTCAGGGATTGCAAAAGCATCCGCCCCCATTTTGGCAGGCGGATATCCTGCACCGTAGGCCAGCGTGAATTGATCACTAGTTCAAAATTATCGATACGGCGCTTAATGCGCCCGGGAAGCCATGGGAGGCGCGGATCCTGGCGAATCGTGAAGTTGTACCAGCGCTCGGACGCCCATTCATCCGGCGTTTGCGGAAATTGGATCTTGCCTTCCACGTCGCCATACATGCCGTCCGGATGCGGCGTCGGAATGTAGTGCTGAACGATGATCTCCGCATCGGGATTCAAGCGCTTGATCTTGCGGACGAACTGAATCGTCCGGCGAGTGTCTTCCGCCGGAGCGTTCGGATTGCCGACAACGAACGAGAACTCAGGGATAATGCCAAACTCGCGGATGCGCGCCGCAAGTTCGATCGTCTGTTCCGCCGTGATCTTCTTGTTCATCTGCTCCAGAACTTCATTCGAGCCGGATTCCGCGCCGAAGAAGATCATCGTGGCTCCGCAGCGGCGGATCTCGCGCAGGGCTTCGTCCGAATAACGCAGGAATGTGTCGATGCGCCCTTCCGCCCACCACTTCAAGTTGAGCGGCGTGAGCAACTCGGCCTGGCGGCGCGCGTGGCTTTCGTTCAGGAAGAAATTGTTGTCGTAGAACTGGACGGCGTCGATCCCGAATTTGCGTTGAAGGTATCCAAGCACTTCCGCCGTGCGCTCCGGCGCTTCGGTCTTTTGACGGCCGTCGAAGATGGGGACGACACCGCAAAACTGGCAGCGGAAGGGACAGCCTATGCTCGCGTGATAAACTGCCGTGCGCTTGCCCAGAAAGGTCGGAAGGAGATACCGCTCAACCGATTCGAGCCGGTGATAAGGCAGCGTCGGAAAGTCATTCGGGGAGCGTAGCGGGCGCTCGGCATTGTGAACGTGCAATCCGAATGCGTCTTTGAAGGACAGGCCCCGCACATCCGTAAACCTGCGCAGGCCGCGCAGTGCTTCAAGTAATTCGAGCAACGTATCTTCGCCTTGACCTTTGATCGCGTAATCGACATAAGGCGCATTAAGCGTCGCGTCTGTGTAGAGCGAAGGAAAGTAACCGCCCCAGACAATCCGTAC
>Ga0126381_100005420_pt1 | contig 14037 bp, 6 predicted proteins | sample PanSoiMetPlot_28_FD_96465 | JGI IMG/M metagenome (GOLD analysis project Ga0126381, IMG submission 96465) | Tropical forest soil microbial communities from Panama - MetaG Plot_28 | ecosystem: Environmental > Terrestrial > Soil > Tropical forest > Bulk soil | place: Panama | collected 2016-02-17
ACTCAATCTGATCACGTCTCTTTGACCACGTCCCGTGGCCTCTTGTCGCTTCGCAGCCCGACGAACGACGCATGCCGGAGACGCTCATCTGGTGTCCACTCCGCGAACTCGATCTCATCCACCATCTTCGGTTTGAGCCAGACGCTGTGACGGACGTGGACCGTGTGCACCTCATTGCACAAGCAAGTTTAGCGTGCTGGAATGTGTCACCGATCCACTAGAAGCAGTCACGGTTACGGCGTAACTTCCCGGCAGAGAGCCAGTCGTGTATGGGACCGTCACGTTGTAGGCACCGCTCGTTGAACTCAGATAAGTGGTATCACCCGAGTAAGCAGCAGCTACGGTGTGAGCACCAGCAGTCGAAAACGACGTCTGGAATTGTGCGCTTCCATTGCCTAGGCCTACGGGAGGACCTGAGTTGGTCCCGTCTACGCTGAACTGCACACTCCCTAACGGAGTTGAAGTGGAACCGATCGCGGCAACTGTTGCCGTGAACGTATCTGTGCTCCCCTTTGCGGGTGTCTTCGAACTCGCAGTGAGCGACGTCAATGTGGAGTATTGCGTCGGTGAGGTTGATGTTGAACCGCCCGAACCGCCTTCGCCACAGCTCGAAACACCGACAAAGATCGCGCATGTCATGCAGCTCCAAAGGACCAGTTTCTTGCGCCTCTGGTACGGCACCATGACAAAGAACAAAAACGCTATGGAAATGCTGCTTGCGCCCGCAATCCAGCGGAAGCGTTTCGATCGATTTGAGGCCAGCGGCCCAGAACTCACCGACTGGGCCTGCGTTGTCGCGATCGTCAACGAAGTGCTACCCGAAGTTGTCAATGAATTGGGTGAGAAAACGCAGGAAGCCTGGGCCGGTAGCCCTGAGCAGGAGAACGTCACAGTCCCCGAGAACCCGTTTTCATATCCGATCTGAACGACTGCCGGACTCGTCGTCTGTCCGTTGGTGACGGTGAGATTGTTGGGATTCAGAGAAATCGCGAAGTCTGGCACAACGATCCAGATATTCACCGAAGGCGACATGCTCGCGAGGTAATTTGAATCTCCGGTGTAGGCAAGCGTCACTGGATGCATGCCCGACGAAAGCCCGGCCGTTGGGATCGTCAGATTCGCGGCACCAGTTAGTTCACTCCCAAGGTTGGGACCGGCTACGACAGGCACCGGATTGCCTACGTTCGTTCCGTCAATTGCAAGTTGCACCGTGCCCGTCGGAGTTGGATATGAAGGCTCAGACGGGGGTGGCAGATTTGCGACGATGATGCTCGCGGTCATATTGACCGGTGTCCCGCCGAGGATGTTCTGATATGCCGACAACATAAAAGTTGTTTGGGAGGATACAGGGCCACTCACATAGGTAAGATTCAGCGGCGCGCTGGTACAGCTTGCGTAATTGGAATCGCCCGAGAACGTGATCGTGATTGGACTGGTTGCCGACTGCAATTGAGAGATCTGAAACGTAAGCTGTGGAATTGTTGCTCCCGGGAGTTGGAAAGCCCCACCCGAGAGCGCTCCACTTCCATTGCCTGTCACAGCTGTTGGCCCCGCGATAAGAGTGGACCCGGAGTAAACGCTTATCGTTCCGGTAGGAGCGACCATGTTGCCCAGCGTTGCAGCCAGCTGAGCTTGGTAGAGCTGGGCATATACATTCAAGACCAAAACCCATCCCGGCCTGAGCGTAGTCGTGTTGGAAATTACGTTGCAGCTCATTTGCGCGGGCGTGACTGTGATGTTTGCAGTCCCGTTGCTCGCATTGAAGCTCGCATCTCCGCCGTAGGATGCTTTCACGACATGCGAACCTCCCAGAAGCAAATCGTTTGGAATATCCTCTGTGTACCCCTGTGCATTGAGGGCGAACTGGCCAAGTGAATTCGACCCGTCGCTTAACGTTGCCGATCCGGTGGCCTCCCCGTATCCACTTTGACCCTTCACGTCTGCACGAAGAAGCAGGAGGCTTCCATAGGGCACGGAAGCAGGAGGAGCTCCGAACGCTCCCGTGGATCTGTCGTAGTTCAGGATCGTTACCTTGGTAGTGCTCGGTTCAGTCGATACATTCACACTCACAGCGGTCGAGTCGCTGGGGGCGAATTGCGTGTCGCCTGCATAGTGGGCGGTGACGGAATAGCTGCCTCCAGGAAGCGAACTAACCTGCCCGCTAACCGCGCCGCTCTGAAGCGAGCCTAGATAGATCGAGCCATTCTCGGTCGTCCCGGTCAGCGTTACATCGCCGGTCGGACTACCCGAAGAAGCGGTCACATCGACGACGGCACTGATCGCTGTCCCATGAACTGCAGTCACTGTCCCGATTCCGCCGTTGAGGTCGAGCGTGGTCTTGGTCGGAGTAAAGGCAATGTTCGACCAGTGGTTAACCAGGTTGGCGATATCGATGCTGCCAAGGCCGGTCACCATGTCGTAGCCCACCGTGGAATCGTGCCCCTTCATACGGCCCACAGGCTCAAGGGTCCCCGCAGGTACATCGCAATCGGAACTCCGGGAAGTGCACGCTACTCGATTCCCATCCGTCGTAATGTCATGGAAGATCGAGGAACCCTCGGCACTTGACGCCAGACGGTACAGCGTAAAATTGGCGTTCCCTTGCCTGCCATACTTCTGGTTGATGATGGCCATCACCCCTGCCATCGCAGGCGTGCTCGCTGAGGTCCCCCCGACGCCAACAAAGTATTGCGTTGACGCCGAAGGATCGCAGTTTCCGGTTGGGGTTGCGTGAGCATCGCAGACAACGTACGCAGAGTTGTAAACACCATTGCTCGCGAACAGCGAAACATCCGGGACATCCCGCACGCCATCTGACGGTACTCCTGTGCCAGTTTGCCAGATCGGTTTGGGCCATCCCGTTGTGCACGAGCTTGCATTAGTGCCGTCGGAACTCACGCAAGAACTTGGCCCACCGCTGGTTGCGATCGTATTCAGGTAGAGTGCCGCTGCGCCTCCGCTGTTGCAGGCTGTAGTGGGGTCATCTCCGGTCGTCGCGTCGAGCGTTGAACTTCCGCAACTGTCATTCCAAGGAACCTCCGGGATGTAACCGAGGACAGATTCCTTGGTCGTCGGATCGCTTGTCAGGTTCCAGTAGTTTGTCCAAAGGTTGTACTGGTTGAAGTCCGTGCCGCCGACCGCCACGTTGTATGGAGTTGAGGCAAGTCCGTTCACCGCCATCGGGTGAACGGCCAGATTCTGATTCGGGCCAGTTGGGTCGCAGCCAGCCGAGCCCTGATCACCGGAAGAAACAAGAACCGTAATCCCTTCAGCGGCGGCCTGCTGCCACATTGCCTTCTCGAATGCGTTTCCAGCAGTTCCCAGAAATAACTCGCAGTAGCCATAGCTTTCGCTCATCACCGGCGCGAGATTGTTGTCAACGATGTAAAGCGCAGCCAAATCGACACCCGCCGTTGTCTCAGTGCTGGCGGAACTCACCAACTCGATATGTGCGCCCCTAGCCACGGCTCCGGCCCACTCAATGTCCAGATCGGACTCGAGTTCATCGGGCTGAAAGCCGGGATCAGCACCAACAATGGTCACGGTTGGATCGTTCTTTGGTAGCCCGAGGAATGCGCGGAAGAAGGTCGCGTCCGAGGGGTTGATGTCCGTTTCGCCGACAATGGCGATCGTCTGGCCCGTCCCGTCCAGTCCGGCACTCCACAGCGGCAAAAGGTCGTAGATCGTGGCGAAATCGTAAGGAGCCACCCCGAAGAAGCTGGAAATCAGGGTCGGACCTTTCAGAGTCAGGTCGGGGCCGGGTTCCGGCGCGATCTCGGGATGCGGCTGGTCTTTGGTTGTGTGAAGGGTTGGCCCTCGGATGGCCATGGAACGGCGTCCAAAGTCGTTCAGAGAGACGACCCCAGCAATCACGGGAGAGAGCGCCGTGGGAATGCTCGGATCACGATCATTCGCAAGGTGCACTTCTCCGTTTACTTCATAACGATGGATCTCAGTATGGAATGCACTGTAGACCTGGCCCGCAGTGCCGCTGAATTCAATGACATCGCCACCTTTGCTGATGCTGATGTTGCTGAAACCGTGGGAGGCAAGCCAATTGCTGGTTGCCGCAATATCTTCTTTGGTCGGTCCGAACTGCTCGCCAAACTGGTCCGGCGTGAGCCATTGATGGAATTGCGGTGAACCCGGGTTTTGCTGCGAATCGAGAAGTTTGTTCAGTGCAGATTCCTGGTCCGGACTGCGGCGCAACAGCATCAGCATGCGATGCAATTGCAGATCCTTTGCGGCTGCTCCACAATCATTCCCGGCGTTCGCGAGTGGAATCGTGTTGCCCTTCAGCACCGTCAGGTGGCTGTCATCGATCTCTCCCGAAATGTGCTCTGCCGGTTGGGAGTGTCGTGAAGGTGGGTTCTGCGGCATCTGACAGGCCGACGAGCGAGGGTCTGAGAGCAGAGTGGCAATGCAAACAGTGAACAGCATGAAACCAGTGAATCGCTGCGAACGCATATCGACAGGTCCCCGCTGGGCAAATTCGCACGGAGCACGCAACTTACGCTTGAATCATGCGAAACGAGTACATACTGGATGTGAAACTAAGCTTGCCGGACGGGGTCGAGCATGTCAACCGGGTCTCCCACAGTTATGTTGAACAAACACATTCCTGGGACTCGGGCCATCCGCCCTACCGGTCATACTCCCTTGCAATCGACGTTCTTCCAAGTGATGATTGCTACGGCATATTTCTCGTTATGTTCCTCACCGTACATGACTAAAGATACGTTTTGATACATAACGTGGGTCGCTCGCGTGCCGCCGTCGACTTCAGTGAACTCGGCTCCCTCGGGAAGCTTCCAGGCCGGGTCTCCCCGTTCCAAGGGCGGCACGAGTTGATCAAACAATGAGAGCACCTCGTCTTTCGAGATGGTCGGCTTCACGCTAACGCGGTCGTCATGATAGGCGCGCCTCTCGATGCTGATTTCACAAACAGCCCCCTTCTCTGAGTAAACAGGAAGGATTTGAATTCCCGTCTCCGTTTCATAGGAGGCTAAAGGTCTGTACCGATCGAACCGATCGCTCGGCGCAGACAAGAGCACCGCAAGTAAGATGAGTGAACCGGGCAACCTCGTCATTTAACCCTCCCAAAATGCTCGTTGCAGCTTCCATCGAACCGCCTCCCGGTTTGACTACTTCGTTGGAGTTTTGGGAGGAGGTGGGGGCGGCTTTGGCGTGGCTTGCTGTGTGGTTGGCGATGTGAGCTTGATCTTGTACGTGTCGGTCGGTTGACCTTTAGAATCTGCATTCGACAAGGTTCGGGTTTCGGTAACGGAACATGACGAGCCCGTAGGGGTCTGAAAGCTGAGCGTTTGCGTCGTCTCCTTTGAGAAGACACTGGTTTCCATCGTGCTCTCTGCGCCCCCAAATGGAATAGTAATACTGATGTTGCTCGTATCTGATACCGTGCCGGGCGGGAATCCGTTTGCCGGGCCAGTGGCACTGTCACTCGTAGTGAGGTTGGCTTTCTCAGCAACTCCATCTCGGGAGCTCTTATTTGAAATATCCTCGTGAATAGGTGCATTCTCCAAAGGCTTTTCCTTATATGTAAACTTGTATTGCACCGTTCCTTCCGCTGTCGCGGTCCTTCCCCCATTTGAACTTGTGATCGGGGCATCTCCGGACGTCGTTGCAGTTACGGTAACTTTTCCGCAGTCGTCACCTGAGCAGTGTCCATCCTGATCGACTCCGCCAAGCGGATTGTTCCGCACATAAGCATAGAGATTCAGGCTCTGCGGATCATCCAGCTTCGCATACGGAACCGGCTCGACCTTCACGCTCCAGTCCGGCGACATGAACCTTCCGACGATATTTGCATAGAACCGTGCCCCAAAGTAGTCGTTCCCAGTCTCCGCGTCGCGCTCCTTGCCGGTGTACTTGTAGTGGCTGGGCAACGAATTGCTGATCGAGAGTTCGCCGCCGAACGGGTAAAAGTCCGATTCATCTAATGTTTCTCCCAGGCTATTTGCTATCACGGTAGACGAGCCAAGATGGTCTGTCAGGTAGAAGTAAATGGGATTTGCAGTGTATCCCTGAGTCGAGCCATTAACATTCCATTCTCCAGCAAGTCCGCTGTTTAGATAGACCTGCATATGAGGATAGATGTTGTAGTCCGTCGAGCCATAAGCATTTACCACAATGTTCGGCGAGCTTGATGACGTGGTCACATACACGTCTCCGTTACAATTGACGGCAAGGACACCGTTCGAAATGGAACTACATCCATTCTGATTAAAGGATACTGAGGGATCGGTTACCGGAATCGTGGTGGATCCGATTGTAATCGAGGTAACGTATAGATTTCGGTCGCCACCTCCAGTCGGATTTCCTCCACACCCAGAGCACGAGTCGTTTGTAAATCGTATGTCAATGGTTGACACGATATCGCGTTTCGCAATCCTCTTTCCACCGAAGAACACGTACTCGGACGTCAAATTCCCCGAAAGATCGCTCTCAGCTAATGCGTCACCGGCTTCGCCGCCCCAGTAGAGCGTACCGCTGGATTTCTTTACCCGCGCGTCATCGCCATTGTACGCATACGTTATGCCGTTGGCGCAGCTTTGCATTTCCTCAGCGTTCCACGAGTACCCGTAGCCTGAACATCCGGAACTGAGGCCGTCGCTGAGAACATTGCCGGCCGCGTCGTAGCCGTATCCCAAAAGCGTGAACTGATTCGCTGTATTGACCTGCTGGTTGACCGACATCGCGAGCGGCTTGCTCGAGATCTGGCTCGTCTGGGTGAGATTGCCAAACGCATCAATCCCCTGCCCGCCCGAGGAATTCGTGAAGCTGATGCCCCAGGCGTGGGAACCAGTGGGAGTCTGTGCAGTCAGAATCCGGTTCAGCGTGTCGTAGGTAAACGTCTGGGAGCGGGTCGAATCCTTGTAATTGCTCAGTGTGTACAGATTTCCGTTGTCATTAGCACCCAGGTGGAAATCGTAATTGAGGTTCATATCGGTTGTGCTGCCAGCCGTTACCAGGATCGAAGACGGCTGAAGACGCGAGTTATATTGCCGTGTGTCCTGAATTCCTCCTCCGGAACATGAGGAGTAGCCGAACGTCGCAGTCGCCTGCTCGCCGGGGGGCGCGTAGCTGGCACAGAGCGCATATTGCATGTTGTTGGTATCGTCGTGGACGGAAAGATCTCTCCCCGCACCGCCTACGAGATAATGAAGCGATGCCCCGCTGGGGTAATGCTGATACTTGACTGAGCCGCCCTCGTTGTATTCAGCTCCAACCAGCTTTTGAACCGTTCCAATCGCGCGGTTTTCCGTCCATTCGCGCGCCATCTTATCGTAGGTCCATGACGTTGATCCCGACGCATCGGTCATCCCGGTTCGGTGGCCTTTGCCGTAGTTTCCAGAGCCGTAGGAACCGGTAGCATAGGCATCGTACGTATATCTGACGGTGGGCTCCGAGTTGCTGTACGTCTTGGTCGACAGCCGGTTGACAGAGTCATACGCATAGCTGATGGAAATATTCCGCGCATCCGTCTTCTTGCAAGGGAGTGACTGGTCGCCCGCGCAATAGCCGAACGAGTCCGTCAGATACTTGTATGTGATGGTGCCCGTTTCGGGATTCTGCGCAGTCAGAAGGCGCCCGATGTTGTCATATGTAAAGGTGCGCACTCTTTCCGTACTGGTGCAGCAGTTGTATGCCCCTCCCCACTGATTAACGGAAAGAAGGTTGTTCAGAAGGTCGTATCCGTAATCTGTCTCCATGGTGGGAGTCTGGGTTGCCCCGTTCGGTTCAATCACCTGGATGAGCCGTCCTAACGCGTCGGTCGCTCTCTGCCAATGACTCCCTGCTTCGTCCGTTGTGTCAACTCGCGTCGCGATCGCACCCGATGTTCCAATCTGCGAAGAGCTGCACCAGACGGAGGGGGTCGAAGGTACCCCGTCATAGCACATCTGTATGAGACTGCCGTCCTGTTCCGATGTTTCGATGGTTCGACCCAGGGCATCGTAGTAGTACGTGGTTGTGCCGTCTGTCGTAGAGCCGGATCCTCGATGAGGATTGGACCATGTGTACAGCTTTCCCTCGCCATCGTACGCCATATCAACTGCGGTCGCTCCGTCGGGATCGGACGTGACCTGAGTTTTAATCGTGTGAAACAACCCGTCTCTGTATGCGACCGTTGTCTCCGTGGTATTCGTAGTGCTATCGAGAAGCTTCGATGTCGTAACACTCGCAGCGCCATCGTTATAGCAATTCGTTGTCTTGCCTCCATCCGGATAATCGATTTCAGTCAGGCGATCCAACGTATCGGCATTGCCACATCCCGCAGGTGTAGAACCGTACGTATATGTAGTAGTGTTATTCGGATTGAGATCTGTAGATTGCGTGAGATAGCCCAGCCAATAGCTGTAGCCGAACGTCCTCTGCAGGCCATTGGCTTCGACGATATTCGTCACGAAAGCATCGGTCGTCGGCGCTGAAGATGTGTCTGTGAAATTATCGTTGTAGGAGTATGTCGTCCGATTTAATTTCGGATCCGTCACAGAGACCCGTTGGCCAGCATAGTCATATGCGTAACGCGTCGTGGGCCCACTACATGACGCGGTCGGTGTTGAAGGCAACGTAGTGCATTTTATCTCCGAGGTGACATTGCCTCTGATGGTCACGTTGTTATAGCTAGTATCATATTGAGTCGGTACCGCGTAGGATGGGGACGGAGCTGTCTCGTCGTAGTTGTATTGGGTCGCAGCCTTAATAGCCCCGCTTCCGTCTTCAATCGTTATGGACGACACTTGCGGAGCGAGCAGTACTCCTGTGTAATTTGTCCACGGTGCGGAGTCATAGCTTCCGTACACGTGCGCTGGGGGGAAGCAATGATAGTTGTAGATTGTCTTCTTCTTCAGAGGTCCGGCACTCGTTCCCTGTCCAAAATCGTAGTCGTCCTTCTCCTGTAGGTACACAAATGAGGCCACAGAAAGACCACTGCACGGCAATCCGTTCGTATAAGTGTAAGCCGTTTTCGAGGTCAAAGTACTAGTGCCATAAATCGTGGTCGTCTCACTTGAGAGATTGAACTGATCGTACCAAGTCTTGGCGACCTGTCTTGACATGGTCGATTTTCCCCAATCGTAGTATTGGATCGTGCTCTCGACGGGGATCATCGTAGCGATTCCACTAGTCTGGTATGGTTGGCTTGGCACTCCGAGGGGAACATAGGTATAAACGACTTTCGAGCTAAGATTCCTCACGTTATCGGTCGTGGTCACGGTAGCCGTCTTCTGCGTCCAGCCATTGATCGTGCCGTCGGAGTTGTATGACCAGGTGGTGTTGAATGTGAATTGCTGCGTCTGCGCTACATTCGTTCCGTCGAAGCTAACGGTACGCGTCGCGAGAACTGGAGTCTGATATGCCCAATTACAGCCATAAGAAACGGGATTGTAGTAGAAACCGTTCGACCCCATTTGCTGAGTAAACCCTCCCATGGAGGCTTCTTCGTTCTTTGTGGAACTCAACTGCCATGTGTATTTAACCCAGCCTCCATCCGGGTAGATGATCTCAGTAAGCAAGCCATATGAGCCGTAGAAAAACTGAAATTCCTTTGCATTGGGCAAAGTGAGCGTTTGCAACGCAGGATGAGTTCCGGTCACATTGGCCGGAAAGCCGTGGCAGAGGATTGGTGAAGAGCTCGGGACCCCACCTTGATATGCCACGGTGTAATTGGACGATGACGTGCCCCAGTTTGCTGTAAATTGCTGGTTCCCGATTGTGATGTTATTCCCGCTTAAGACAGGGCCAGGACGTCCCAGCGTATCGGTATAGACCGCGCCATTCGCTCCCGGAAACGAGATCACGTTTCCGTTTTTATCTTCCATACTCGACACCGGTCCGTTGACATTTCCCGGAGAGGTTGCACTCTGCGCAAACGTATAAATCGTGCCGTTCTTATCTTCCACTATAAACGGCCCCGAGTATGGGTTTCCCGAATAGAGATCGTTACTTGCAGTCTGCGGCCAGATCGTGGCCGCAACCTGGCCATCGCCACCAGGGGGCAGTACAACTTGCGCTGTACCGCAAGTTGAAAGATAGCCCTGCCCGATATATTCCGCCGCAAATGCTGCAGTATTGAGATTATGTTGAACACCGGATGAGTCGGTAAAAGTCATTCCGGACTGATAGTTGCATGGGGCAAGAGTCATTCCCGGTGGACCGGTTGGCGGAGTGAGACTGAAAACCTGTACCGAAGCCTGGGGAATACCTTTGTTGAGATTCCAACCCTGAGTGTTGTAGGCAGGGCCATAGTTCCAGACCGGAGTAGCGCCGTCAACCGAGTTCAGCGTGTTCACTGAACCAGAATTGTAGTTCCAAATGTAAGGAACAGAAATTCCACGGCCCGATGGTACTGGAAATGAAATATCAAAGCTGACAGATCCATTGGAGTAATTGACGGTCTCATTCAGCATGTGTTGATAATCATGGCCCGATCCAGGAATCGGACTCTGCGTTTGGTCGTTCACGCTATTTAGGAGAGGAGCCATGGTTTGGCCCCCACCTATGGAAGGCAAGAGCACTAGCACAAATGCGGCAAGGCGCAACGGTAAGAGCTTCTCTGTCCGTCGGGGAAATCTCCGAGTGCTCCGATAGGCGAAGGTTGGGGTTGGGATTAGAAAGCACAAAACGGCCGGAAGCCAAATAGACATACGCTTGGTCATGCCACCCTCGCTTCGAAACAAGATTCGTACTGCGGAGTTTTACGACAAATGCTTCGGCATCTTTTCGATTCGGATGTAACCCATTCCCTTGATTCCTTGAGGGAGCGAATTTCAACAAACAGATTTTCCACGCTATGTCGGAATAGTGGTTGACAGTGTCTTAGCGTTTCAACTGAATTCTTGGTTTTTAACTTTCTTTTAACTATTTCTCACCAACCAGACGGCGCGACCATATCCGGAACAGGAAACCCATTGCCCTTCAATTCCAGTGGGTCTTTGTCGCTTGCCGTAGATCCCAGACACGCACAATCCTGTCGTCACAGATCCGGGGCACTTGCCCGTTGATCTGCTGAGGCCGTTTTCTGCTGAAGAGATGAAGGCATGGAAGGTAGGTAAGGCGGTTGGGAACACACGGAACAATGATCCGAGCCTGATCGAACCTCCAAAGAACGAAGAAATGGGTTCGCTATCGCTCTTCGATTAGGATCGCCGCCTACAAACGCCACAGGTCCCGCTTTCCCTGGGCGCAATGACGGCAATATTTGCAGTTCTTGTAAGCTTTAGGTACTTTTCGACAAGTCGGGCGAGGGCGCGACCAGAGAGGATCCAGGGTCTTGCATGTGTGGAACTCTGAACAGTTTTGACAAAAAGCGAAGGGGAGAGGTTTGGAGGAAAGTGATTGGCAGGCTCTGTCAGATGAATGTGGAGTTCAGCGGCAGGAGGTGCAAGGCGATCAGCCTGGCCGGGTGACAAGGGAAGCCAGGCCGCTGAACCCCGGTGAGTCTTCTTCACGCAAAAAAGGAGTTAAAACGGATCTCGAACAGGGAGGGATATATCGCCTGCGATCTCACCTCCGAGAACATGGGGTAAGAAGCAGGCGATAAATTGCAATGGACGCAACCCACTATAATGCTGTGCTGCACCTAACGAAAGTCTTTTAGCCACGCTTGATTAATGGCGAAGTGGAGCGGCATGACAGCCGGTGAGGAAATGCGAGATCAATTCCTAGGTTTTGAGATAGATTCGGACCTGCGCCGGAAGCTCATTGCGCAGTCGAGTCTCGTCAGTGCTCGGAAGACGCTAATGCTTGCAAAGGTACGATGCCTTCCCTTCAAAGAGAAGCTCCGAAGACTGAAGAGAGGTTTAGATGAAGAGTATTTCGACGAGTTGGCCTTCGCCGTTGGCGAGACGGAGCGAAGCAAGCGTCAGAATTCGGAACTGGCGGCAATCGTGGCCAATCTGGCCAAAAGGTCCACTCACCTTGGAAGCAATGGACGCGCACGACTTGACCGGCGCATAGGCAAACTTTTGCGAGTACTCCCGTTTGATCTTGCCAGGCCGATCGTCCTGGACCTTTTGTCGAGCCCTTTGAAACAGCGGAGACGTGTCGCATTGAAGGGCATTCGCTCAGAAGCAATGGATGGTCGTTTTGTTCAATTCCTCTGGAATCGTTTTCTTGAAACCGGCGACAACACTTTGCTGAAAGTGATCCTAAGCAGGCCCATTCCGCTCGATAGATTAGACCCTTACCGGTTGATCGATAGCTTTGACGAAGACTACTGGAAGATGCGCGTGATCGAAGCAACGTTGAAGGCCGATATAAGCCGGGGTCCGGAATTGGCGGCTTCGCATCCTCTGCCATTTATTTGGGCTTGTGGTCGTCTTGAAGACAGGCGCATGACCTCCAGAGTCGTTGATTGCCTCTCGAGCGCCGCCGACAAGGCTTCGCTCATCGATATAGTAGCTTGGGCATTGGGTAAGCTAGGAGCAATAGCGGAGCTAACGAAACTGGAAGCTCTCTTAAATCAACTGTCGGAACAGTTCGCAGCGGATGGCAACTGAGAGCCTCGGAGGAAAAGCCCGAGCGAGGAGTTCGGTTGCAATCGACGCACGGAGCATAGTTCCGTCTGGAGGACTCTCTTGGGGACGGCAATCACTCTTGAAGTTGGCGGAATGGAGATCACCTACAGCAAAAACCACATGGGGATCGATCACGGATCACTCTTTCAAGAATCCGATCGCAAGACGCCCAGAAGTGACAAACTCCGCTGCGAGCACCTCAAAGGAGAGAGCGAAGATCCGGCCTCTTCTGAAATGGCTTTCGTCAGAGCCTTGAGAGATGTCGTTCCCCGGTTGGAGTTGCTCGGCTTTAATCTCGAACGTGTCGAAAGAGAGTATGAGAGCGTCGCGGAATTCTGGCTTGAAGAGCGGGAAGGACTATCGGAAGAGGAGTCGAAGCCACTGCCAGACTTAATGACCTTTGCGGAGTTTCGTCAGCTTGCGACCGGACATGCTATCGAAAGCCTTGATAGTACGTTCGCGTCCAGCGCAATTGACGATCGATCGGAAGAGATTCGTGGACGCTTCGCCGGTACGCCGGTGGACCGAATACCAAGATACGAATGCTACGGAATGGTTGCTTATTCGGAACGGAGTTATTTCAGTGGGCTGGTCGGCATTCTGCATCCTTATTGCATCCTGCGACTCCTGGCGGAAAACGGGGAAAATGCGAAAGCGCTTGTTGTCTGGCAGTACGGGCCACTCGTTGAAGCTGGCTGGGCGACCGGGGCGGAGTTCTTTGCCAACGCGCGTCGGACTGAGACCTTTCTCATCGCTACCGAAGGCAGTTCGGACGTACACATTTTGAAACATGCCCTATCGTTGTTGCGTCCAGGAATTGCAGATTTCTTCCGCTTCATTGATGTGAGTGAGAGCCATCCATTTTCCGGAACCGGCAACCTGCTCAAGTTCGCGGAAGGGCTTGCCAAAATAGACGTACAAAATCAAGTCGTGTTCCTGTTCGACAATGACGCCGAGGGCCTCGAGGCGCACCGGCGTTTATCGAGGCTCACGCTGCCGTTTAACATGCGTGGGATCATGCTCCCTGAGCTGGAGGCGTTTCGGTCGTTTCCAGCCCAAGGTCCGGAAGGTGTTCGGAGCGCCGACATCAATCATCGAGCTGCCGCAATCGAATGTTACCTCGATCTCAACTTGACTGATTATCCGCCTGCGAAAGCCATATGGACCAACTACAAGAAGGAGCTTGGGGTGTATCAGGGCGCCTTGGAATACAAGGAATCCTTTATCAAGCAGTTTCTGAAACAGACGCCAGAGACGATCGCGAGCGGCAGCTATGACATACTCAAGATTCAAGCGGTGCTTGACTGTATCATCGCGGAATGCACGGCCCCTCGGTGATCACGTTAAATCCGGCCATACGTGATCAGGTTAAAACCGGCCATAAGGATTGGCCGAAGACGTGATTGTTTTTACCTTGCCAGCGTGTAGCATCGCAAGGTGTGTGTTAGCGCGTTGATGTTGAGGAGCGGTGATTGCGTGTTACGGTAGTATTCGCTCC
>Ga0126381_100005422_pt1 | contig 14036 bp, 7 predicted proteins | sample PanSoiMetPlot_28_FD_96465 | JGI IMG/M metagenome (GOLD analysis project Ga0126381, IMG submission 96465) | Tropical forest soil microbial communities from Panama - MetaG Plot_28 | ecosystem: Environmental > Terrestrial > Soil > Tropical forest > Bulk soil | place: Panama | collected 2016-02-17
ATGGGTTCGTGGCGCACCATTCGCTGCATCACGTTGTCGAGCTGGAGCGGCTGTTCGCCATGATCCCTGCCTGACAAAGATACTTACATCGCGCGGCTGCAAGAACGGCTCGACGCCGTCTTCGGAGCCGATTGGATCGCATTGCTGGAATGAATTGGAAAGTAGGCGCGCATCGTCAGATGCCGGTCATGCGCTCTGGGCGCGTGGCACGACCGACGCGTCGCCCCTCGCCAGAGCGATCTCGCGAACAAATGCTGCGAAAGTGTTACGAAGCGTCTGAATTGAGTAAGCCTGCTTCATGTAACGCGCTGCGGCCTCCACATGTGCCTTGGCCGTGATCGTGTCGGTCTGTGCCCGCAGCACGGCCTCGGCCAACCGGCGCACATCGTCGGCCACGAAGGCGAGGGGCCGGTCGCCGGAAACGCCCTGCAGCCCGACCGAGGTCGTCACCAGCGGGATGGCGTTGACAAAGGCCTCAAGTGTCTTGCCCTTCACCCCTGCACCATAGCGCAGCGGGACCACGGCAACCCCCATCGAAGCATACAGCGACGCCAGTTCTTCATCGCTGACCCGGCCGAGAATGCGAATGGACTCCGAAGCGAGCTGCTGGACGGCAAAGGCGGTACTCGCGCCCACGATGTTCAGCCGGGTCCGCGGGTTTTGCGCGCAAACCAGCGGCATCACCTCGCGCGCGAACCAAATCAGGCCATCGACGTTCGGCGCATGCGAACCACCGACGAAAAGCAGCTCGTCAGCGTTGCGCTGATCGAAGCAGGCGAGGTTTTCGTTCGCCACAGCGAGTTCCTCGGGCAGATAGCCGAGCATAGGGACCCGCTCCGCCTTGCCGTTTTGCAGCATGCTGCGGACCAGATCGCGCTCCTCAAGGCTCGGGTAGAGCACGACATCGGCCTTTTGCCAGTTCTCCATCTCCTGGCGGCGCATGGCTTCGATGTTTTGCGCGGCATCTAGGCTGGCGGCGGCGCTGATCGCGTACTCCCGCTCCATCCGCACCCAGTGGATATCGTGGCCATAATACAGAACGTGGGCTTTGCTGTGGGCGCGGATTGCCTCGTAGCATTTGAGCGCCACTTGGGGACGGCTGAGCAGCGCATAATCGAGAAACAGTCCGGCCTCGGCGATGAACTTTTCGAAGCCGCCGACGTGGGACCGACCGTAAATGACCTCAACACCCATGCGCTGCAGCGGCGCGCAGTAGGCTCTGTCCTCGAACAGATTGTCGGGCCAGAAGCTGACTTGAAACCCCGCCGCCACGAACATGCGCAGGAAATGGAATATGGTGCGGGAGCCGGCGTCACTGTCCCATTGCGGGACATAGTGGTCGACGAACAGGATGTGTGGCTTACGCGCTGAGCGGTCGCGCGCCACAAACACATTCCGGGCGTTGGGCTGGTTCTCGTCCAGCACGTGCTTCCAGCGGGCAAAGAGCTTCTTTTGATTCTCGACCTGATAGGCCTTGACGCCGCGTCCGGTGTCGGCGCCGTGGCTTTTGCCTTCGTGATGGATCACGACGGAATGCGGCGCATAGAGCGTGCGCAAGCCGGCTTGGCGAATGCGCAGCGCGAGGTCGGAATCTTCGCAATAGGCCGGCGCGAATTCCGCGTCGAAACCGCCAAGGCGCCGCCACAGCACCGTGGGCAAGGCGAGGGAGGCGCCGGAAACGTAGTCGACGTCTTTGACGTAGTTGTAGGCGGGCAGGGCGGGGTCGTCGTTGCGCCCGAAATTCCAGGCCGAACCATCCCGCCACAGAATTCCGCCGGCCTCCTGCAGGGTGCCATCAGGGTTGAGGAGCTTCGATCCGGCAAGGCCGGCGTTCGGAGTGTCTTCGAGGACGTCGATCAACGCATCGAGCCAACCCGGCAATACCTGCGTGTCGTTGTTGAGAAAGGCGATTGTGCGTCCTCTGGCGAAGCTCGCAGTCCTGTTGCAGTTTCCGAGAAAGCCGAGGTTTTGTTCATGGCGAACGAGACGGACGCAGCCGCCGGCGGCCGCAAAAATCTCGGCTGTCGCGTCGGTCGAGCCATCGTCGCCGATCAACACCTCATACGATCGCTTCGAACTTTGCTCGAGCAGAGAGAGCAGGCTGGTCAATGTGTAGACGAAATTATTGAAGACGGGCACGATAATGCTGACGTCAGGATCGCCGACTGCCTGGCGCTTTGCAGCCAGAACGCGGAGGCGATCGCACAGCACGGCGAAATCGCGGGATTGCGGGAAACCGCTTTGCTGACGGCCGTGCCGTGCGACGATTGCCATCAGATTGGTGTACAGCCCGATCGCCTCATCGCCGTAACGATCGAGGATATAATCGCGCAGGCGCTGCGGCAGCCAATAGGTTGAGGGTGGCTTCGCCCGCCACGCCGCGGTCGCCTCGGTCTTGAATTCTCCGCGGCTGAACGCCGTTGTCGTAATGGTGAAGTCGAAATCGAGAAACGCCGAAATCGGGGCTGCTCGTTCGAGGACATCGGGCGGAACGAGCGAGCGGATCTCGGCCGTACTGATCTTGGAGGTCGTCTCGCGGCGCTGGTTGCCGAGCCCGTTCATCACGTAATCGCTCAGCGCATCGTAAGGCAGCTCGCGGGATTCGGGATATCGCGCGTAGTAGAATTTGATGTCGAACAGCGGATGCGGGTCGCGGTATTCGTGCGCGCCATGGCGCACGTAGTGCTCCAGCGGATTGACATCTGCGGCAAGCACGTCCGGATTGCGCGCCAAATACCAGTCGCCTGCGAACACGCGATGTGGAGCGTACGCCCGCCGCCATCCCACGGTGCAATAATGCAGCAGCGGATTCACACCGGCTTGCGCGACATCGGGATTTTTGGCGAGATAGTCGTGACCATCGAATAGCGGATGCGGACTTGCCGCGAACGATTGCGGTTCGGCCAAGTACGCAATCAGCACGTTGGGTGAGCCCGCCGGAAGCTCGGGCTGCTCGGCGAGCCGCTGCATCCAGATCAGGGGATGGGGATTGCGCCATTCCCGGGCGCCATGCATCAAGAAATGCTGCAGCGGATCGACGCCGCTGTCCGCGATATCTTTGTAGCTCGCGAGATAGTACTGCGGGTCGAACAACGGGTGCGGGGATAGATGTTTGGCGCGCCCAATCGACAAGTAGTGCAGCAGCGGCGGCAGATCCAGCGACGACGGGTGTCGCAGCATCTGAATACTATACCAGCCTGAGGAGAACAGCGGGTGAGGATCGCGGCACTCGGCGATGCCGTAGTTCATAAAATGATCGAAAGCCGGAGCCCCGGCATTCGCCACATCGGGATTGCGCGCCAAATACCATTCGGGATCGAACAGCCCCGATTGGGCCACGGCTTCCCACTCCGAACGCCGCTTGCTGCGCGGTACGGCCACGGACCTGAAGTTGGGGCGAAGCTGACCGTGCGCGAAGGTCAGCCCGAGTGGCATGACGGTTCTCGTCTCTGCCGCAAGTTCGCTCAGCAGTCTTTGCTTGAGCGCGAGAAGCGAGAATTGCGCGTTATGTTCCTTGAGCGCTTCCTCGCCGTCACGTAACGCGCGCGCCTGGCTCTCGGTGAGCGATTTGGCTCGGTTCAATTGCTGTTGCAGCTGCTCATTCGCTTCACGCGCCCTTTCGAGATCATCTGCCTTGGTCTGCAGCGTCCCCAATAATCTTTCGGCGTCGGCCGCGGCGCGTTCCTGGTCCTGCCGGCTTTTGCTGAGCTGTTCCTCGAGATTGTCGACCGTAGCTCGAGCCGTCTGTAAAGCGCCCGAATAACTCTCCTTCAGCTGCGCAGCCGACTTCAGCTCTGCGCGCAGCTGCTCCAGCTCGCCAGCCTGCTGGCGAACGGTCGCGTCCAGTTCATCGCTCAGGGAAGTGGGTGACGCCACAGCGACCGTCCGGCCGTAGGCCGCGTGCGGATATAAACTTTCTTCAGCATTCCCGGCGGCAGCGAAAAGAAGCCGAGGCAAAATCGGATCGTATATGAGCTTTATTTGGCCGCGATAAGCGTCCAAGTGACCTTCTGCTTGCGAGTTCGCATTCCATTCGAGATCGAGATCTCCAGAAGTTGCCAGTTGCGCAAACCGGCGAACCTGCCAGCCATGCGAGGGCGGCAGTTCAGCTGCGTCCAGTCGCTCGGATTGTTGAATTTTGTACTTCAAAATCTCTCGAGCGCGCAAGGGAACGTGCAAGCAGCGGATGCACGTCGATTCCAGCTGCACGGGGCCGGGTCCCAGAACGCTGTGGCTGCCGGCCCCGATCACAATCTCGGGCGCGGCTCTCGCGATGTATTTTGGAGGGTAGGCCGCCTCCAAATACGAGCAGATGCCCTGTTGCACAAGCACTTCAGCCTCGATCCGAGTTCCGACGGCTGCGGTGGGGCGATACACGGCACGCAGCACTGCTCCCGGGGCAAGTTGAATTTGGTCTCGGCACTGCGCAAAATTTATCACTTGGACTTCAACCATGTCTGCCGTAACCGAACGCAGCGCGCTGGTGAGCCCTCCCGGGGCATGCCAGAACTCATCGGCATCAAAGGCGACGATCCAGGTGGCTCCCTGTCGAACGGCCTCCCGGGCCAGGCCAGTCACGATGTCCGATTGGCGAAAGGCGTTGGAATGATGACGTGAAAAACGCAACCGCTTGTCCGCGGCGGCTAAGCGCTCCAGCACGCGCGCGGTGCCATCGCTCGAATCGTCATCAACAACGAACAGATAATCGAACCCCTCGTTGAAGTGATGCCTTATGGTGGTGGAAATGATGTCCGCCTCATTGCGAACGCATGATATGCCGACGAGCATTCAGATCCCCCAGGCCTCCGCCTTGGAATCACGATCCAGAAACAGAGCGCTTCACCGGATTATTTGGCGGCCGGGTCTTCTCGCGCATGGGTCCAGCAAGCGTGACATCGAGGAAAGTTAAGCTCCTTCCGAAACGACGTCAAAGATCGAAATGTGAGGGACTTTTTTAGGCTTGATGTACGCTCGGCCAAACGCCAAACTGCGCCCGTGAATATTCCCGCCCCCATGCTTGCAGGTAACTTCGCCGCGAGAGTTGCGACGCCGATGGGTTCGCACAGCACCGATTGGCGCCTTGCGCACGGTCCGATGGGCAGCATTCGCGCCCGTGCCCCACTTCGGCTTGGGTTGGCGGGCGGCGGCACCGACCTGTCGCCGTATTGCAGCCAATTCGGAGGGGCAATCCTTAACGCAACGCTCGCGCGTTATGCGTACGCGCATATGAGCTTCCGCGAGGATGCGCAGCTGCAGTTTTCAGCTCATGACGTGAAACAGGATGATCTTGTGCCACTTTCGGCGGCGTTGCCGCTTGACAGCGGGCTGCTGTTGCACCGCGCCGTCTATAATCGGGTCGTCAGGGATTTTCTGCACGGCAAAGTACCGGCGCTAACGGTAAGCACGATGGTCGATGCGCCGCCCGGCTCGGGGCTGGGCGCCTCGTCGGCATTGGTCGTCGCATTGCTGGAAGCCTACCGGATGGCGTTCGGTCTGCCCCTTGGACGCTATGACGTGGCGCGGCTCGCCTTCGAAATCGAACGAATCGATGCCGGTCTGGCTGGCGGGCGGCAGGACCAATATGCCGCTTCCTTCGGTGGCCTGAACTTTATGGAGTTTTTGCCGGAAGAAAAGGTCATCGTGAACCCATTGCGCATAGATGCCGCCTACCTGCGCGAGTTCGAGGCATCTCTCACGGTGTGTTTCACGGGTCAGTCGCGCGCCTCGGCGATTATTCAGGACCAGGTCCAGGCGCTCACACACACCGACGACGGCGCCGTCGCGGCAATGCATCGGCTGAAAGCCGATGCCATTGAAATGAAGCAGGCGCTACTCACCGGAAACATTCCACAGGTTGCCGAGGTACTGAATCGATCGTGGTTGGCGAAGCGACAAACGTCGGAACTGATTTCGAATTCGGCGGTGGAAACCGCTTTGGCGATCGGCATGAAAAACGGCGCGATCGCAGGCAAGGTCTCAGGCGCCGGAGGCGGTGGCTTCGTGGTCTTAATGTCCGACCCTGAGCGAAAGTATCGGTTGATTGGTGCGCTCAATGACAATGGATTTCCGGCATCTTCCGTACAGTTCAGCGAGGGTGGTGCCGAAGCCTGGGTGGTAAGCCGCTAACTCCAATCCACGCGCCGGATGGGCGATGTTGGGAGTGCGCGATTGGCGAGATCGAAACGTATCCAACAAGCTTTCATCCTGGTCGGCGGCAAAGGAACGCGTCTCGGGCAACTGACCCGTACTATTCCGAAACCGCTCGTTGAGATTACGGAAGGCAGGGTCTTTGTTGACTTCGTGATCGAGCAATTGGCGCGCCAGGGATTTAACGAGATTGTGCTCCTGGCTGGTTATCTCGGTCATTTGGTCCGTCAGCGTTACGCCGGTCGACGAATTGGGTCGGCGAGCCTGCAGGTTCTCATTGAGCCGACGGAACACGGCACTGGCGGAGCGCTGCTGACTGCACAAGAGATGCTTGAGCCGCAATTCCTGCTGCTGAATGGCGATTCGTTTTTCGATATCGACCTCCGCTCGCTTACCGCGGAGGCAACAGCGCGCAATTATCAGGCACTGCTCGCACTGCATGCAGTCGAGGATGCGTCACGATACGGGATGGTGGATCTGGAAGGCGAGCGCATCATCCGGTTTCGGGAAAAAAACCTCGGGAGTTGCGGACCCGGGCTCATTAATGCCGGCGTATACGTGTTGGCCCGCGGCATCATCGATCGCATCAGATCGCTCCCATGCTCAATCGAAACGGACGTGTTTCCCGCGCTCGCCAAGGAAGGCAAGCTGGCGGGCATTGTTCATAGCGGCTATTTCGTCGACGTCGGGCTGCCGGAAGCGTTGCAACGGGCCCGGCAGGAACTGCCGGCTTTGCAATACCGGCCTGCGGCGTTTCTAGACCGGGACTCTTGATTGCGAACACGACCTCATCGTGCTTTCGGAATTTTATCGAGCGGCATTTCCACCGGCTCATGCCGATCCCGCGTGTACCACGGGTTGAACGCGCGGTCCTGGAACGTTTTGGTCCCATGACGGCGACGTAAGGTTTCCTGGTCGCGCTCGAAGCGGCCGCGATTGGCCGGAGTTTCATCGCTGCCGCGGGATGCCGATTCGTGGTGGATCAGGGTCGCGAATGGAGTCCAGATCACGCGGAAGTCTTTGGCAATCGCACGGAGGCAGAAGTCGATGTCGCTGTATGCTATCGGAAATTCCCGCTCATCGAATTGTCCGACCGTCGCAAGGCAAGGTCGAGAAATGAGCATGCAAGCGCCCGTTACTGCCGATAACGTTTGACGGACGTGCAGCCGCGCCATCGGCCCCGGATAGGTCTCGCGTTGACCGCTGAACCAATGACCGGCGAGGTCGGCAAGCCCAACGATGACGCCGGCATGCTGAAGCCGTCGATTGGGATAAAGCAGGCGCGCCCCGACGATCCCGGTCATGGAATAGTCGAAACAAGAGACCATTTCACGCAGCCATCCGCGCTCCATCACCTCGACGTCGTTATTGAGCAGCAGGATCAGTTCTCCGGTGGATAGCGCAATGCCGGTGTTGACCTGACGCGAAAAATTGAAAGGGCCTGGCTCGACGACGTATTTGAACGGGATACTTCCTCGTGCGCTCTCAGCATACAGATCCATGACGCGCGGGTCGGTCGTGCCGTTGTCGGCCACAACAATTTCGAGATCGGGATAGTCGGTTTTACCGGTTAGATCGGCAAGGACCCGAGAAATGAGCGGAAATGAATTGAGATTTGGAATGACGACGGAGACGCGCGGCCATAGTCTGTGCATCTTGTCGAACCGAACGCGGTGCAGATCCTTGGCGATGGCCGCGTCGATGACCGCTGTCTCCTCTTCCTTGCGGCGATAACGCTCGGCAAGCGCCTTCCGGGCATTTGCTATGGCCATATCCGCGAACTTGGTCGAAAATGTATTTCCCGACCGGCGCCAACGATAGCCGGGATATGGCAGATGCTTGATCTCTTCGGGGCTTAAATCGCGGATATAGCGGAGCAACAGATCGTAATCCTGCGAGCCGTCAAAGCCTTCGCGCATGCCGCCGAGTGCAAGCAGGCGGTCTCGGCGGTAGCACGACAGATGATTGATGTAATTGACGCCGGAGAGCAGCACCTCGTCGAACGCCGGTTTTAAAAAATAGACAGTAGGCTTGAGGTCCCGGTCTGTAATCACCTCGTCCGTATAGATGAACTTGCAGCGGGGATGATCATGTATTGCTTCGATGAGAAGTCGCACGACTTCCGGCGTCAACGCGTCGTCATGATCGATAAAGCTGATCCACTCTCCGCGTGCGAGCGCGATGCCGCTGTTGGTCGCTGCGGCTATGCCGCTGTTGGTGTCTTTACGAACGATCTGGATGTGAGGAACGTCGTGCCGTCGTGAAAGCCAGGAGATCGTTTGCCGCGAAGTGGAACCGTCGTCGCACAGGATCAATTCTGCTGCACCCAAAGGCTTCTGTTCGTGAAACGACTGCAATAAGGCATCGAGGTGAGACACAGTGCTGTTGTAAACGGGCACCACAAAGGAAATAAATGGTCGATCCTGCCATGTTGCCTGCTCGATTGGTGGCGCAGTGCGCCGAGCAACCCGAACGACCGAATTAAAATGCGCAGCCACGTTTTTCTTGGGCTTTCGGTCCTCGCGTGTTTCTCGACTGCCATCGAGGACGATATCGTAAGTGGCAATTCCGTTGGTCTCCTTGCTCGTGTGTTTTCGTGAACCGGGTTTTGGCTCTTTCCAGGCGAAAGTGGCCCAGTAGCGGAAGCGTCCGGCGCAGGAGCAAGGATCAACGCGTAGTCCGGATATCCTTCGAGGAGGTGCAATGGATACGGAATAGAGACAGGCGCCTTCGTGTCTCAATGTAAGCGCGGTGCTTTCGTCGAAGCCATTGCCGCGATCGATATAAAGCATCGGGTCCAGCGAATCGCCGGCGATGGACTGAAGGAAAATCGATATTTTAGAAGGACGCCTGAGCCAAAACCGATAAATGAACTGTGGATCACTATCGGTCGCCTGGTACTCCGATCGCCGTATCCTTTTGAGGCCGCGGATGCTCCGTTGCACAAACGCGAACATCTGTCCCCCCTCGAACTGCCATCATAGCTGGAAACGGAGCCTTGGGGTCAACTGAGTGATCCGGACCGGTCCTGGCCCGGTCGGCTGACTGCGAGACTTGCCGGGCGGAACCGCGAGGAAGCATTGCCGGCGTCTGGATTGCCTCCAGGAGCCACAGAAATGACCACTGGCGGGCGAAATCGTCTCGGAACGGGGAAGCCGGGCCGCGCCGGCGCGCCCGATAGCCGCTGTCAACAGCCCATAAGTCCAAAGCCCCCGACTCTGCCGGGGAATACTGGCTCGGATTGTTCCGCCCCAATAATTCATGCTTTATAGTCGAGAGGGGTCCTGGCCGCAGTGCTGGGCGGGGGGCGTGCGCCGATGCCGGCGAGAGGATTGTGGTTAGTTTTTGGGGGCGTCGTTCTCCTCTCGGCGGGTTGCTCGGTGTTGCCGAGCGCTGGTCCCGGTACGGCTGACGTTCTTTCTCAAGAGACCACTGACAACGGATACGTCGTCGTCGATCTTGACGAGCGCGTTGTCAGCGTTTGTGCGGCGCAGCCGCGTGAATCGTTCAAACGCGTATTCCACGACGTCCTGCCCGCGCCTGATTTGCGCGTCGGGGTTGGTGATTCCGTCATCGTGACGATCTACGAGGCTGCTGCCGGAGGGTTGTTCTCAGCGAGCGAAACAGAGCGAGGAATCTCCGCAGGCTCGCGTACGGCCACCATTCCGGAGCAGGTCGTCGCTCGCGATGGCACCATTCGCGTGCCGTATGCAGGCCGAATCCGCGTTTCGGGACTTCGTCCGAGCGAGATCGAAGGGGCGATCGTGCGCGCCCTCCAGGGCAAAGCCATCGAACCGCAAGCGGTGGTGACCATCTCGAAGAACCTGAGCAACACCGCAACGGTGGGCGGCGAAGTGGGCAACGGAACCCGCGTGCCCCTTTCCACCAAGGGCGACCGCATCCTCGACGTCATCGCCGGAGCCGCCGGTATTCGGATTTCAGCCCACGATGCGTTCGTCCGTTTGACGCGGCGCCAGCATACGGTTTCGCTCGCCTACAACGCGATCCTCAATCACCCTGAGGAAAACATCTACGTCTATCCGGGAGACGTTCTTACGGTCGTCAAAGACCCTCAGACTTTCGCTGCCTTCGGCAGCACGGGACGCAATTCAGATGTTCCGTTTGATGCGGCTGGTATAACGCTCGAGGAAGCCATCGCCAAAGCAGGCGGTTTGATCGACAATCGCGCCGACCCGGCTGGAATCTTCCTGCTTCGGTTCGAACCCGCCGCGCTTGTAGCCGACCTCGTGCCGGGCCGCCCGCTGCCCTCAACCGGCAATCTCGTTCCAGTCGTCTACCGCCTGAATTTGCGAGACGCATACTCGTTCTTCCTCGCTCGATCTTTTGCGGTGAAGGACAAAGACATCCTCTATGTGTCGAACTCTCCCTCGGATCCTGTGCAGAAATTCCTGACCATGGTTGGAACCCTGACGTCGCCAATTGTCTCAGGCGTCGCGGTGTATGGGACGGTCAAGTGATGAAAAAGTATCTGGCCTTGACCTGCGCCTTGCTTGCGCTCTCGCTGATCGATTTAGCTGCAGCAGGCGCTCATGCGGACGGCCTTCGTGTCCACCACAAACGGCATCATTACCGTGTCGCTGACTTTCAATATGATCGCTGTCGGCTCGGGTGGTGGCAAACACTGCGATTTGGCCACGTTCGTCCGCATTGGGGCGTTCGCTGCCGTTGAAATTCCGCCAATAGCACGCGGTGCCTACGTCGCCGTATAGGCAACTGATCTGTCTTACGGCGATTGACGCAAGCCGGGGCGAGCAATAATGCCGGGAATTCGTTTCATCGAGCTGGCCGTGCGCACCTGCAAACTTTCTTCTCTCCGGCAAATTCTATCAGTCCGTCGCGTCCGCAAGCACTACGCCCAGGTCGTCAAGCTTGCCAGCGAAACCGCGCCGCCTGCAGCGCCTGCGGCGCAACAAGGTTTGCCGCTGATTTCGTTCGTGGTTGGGGTCAAAGACGCCTGTTCTGCTCACCTGAGCGAACTCCTGCAATCATTTCAGGATCAGGCCGGCGAAGCGGCGGAGCTGATAATTTGCGGAGACGATTCGACGTCATCAGACACGCAGCAATGGTTCGCCCGGCAAGAACCGGCTTCCAACTTCCAGATCATCAGGTCGACGCGCGGTGCGGGTTATGCCACGAGGGTCAATGCAGGCATTGCGGCGGCGCGTGGCGAATGGATCAGCATCATAGAGCAGACCGGAGCATTGACTCCATACGTTGTGAATCTCATTGCGCAGGTGATACTCGAGCACCCCGACTGCAAGTTGATCTATACCGATGAGGTGGTGAGCGACGATAACCTGCAAGCTCTAAGCTATCGCTTCAAACCCGCTTACGACGAGGTGCTGCTGTCGGGGTTCAACTATCTCAATCACCTGTGCTGCTACCGTCGCGACCTTGTGCAGGAGCTGGGCGGTCTTCGCGAGCAAGGCGCAGGATTGGAAAGTTACGATCTGGTGCTCAGGTACGCGCAGCGCCTGCGCTCTGACGAGATCAAGCATCTTCCCTATCCGGGCTGGCGCGGGCGTGACGTGCGCGCCGCGCCTGACGACAGGGTGGGACGCCGAATACTCGCTGAGCGCTATACGTCTGCACACGGGGATCCGCCCGTCGACGAGGTTGATGCTGCCGAAGGCATGTATCGAATCCGATTTGATAAGCGAACCAGGAAATGGCCTCGCGTCTCTGTCGTGATCCCGAATCGCAACTCATTCGAGCTGATCTCTCGAATTCTTCTCGATCTGAGCAATCGAACGGACTACGAAAATCTTGAAATAATCGTGATCGACAATGGAACGACGGATACCCGGGTTCTGGCTCTATACGAAACAATGACGAAGGGAATAATTCCATTCCATTACAAAGTTGCGCCGATGCCGTTCAATTTCTCACGGCAAACCAATCAAGGGATTGCAATGGCCTCGGGCGAGTTGATCCTTCTGCTTAACAACGACGTCGAGGTCACCGAGGAACAATGGCTGCGCGAGATGGTGTCCTGCTTCGATTATCCGGAGACGGGAATCGTGGGACCGCGGATGCTTTGGCCAGACGGTCGACTCCAGCATGCAGGATTCATAATAGGCCTGAAGGGGTTGTCGAGTGCTTGGTTTTGTGGCCAACAGCCAAGTGTCACCGGGCCGATGAACCGGTTGCGTGTTCGACAGTCGTTCACTGCCGTAAGTGGCGCATGCATGCTCGTCTCGCGTCGTTGCTTTGAAAAGGTCGGCCTTCTCGATGAAGATGAATTTGCGGTGACGTACAATGATTTCGACTTTTGCCTGCGCGCTGTAGCGGCAGGATATCGTGTCGTTTGGACTCCATTTGCGACATTAATCCACCATGTGTCCCTCAGCCGCGGCAATGATTATATGCCGGTCAAATGGGCGCGTGCGCGACGGGAAGCAAGCAGTATGCGGCGACGTCACAATCCCGGGTCGTTTCAAGATCGAGCGTTCAGTCCGTGGTACGATCGACGTCGTGTTATGCCGTCGATAACGGTGCTCAATCGACTGCCAAAAGCGCGGTGAAGATCGCGGCAAGGTCGCGGACGAAAGTTGAAGTCGGGGCTTTGTTCAAGATCGCGCGGGACCGCGCCGTGAGATGGCCGCGCCGGTGCAACGGCGTGGCCTCGCCTGCGCACTGGCCGCGGCGGGAGTGACGTTGCCAGCCAGTCACCAGCCAGCAGCTTCGCTCTGTTACCCGTTGCCAGTCTGACGCATGCAATTCGAGCTTCGACACGGGCGTAATTCTCAAGGGTCGTTGCTGGCGAGGGTTGCGGTTCCTCTAGGCCGTGGGTATGGTGGTGGCGGGTGGCTGGGGAAATCGCCTGTCGCGGTGCAATAATTCGGATTCACAGGCCCAGCTCTCCGTTCTTCGGAACGGATCGATGTACGCTGTCTAAGAGTAAAGGGCCTTCCAGTGACACCGCTCAACACCCTGATCGCGTTCAACCACGATATTCTGATCGCGTTATTGGTGGTGTTGTTGGTCGTGAATTCCGTGCCGCTCTGGATATCGATTCAGTTTTGTCGTTTTCGTTCTGCCGGGCTTGCTCAAGAAGCGCGCATGCTCGCGCTGCCATTACCCGACGACGCGGAATTGCCGCACGTGCTTGTGCAAGTCGCTGCTTTCAACGAGGGAAAATTGGTCAATCGAGTTGCGGAGGCGATCGCCAATTTGGATTGGCCGAAGAATCGCTTACACGTCCAAATGCTCGATGACAGTACGGATGATACGACCGCTTTTGCAGCTCACGCGGTCGAGGATTTGTGCAAGGAAGGCATCGATGCAATTCTGGTGCACCGGCACACCCGCGATGGCTTCAAGGCCGGCGCTTTATCAGCGGGGCTCCAAGGTTCGGACCAGGAATTCATATGCATCGTGGATGTAGACTACCTGCCCGATCCGAAATTCCTCAGGCACTGCATTGGGCCACTGCTGCGAGCACCTGAACTGGCGTTCGTTCAAGCGAGGTGTGTGCTTCGCAACGGCCATGAGAACGCGCTAACCCGCGCTCAGCAACGCGACCAAAAGGCTTTCGCTGCCGAGCAAGCTGCGCTTTGCTGGTCGGGCCATCTCGTGCGATTCCATGGCACCTGTGCCATTTGGAGAAGATTGGCCATAGAGGATGCTGGAGGGTGGAGCGGCGATACTTTGGGCGAAGATTTTGATTTGAGCTACCGCGCCTATGTTCGTGGTTGGAAGGGCCTGTACTTAAGCAGTGTGGCGGTGCCCGGGGATTTTCCTGCGGAGTTTACAGATTTTCGCCGGCAGCAGTTTCGTTGGACCAAGGGAGCAGCTGAAGTTGCCTTGAAGGTATTGCCGGGCCTGTGGCGCTCGCGCGTTCGGCTTGCAGACAAGGCAGTCGCAAC
>Ga0126381_100005424_pt1 | contig 14034 bp, 13 predicted proteins | sample PanSoiMetPlot_28_FD_96465 | JGI IMG/M metagenome (GOLD analysis project Ga0126381, IMG submission 96465) | Tropical forest soil microbial communities from Panama - MetaG Plot_28 | ecosystem: Environmental > Terrestrial > Soil > Tropical forest > Bulk soil | place: Panama | collected 2016-02-17
CCTTCACCGCCTGCAGATTCACGTTCCAGCGGCGTTTGGTCACGTTGTGGGCGTGCGAAATATTGTTGCCAAACTGCGGCCCCTTGCCGCAAACATCACATACCTGTGCCATCTCATTCGCTCCAAACTTGTGAGTATTTCCGGGCAGCCCGATCCGCTTTTCTGCGGTCCTCATCCGTTCCGGCCACCATGTGCTCTGGAACGGGCGATGGGGCGAATGAAGACACACCCACCCTGCAGCTTGCCGAGTCTTCAGTATAACCCTGAAGCTGCCTTTGAGCCAAATGGAAGAGGCCACAGGCGTGGCAAACCCGCAGAACCAGTTGCAAGCGGCACACTTGCAAAAGACCCCTTCCGGTATGAGCCGGAAGGGGTAGGAGAGTTCAGTCACGGTTACGTGAATGAACAAAAACGCTTTGGGGAATGATCAGATCCTGGGCGGCCGACTTACTGGCCGGAAGCCGTGGAGCCTTCAAGCTGAAGGCTGATGTTGCTGAGCTGAATCGATTGCAGCTGGTCGCTTCCGCTGTCGCGGCTGACGATGTAGCCCTTGTGCGCGTGCTTCTCTTCGATGAGTTTTGCTGGAATGGTAACTGTTTTGCCGTTCTCGGCCAGCGTTACCTGCACACTGTCGCCAGTGCCGGTCCAGCTAACCTTGCAGTCACCTGCGGGAAATTCTGTTGAGCCTACTTTCACTGCTTGCGCAAAATTCACCGATTGCGAGTTTTTTGCAGCGAAGGCCGGGGCAGATGTGAGAGCCAGTATGAGTGCATATCCGAACAAGCGCTTCATGATGTTCTCCTCCATGCCTCGATGAGCTTGAGAAGTAAAGGGAGGCACTAATGGAAGTGAACTACAAATGCGGATTCCTGCAGCTTAAGAAACGTAAACTGCTGAAGCGCACTCGAAGTCTTGTCTTACTTTGCATTCACTGCGACTTCACGCGTGACCGGGATCACAATGGTGACACGCAACCCAGGGGTTGCATTTTCAGCGGTGATTTTTCCATGATGCAGCTGCACTGCGCGCTTGGCAATCGAAAGTCCCAGGCCCGATCCGCCCCCATTGGTGTTGCGTGCCTCTTCTACCCGGAAGAATGGATCGAATATGCGCGCGACTGCTTCTTTGGGAACGCCCGGGCCATAGTCGCGAACGGCAATGCTGGCGTTGCCGCCGTCTTCTCCAAGAGAAAGATGGATCGCTGACTGCTCAGGCGAATAGCGGATGGCGTTGCGCAGCACATTTTCAATGGCACGGCGCAACAGTTCGGGATTGCCGTGGATCGCGCCGCAAACGTCTCCGCTGACGTCGATGGTGCAGCCTCGGACCTGCGCCTCGACGCTGCAGTCGTGCACAACTTCGTGCACGATATCGCGGACGCAGATTTCGCGCTTCTCCTGGAGGACCGGGTCACCCTCGACAACGTTGATTTCGACGATATCGGCGACCAGTGAGGCGATGCGGTTGACATCGCGCTCAATGCGTTCGAGCGCCCCTGCGGGATCGTGGCTGGTGCGCGCCAGCTTCAGCGCAAACTTGAGTCGGGCCAGGGGCGATCGCAATTCGTGCGAAATGTCGCTCAGCAGGCGCCGCTCGCTGGTGATCAGCCGCTCGAGGCGTTCCGCCATCTCGTTGAAAGACCTGCCGAGCTGGCCGATTTCGTCTTCGCGATCGGTCCCGATGCGTACCGAGAGATTGCCGCGGCCGAAGAGCGCCAGGCTGTGGGCGACTTTGCGAATGGGTGAGATGACTCCGGCGGCCGCGATCCAGCAGAGGATTCCCGTTGCGCCGATGACAAGGAAGTAGTAGGGAAGAAACGACCAGATGCGCGGCGGGCGTTCCTGGCCTTCGGCTGCAAACCAGAATTTTCCATCCTGCGAGCGATGCGTGATCTCCCAGTGTCCACGCCGGATGGAGCGCGATTTCGCTAGCGGTGGATCGGGAAGCATATCGGACCGGTCAACTCCGGAGACAAGGTCCCTGCCAGTTGCATCGAGCAGGTAGTGTGATCCACCAAAGAGCGAGTCGAGTGATCGAAGGTAGTTTGCGAGCGCCGGTACACCGCTGTCCTGCAGGATATTGCGCGTACTCTCCAGTTGCAGCTCGTCGAAGCGGTCGTAGACAGGGTCGATCTTTTGCTTCTGTATCTGTACTGAAATCGCGCGGAAAGCGAGGAACGAGAGCGACAGTATCCCCACCATGGCCAGCAAGACCCAGAGATAGAGCGATTGTCTGAGCAGGACCTTAGGCGGCGCCGGTGAAGACATATCCCACTCCACGAACAGTTCTGATCAGGCTGCGGCCACCCTCGAGCTTCTTACGCAGGTGGCTGATGTGCACATCGAGGAAGCGATCATAGGGCGTGGCCTCCCGCTCAAAGAGCGCTGCCGTGATCTCGTCGCGCGAAACCACCCGCCCGGGCGAGCGCATCAGCATTTCGAGCAGGTCAAATTCGGTCGCGGTTAGCTCGACGGGATCGTCGTTGAGCCAGGCTTCACGGGAGGTCGGATTGAGGCGAATGTTGCCGATCACGATTTCCTGAGCCTCGTCGCGGGTCAGTGACTCGGATCGGCGTAGCACGGCGCGGATCCGCGCCAGCAACTCATCGGGATCAAATGGCTTGGGTAGGTAGTCGTCGGCGCCTGAATCAAGCCCGCGAATGCGATCCTGTTGCTGCACTCGCGCGGTAAGCATGATGATGGGCAGATCTTTGCGCCGGCGGAGCCGCTGCAAAAGCTCGAATCCGTCGATGACCGGCAGCATGACGTCAAGAATGACGAGGTCGTAAGCGTTATTCAGTGCGGTGGCCAGGCCTTCGCGACCATTGTAGGCGCAGTCCAAACGGTGCCCTTCCTCCGTGAAGAACTCGCGCATCATGCCGCAGAGCTCCACGTCGTCATCGACCAGCAACAACGAGAGCTGCTTCTGCCTCTCCGGGCTTTCGCTTGGCTTCACTTCGGCCACTGCCTGCAAACGACATTACCTCACGGCACATAAGTCTCGCACACCGGAAGGTAGTCTGCGGGAGACTTAAGAATTCTTAAGGTTCGTCGGCGATTGCTTTACAACTGGAGCTGTCGCGCTGTCGCCGCCGGTCATCCAAGTGATTCTGGCGGGCGGTTTGGCATCCGGAGCACAGGTGTTCTCGATGAATGCATATGTCGGCGATCTCTGGGTGGTTCGCCTGCTGATGCAGCGAGGCATGGCCACAATCTACCTCATCGCCTTTATTGCGGTTGTGCTCCAGTTCAAGCCGCTCCTGGGAGAGCGTGGCCTCCTTCCGGTGCCGGCCTATCTGAAGCGTGTCAACTGGCGGGCTGCTCCGAGCATCTTCAGCTGGCGATATTCCGATCGGCTTCTGGATGTGGTTGCGTGGACGGGCCTGGTCGTCTCAGCCTGCACCGTATGCGGAATCACCGATTCCGGGCCGGTCTGGCTCTCGATCGGCGCGTGGCTTTTGCTGTACGTCCTGTACCTCTCGATTGTGAATGTGGGGCAAAGTTTTTATGGATTCGGCTGGGAATCTATGCTGCTGGAGGCAGGCTTCTTCACGGCCTTTCTCGGTCCGACGCACGTGCAGCCTTCTGGCATACCGGTCCTGATTCTGCGCTGGATGCTGTTTCGTACCGAGATGGGAGCAGGGCTGATCAAGCTGCGCCACGATCCGTGCTGGCGCGATCTGACTTGTCTCTACTACCACTACGAGACCCAGCCGCTACCGAACCCATTGAGCTGGTACTTCCACCGTATCCCTGCGCCGATGCACCGCCTCTCTGCGCTGTTCAGCCACTTTGTGCAGGTGGTCGCGCCGTTTGCGCTGTTCGCGCCGCAGCCGATCGCCTCCGTCGCGGGCGGACTCGTCATCTTTCACCAACTGGTGCTGATCGTGAGCGGAAATTATTCGTGGCTCAACTGGCTCACCGTCGTTCTCGGATTTTCGGCGTTCAGCGATCGCGTTCTGGCCTTCGCAGTGCCGATCGCTGTGCCGGCGCTTACGCCGAGGCCGGCGGCATTCGAAGTTCTGCTCTACGTAATTGGTGTCGGCACAGTGCTGCTCAGCGTGCGGCCGGCCATGAATCTGCTATCGAGGGCTCAGGCAATGAACCGGAGCTACAACCCGTTCCATCTGGTGAGCTCCTATGGCGCCTTCGGAAATGTCGGCCGTGAGCGCTTCGAGATCGTGATCGAAGGCACAAGGGACCGCGTTATTACACCGGCGACTCAGTGGCTGGAGTACGGATTCAAGGGCAAGCCGGGCGACTCGATGCGCATGCCTCGGCAGGTTGCGCCGTATCACCTCAGGCTCGACTGGCTGATCTGGTTCCTGCCGTTCTCAGTCCACACCAATGGAAGCGGTATCCGCGTCTGGAGGTACGATCGATGGTTCATGCACTTCATCCAGAAGCTGCTGGCGGGAGATGGAGAGTTGTTGAAGCTGATCGGTAGGAATCCATTTGCCGACGAGCCGCCTGCGTTCATTCGCGCGCTGTTTTACAGGTACCGCTACACCACGCCTGAGGAAAGGCGCCAAACCGGCGCGTGGTGGGTTCGCAAGCTACTGGGTGTGTATTTGCAACCAACCGCACGCGAGATGTTGGAGAAGCTCTGATCTGCTTCGCTCGTCGCGAGGCATCCTGAATCCACGCGGTGCATCGTTCATCTAAAAGAATGATGCGTTTACCCGTTTCGGTTCTTGATCTTGTGGGGATGCGGCCGGGCGGCAATCGTGCCAGCGATCCCGCAGGGTAAGTTTGGAACGCTCGAAGCCTTGTACCCGGGACGGATCGACCTTGGCCTGGCCGCGCTCCGGGCGGCGACTTCCACACGATGCGCGCTCTTCGACGCGATCTGCGGCAGTCGGGCGATGATTTTCCCGAATTGCTGGCAGAGTTGCGGACGTATATCGGACCGGCGGCGCCGGGCAGGTTGTGAAGGCGATTCCCGGGAAGGAGAGCCGCGTTCCCGTCACACTAGCTCGGGTCCAGCGACTTCAGCGCGATGCTGGCGGCGGAGCTGGGGCTGCCTTTTGCATTTGCAGCGCACTTTGCGCCGGAGATGCTGTTGCACGCGACGCGTCTCTATCGAACGCTCTTCCGGCGGAGCGCGGCACTGCAGCAGCCCTGGTTGATGGTGGCTGTCCCGGTGATTGCGGCGGAGACAGATGCTTTGGCGCGGAGGTTGTTCACGACACCGCAGCAGCGGTTTCTGCGACTGATTCGCAACCAGGCGGTGCAGTTGCTGCCGCCGGTGGATTCGATGGATTCGCTGTGGAGTGATGTTGAGCGGGCAGCCGTCGAGGGCAGGTTGCGCGAGGCGGTCGTGGGTTCTGATTCCACCGTCAAAGGCGTAACGAAAGGGCGGCATTTTTGCAATGCCGCCCTACTTGCTGCGTGTTTCAGTCCGCCGATTTTACGGATAAATTCCCCGGATGTGGATGGCTTCGGCGACGCGGCCTATGCCTAGCATATTGGCGGCGATGCGCATTGGGACGTTGCGATCGAGATGGATCTTGAGCACGTCGCGGAAGGCGGTCTTCATCACCTTCTCCAGGCGGTTGTAGACATCCTGCGCCTCCCAGAAGAGGTGCTGCTCGTCCTGCACCCACTCGAAGTAGGAGACGGTGACACCGCCTGCGTTACAGAGAATGTCGGGGATGACGAACACTCCCTTGCCCTCGAGGATGCGATCGGCGGCCGGTGTAACCGGGCCGTTTGCAGCTTCAGCGACGATGCGGGCGCCGATGGCATTGGCGTTGTCGCCGGTGATGGAGTTCTCAAGCGCGGCCGGAACGAGGATGTCGCACTTAATGGCCAGCAACGCGGCGGGGTCGATCGGCTCGCTGTTCGGAAATCCCTGCACCTGGCCGGTGAGCAACTTCATGTGAATGAGCTCGGGAATGTCGAGGCCGTTACGGTTGAAGATGGAGCCGGAGGAATCGCTGACCGCGATCACCTTTGCGCCGGCTTCGTGCAGCAGCAGCGCCGCGATGGAGCCCGCGTTGCCGAAGCCCTGAACCGCGACGGTCGCGCCAACCAGCGGCAGGGGGAGATGCTCGCACGCGCACTGGATGGTGTAGAAGACTCCGCGGCCAGTGGCTTCGTTGCGGCCCAGCGACCCGCCGAGGCTGACCGGCTTGCCCGTGACGACGCCGGGAATGGTGTAGCCCTTCGTCATGCTGTAGGTGTCCATGATCCACGCCATCGTCTGCGGATTGGTATAAACATCGGGCGCGGGGATGTCCTGCTCCGGCCCGATCAGCGGAAGGATTCCGCTTGTGTACCGGCGCGTCAGGCGCTCGAGTTCGTGCTGTGACATGTGTTTCGGATCGCAGGTTACGCCACCCTTGCCGCCGCCAAACGGGATATTCACGACGGCGCACTTCCAGGTCATCCAGGTTGCGAGCGCCTTCACTTCATCAAGCGTGACCTGCGGATGGAAGCGAATGCCGCCCTTGGCCGGGCCGCGCGCTGTCGAGTGCTGTACGCGAAAGCCCTCGAATCGCTTGATGCGTCCATCGTCCATGCGCACCGGGACGTTGACTGTGAGCACCCGCTCGGGATACTTGATCATCTCCCGCGTATCGTTGTCGAGACCCAGGGCGTCCGCCGCTGCATCGAAGTTCTCCAGCGCAACGTCGTAGGCATTTTCTGCGAGTTTTGTTTCGAGCATATCGTTTCCTCCTTGGCCGCACCTTTTTACCCGCGCGGTGGCAGCAGGAGAGCTCGATCAACAATTAGCCAGCCGTGGAAGCCAGTTCCTGCTCGTGGGTTATCCGTGACTGGTAAACCGGGGTCAGCCAGTTCCAGTAAGCCTGCAGGTGTCCGCGTGTCGCGTCGAAATAGAGCTTTTGAATGGCGCGCGTCACCGGTCCGATGGTCTCGTCTTTCATCGGGCGATGATCGACGCGCACGATGGGTGCAACGCCGACGGCTGTGCCGGTGAAGAAGAGTTCGTCGCAAATGTAGAGTTCGCTGCGGTCGATCGGCCTTTCGACGACGCGAAGCCCCAGTTCGCGAAACGCGAGTCCAGACACACAATTACGTGTGATGCCCTCCAGCGCATTTTCGGTTATGCAAGGAGTGATCAGCTTGCCGCCACGGACCATAAAGATGTTGCACGTGGCCCCTTCGGCAACGTGACCGTCTTCGTTGAGAAAAATGGCTTCGTCGAAGCCGGCCCGCCGTGCATCGTCGCTGGCCAGTGCGCTGTTCACATATGCGCCGCAAATCTTGGCGCGCGCCGGAATCGCGTTGTCTTCGATCCGACGCCAGGAGCTTACACCTGCATGTAACCCTTTGTCGCTGTGCAAATATTCGCCGAAGGGAAGGGCGATGATGGCGAAGGCATCCTGGTCATCCGTGCTCACGCCAACGCGCTCGGCAGACTTGAATGCAAGAGGACGTACGTACAGGTTTGTGTGGAAGGCGTTTCGGCGGACCAGTTCGACTGTGATGGCACAAAGCTCCGGCACGGCGGCAGGAACCTGGATGCGCAGGATGCCGCAGTTCTTTTTCCAGCGCTCATAGTGATCGTGCGCGCGCAGGATGAACATCTCGTCCTCGGTAGGAACCCAGTGTGCGCGAATGCCTTCGAAGACGCCGGTCCCGTAGTGGAGCGCGTGCGTGAGAATGTTGATCTGCGCGTCGCGCAGCGGCATGTACTCGCCACGGAAATAGACGACCAGATTCGGGTCAGCAGCGGCTTTCATACGGCAACCTCTTTCGGGGAATTGCGAAAGAGCTCACGCCCCCGCGCCAGGGCGCGTTCATCGAGCTGACGCCAGCGCTCGGATTTGACCAGGCGGCGCAGGGCCGCGTCGATGCTCGTCGGCGACAAGGCGTCGGAGATTTCAAGCAGAGCGCCCAGCATGATCATGTTTGCGCAGCCCGGATCGCCCAGTGAGTTCGCCGCGTGCGTGAAGTTCAAAGCGAGAACGTTCACATCGTTGCGTACGCAGTCCTCAGGAAAAGCGTCGCCGTTGTAGATGATCCAGCCGCCCGGCTTCACGCTGAGGTCGAACTTGCGCAACGAAGGCTCGTTCATGGCAACGAGGAAGTTCGGCACGGTGACGAGCGGCGAATCGATCGGTCCTTTCGAGACGCGCACGTGACAGTTCGAGGTGCCGGAGCGCATCTCGGGCCCGTACGAGGGGAGCCACGAGACTTCAAGCCCTGCGTCGAGTCCGGCTTCGGCCAGAACCTCACCGAGCAACAGCACGCCCTGGCCGCCGAAGCCGGCCACGCGAACGTGCAGATCCAGGTCATCGGTCTCGACCGAGCGCACGGGAACGGTCGGCTGAACGTTGTGAGCGATCCCCTCATAAGCGATTCCAAGGATCGGAGGGATATCTTCGAGGCTCGGCGCTCTGTTCGGTTCGGCGTGGGGCTCTCGATCTTTGGTGCGATCGCAGACGACGCCGAGCGGGAAGGTCTTTTCCATCACGTCGCGCACCCAATGTTGTGCCTCGACGGGCGACATCTTCCAGATCGTGGGGCAGGGCGAGAGCACTTCGACGAGCGAAAAGCCGAGGCCGCGCACCTGGTTCTCGACCGCGCGCTTGATGGCCCGTGCGGCCTGCGCGATCTGCTTGTTGTCGCCGAGGCCCACGCGCTCGATGAAGACCGGGCCATCCAGTGTAGCCAGCAGCTCGCTTACGCGTAGGGGATAGCCTTCGTTCGTAGCGCTGCGGCCCCAGGGGGTGGTGGTGCTCTTCTGGCCAAGCAACGTCGTGGGTGCGACCTGCCCGCCGGTCATGCTGTAGATAGCGTTGTTGACGAAGATCACGGTGATGTTCTCGCCGCGATTGGCAGCGTGCAAGATCTCAGCCGAGCCGATCGCGGAGAGATCGCCATCTCCCTGGTAGCTGATCACGATGCTATGTGGATGGCTGCGTTTGACGGCGGTTCCGACTGCGGGCGCACGCCCGTGTGCGGCCTGAATATTGCCTACGTCGAAGTAGTTGTAGGCGAAAACGGAACAGCCGACGGGGCTGATCAGGATGGTCTCGTCCTGGATGCCGAGTTCGTCGATCGCTTTTGCCAGCAGCTTGTGAGCGATGCCATGGCCGCATCCGGGGCAGAAATGGGTCTGATGATGAAGGTCTTCCTTGCGCTCGTAGGTCTCGTAGAAGACCTTCGCCTTGGAATGAACGATTTCGTAGTCGTTTTCGATGAAGTCAGGCATGGGCCAACCTCTCCTCTTCTGCGAGGGCCAGCACAAACTTGAGGACCTCTTGGTGTGAAGGAATGTTGCCACCGCAGCGACTGAGGAACTCGACGGGTCGCGCTCCATTCAGCGCGAGGCGTACGTCTTCGACCATCTGTCCGTTGCTCATTTCGACGACGACGAACGAATGCGCACGTCCGGAAAGGCGTCGGAAATCCGTCTTCGGGAACGGATACAGCGTAATCGGCCGTAACATGCCGACCCTAATCCCCATGGAGCGGGCTTCGGCGATGACGGCTTTCAGGATGCGGCCGACGATTCCGTATCCAACGAGAACGATGTCGGCATCCTCTGTGTACCAATGCTCGGCGCGGGGTTCACGCTGTTCGGCGCAGAGGTATTTCGCTTCCAAACCAATCACATGCGCTTCCAGATCGTCGGCAGCCATGTGCAGTGATGTGATCAGGTTGGGGCGGCTTTCGGCGGTTCCGGTGACGGCCCACTCCGGCGCAGTGGGGAGGATCGCTTTCTCCGCGAATTCGGCCGGCTCCATCATCTGTCCCGTGAAGCCGTCGGCGAGGATCACGACCGGATTGCGATAGCGGTCGGCGAGTTCGAAGGCAAGGGAAGTGAGGTCGGCCATCTCCTGCACGGAGTACGGTGCGAGCACAATGGTGCGATAGTTTCCGTTGCCGCCGCCTTTGACCACCTGGTGATAATCGCTCTGCTCTGAACCGAGGTTGCCGAGGCCGGGACCGCCGCGCGTGATGTCGGCGATAACGCACGGCAACTCGGCGCCCGCCATGTAGCTGATCCCTTCCTGCATCAGACTGATGCCAGGGCCGCTGGACGCGGTCATGCAGCGAACCCCGGCAGAAGAGGCGCCGTAGAGCATGTTGATGGCGGCGACTTCGCTCTCGGCCTGTAGAAAGACCCCGCCCGCCTCCGGCAGGTAGAGCGCGGCAGCTTCTGCGATCTCACTTGCCGGAGTAATCGGGTATCCATAGAAGGCGCGGCAGCCGGCGAGGATCGCGCTCTTCACAATTGCTTCGTTGCCCTTCATCAGTTGCTTGCGCATGCGAGGGCCTCCTCGTGTTGAACCGCAGCGCCGCGCCTCAGGCGCAGAACCGTGATCGCGCCGGGCTCGGGGCAAGCCATGAAGCAGATTCCGCAGCCGGTGCAGCCTGCGCCGTTGTATGTTGCGGTGCGGTAGCCATAGTGATTCAGGCTCTCGCTCAGATGGATTACCTTCGGCGGGCAGGCTTCGATACAGAGCCCGCATCCCTTGCATTCGTTGATGTCGACTCGCAGAAGGCCTCGATCACGTCTCGCCGAAACCGTCATGGTTTACTCCTCATTCGTCATTACTGTTCACGCAACGCCGCTATCTTTCGTTCCAGATAATGTGCACGCACAGCGAAACCTTCAAGCTCCCGCTGGAAGTGTGACCCTCATCCTCGGGGCGCGTATATACGGCATCTCCGAGTGTCTTCATGTGAACGAGCTCCACATCGATGAGCTCGTCCGCACGGGCAACGAGGGCGGCTTCGGCGTTCCGCAACTTGGTTGGATCCACACGCGGTCGCCGGAGTGAATGGCCCTGACGGCAGCGCTCGTGCACTTGCTGCGGTACGCTTTTTGCCAGTTCACGATGTATTGTCTCCGGCGGCTTTTACTTAACAATTGCAAGGGCCGCAGGAACTTGGGAGATTGAAGAGCATCCCCCAAAGCCCGAAATATGGTGCTCTTCGTGGTAGCGATCCGACTGTGATGACAGTCACCTCTGGCAACGAATTTTGCCCACATGATTCTGCCCGAATCCCACTGTGCCCAAACCGGAAGAACTACCGGCAGTGCTCGCGATGCCGAGGGATTTTGGCGAATCGCCCCGACGGGTCACTCCGGGGTCAGGAAGTTGTATTTTCTTACCACGATCGTGCGATAACTCAAGGGAACCGCTTTGGCTAGACTTTGGGTTGTGGAGAATCTCAATGAGTGACGAAGTTCATAAAGACATTTACCGATTCGCCTACGATGAGGCCGCTTCAGAACTGCGCAAGATTCTGAAAGCGTTCGAGCAGTTGTGCGCTCAGAAGAACCGTGTAGAGAAGCTCATTGAGGTCCTCAAGCCCGAGGTTGGCCTGCCTGAGCAAGATGAGGAAGCCAAACAAATCAAGCGAACAACGCATCTGCCGCATTGCACAGTGGTGACCCGCCTTACAGTTCTTTAATTTCCCGCCGCCGGAACCTCACAGGTTCCCCGCCCAATTTCAGCCGGACATGACCCCAGACGTGTTCGGCTGAAATTGCAACTAAAGTACTCCCAAAACAGCACATCTGAGTTGAATCGGCAGTGGTTTGGGCAGCTTTTTGAGCTGGTTTCATGTCAGAAAGAGAGCACGAATCCCGGACTCGATTACGTTCCATTTGAATTTGGCCTCCGAAATTGAGAGAATCCATTGCTAATGCGGGTTTCTAGCCAAGCGAAAAGCCGAAAATCGAAAAGAAGGCGACCGCAGGTGTACTCGGGCAGCGGTCCTGAGATCGTGGACCTATGGATACCAGAGTCTTTTGCGTCTACAACCTGGCAGGCGGGGTATTTGTCAACTCAAAGGTGACCCTCGCCGACACGGCGAGCGAGCCTTTGCGGATGCTGAGCGTGCTGGTCGGAAGCATGGCGCAGGATGCGGAAGCAGGACTCTGGCTCACGCCGCTCTACGGCATCCCGTCGGTACCCCGGCTTTTCCCCTTTGACCTGGTCTACCTGGACAAGGATCATCTCGTTCTGGAATCTGTTGAAGTCCTTCACGGTGTTCGGTTTCCAAACTACTCTCAAGAGGTTGCGAGCGCGCTGGTTCTTCCGCTGCGCAGCATGGCATCCACCCGGACGCAGCCGGGGGACCGGCTGATCGTCTGTCCGAAGGAAGATATAGAACGCCACCTTGCAGCGGCCGAACAAGCCTCGCTTGCTGCATCGGGCCAATCGAGAAACGGGTCGGATGGCCGAATGCCGGCGCTCGATGAGTGCTTGGGTTCCGCCCCAACGGCTGGGGCTCCTGCGGGAGGTTCTGCCGTTCAGGCAGAACCGAAACCTGAAACTTCATTTACGGCTTGGGAAACGACAGTCCCAACAGCGGCGGGGAACGGCCACAAATCCGAAACGGGTACCAATGCTGCGGAGCCAACTCCCCGTCCCGGCAATGGAGCAGCAAACAGGGCTTCGTATCGGCCGCGTTGGGAGGAACTGATTGAAGCAAGCCTCGAGAGGAGTCTTGGCGCCAAAGAGGTGATACGGACGCCTGAGTCCGTCGAGCAGGCGAGCAAGGTAGGAACGAATTCTGAGTCCGTCAAGCCGGCTGCTGAGACCATGGAGCAGACCTCGGACGCCGCGCCGGTCCTCGCGATCCCCATGGTCGAGTCTGAGAACGTCGAACCTGGGAAGGTGGAGGCTGGTCAGCCAGCGGTCGCTGACATGCAAAAGCCCTTTAGGTACGACGATCCCGGAGACGTATTCGCCAACTGGGTTGCTTCTCCGTTCGCTCCCCCTGCATGGCTTGAGCCGGAGTTGGACCTATCGAGAAGGCTGCGCCCAGATCCCGCGGCGGCTTCAGAGCCCGTTGCGCCGGAGAAACAAATTGTCTCCACTCGGCCCGTGGTGTCGGACTCGGATGGCACTTTGCCCCCATCTCCAGATTCTCTACCGGAGGCTGGTGATCTTCGCCCGGATCCCGTTCCGGCACCAAAGGCGGCTCCTGCCGGGCAGCAAGCCACGGCGTTCACAGTTGCCCAGTATGGAACTTGGCAAGTCATCGCAGCTACGCCCCCTGGCTCCGTTCCGGGAGCAGAGGTTACGCAGACGAAGCCCTCGAAATCCATGCCGAGCAATGGGTTTGAGGCCGACGAACGTTCTCGCGCGAGAGAATCGAAACTGGAAGGTGCGGAGGCGGGGCGGGTACCTTCCCCTGCGGCTTCTCCGAGTTTCGCCGCAAGCGTGACGGCGAAATCTGTGCGCGACAAACGCCAACAAGAATCCGCGTCGCTTGTGGAGCCTGAGCCGACCTCGAAGACTGCGCAGATCGTGAATTCTGATCGAGCGATTGCCGGAACTGGTGCTCAGAAGGCTGTGCCTGAGGTACGCGGTCTATCCACGGCTGCGCGGGAACCCCTCGCTGAGAAGCAGATCGTGCCCACCTTGGCGGAATTACGGTCTGAAAACCAGAAGCGCGCCAAGGATACGGTCCAGGAAGCTGCCAAGCCTGAGCCGGCAATTTCTGCACCGGAGAAGAATGGAATTCCGGCCAAACAGCCCGAGGCCGGCGGCACAGGCAAAGACGCGGACGAGCTGACGATGACGGTTCCCCTTCCGCGTTTTCTGAAGCCCGAGCCGAAGGGAAAATTGAAGATCTCAATTCAAAAGGTGCCCGCGAACTCCAAGAACGATCCTGAAGCAGGCAGCCTGAGGTCGAGGTTCCAGCGATGGCTGAAGCCTGTCGCTCCACCAAGCGATCGCCGCCGGGCGCACCGGCGCTATGTGCCCGGGGTAGCTGCGTACTACTACACGGGCGGGGCTCCGAAGCCTCATGAGGTAGCCGATATCAGCATGAGCGGCTTTTACCTGGTAACCGATGAGCGCTGGATGCCCGGGACGATGATTCAGATGACACTGCAGAAACCTTGCGCGCGGGGCGAGCGGAAGCAGAGCATTGCGGTCCTGGCGAAGATCGTGCGTAAGGGGACCGATGGAGTGGGAGCGGAGTTCGTTATGCCGGAGACACTTGATCAACACGGCCATGCAGTGCCGCCCGAACGAACGACGGATCGATTCTCACTTGCGCGCTTCCTGTAGGCGTGATCGTCCGTCGAGCACAA
>Ga0126381_100005425_pt1 | contig 14033 bp, 8 predicted proteins | sample PanSoiMetPlot_28_FD_96465 | JGI IMG/M metagenome (GOLD analysis project Ga0126381, IMG submission 96465) | Tropical forest soil microbial communities from Panama - MetaG Plot_28 | ecosystem: Environmental > Terrestrial > Soil > Tropical forest > Bulk soil | place: Panama | collected 2016-02-17
ACGGTGGGAAGAACAGAGCGGCTATTCTCCGGCCTGCATTGCCAGCGAGGTCGCCGCATTAGTCTGCGCGGCCGATATCGCGCGAGCTAACGGCGACACCGATTCCGCAAAGCGCTTCCTGGCGACAGCCGACTCCTGGAGATCGCAGATCGAAAAATGGACCGTAACTACGAACGGCCCGTACAGCTCATCGCCATACTACTTGAGAGTCACTAAAGACGGCAGACCTGACTCCGGCACCACCTACAACCTGGCCAACGGCGGCCCCGGTGCTATCGATCAACGCAAGGTAGTCGACCCCAGTTTTCTCGAGTTAGTGCGTCTTGGAATCAACCAGGCTAGTGACCCTGTGATCACTAACACAATAAAAGTAGTTGATACCCAGCTGTCGGTCACAACTGCCGCCGGCAAATTCTGGCACCGCTATACCGATGATGGATACGGAGAAACAGCCTCCGGAGCTCCCTGGACCTTAACTCCACCCGATTCGGGTGCGACTCATGGCCGGGTGTGGCCTATTTTTGCCGGCGAACGCGGCGAGTACGAGATAGCCGCTCACAATCTGAATGCTGCTCAAGCGAACCTTGTGGCCATGGCAAACGCCGCCAACGAGGCCTATCTATTGTCTGAGCAAGTTTGGGATGACGAGCCGCCATCAGGTCAACCCGGGTTTGCATCAGGCAGCGGTACGACATCGGCGACTCCTCTCGCCTGGGCACACGCACAATTTATCCGGCTAGCGTTCGACTTGGCAGCAGGACGTTTAGTCGAGCAACCTTCGATCGTCGCTGAGCGTTACGCTGAGCGCAAAGAACAAACCGTCAAAGGCGAGAAGTGACGAACCGAACCGCGAATAGCCAAGACACGCCCTGTGGTAATACATCCAGGCCAGATTACCTCCGGCTCGTCCCAGAATGAGAAAATTTCTTATCAATTTGAGACGGCATTCGCGAGGCGTAGCAGCGTTTGTATAGGGAACCGGCCCGGAACCTCATTGCTTCTAGATCTTTTTGGATGACCGGGAGCTCATCCCTACCGCGCTTGGCTTTAGAATTGCTTCTGCAGGCAAAGCCATGAACAACCTGCTGCAGGACCTGCGACTTGCCATGCGGCAGCTGAGGCGCTCTGCCGGCTTTGTATTCTCGGCCGTCTTAATTCTGGCACTAGGGATTGCCGCGAATGTGATCGTTTTCGGTGTCCTGCAAGGACTGATCTTGCAGCCACTAAATGTACCGCATCCGGAACGCGTTCAGCAGCTTGCCCGAACCACCGAAGCTTTCCCAATGTTCAGTTTCCCGGAAGTGCGTGATATCCGTGATAGCAACACTGTTTTTTCCGCGGTTGGCGCCTGCACGATTTGGAGTTTTGGCCTGGAAACGAATGGAATATCACGACCGATCGTTGGATATGAAGTGAGCGGGCAATACTTCGAGGTAGCGGCTATCAAGCCGTTCCTTGGACGGCTATTGGATCGCGCTGACGATGATCATCCCGGAGTCTCGGATGCGGTGGTCTTGTCCTGGTCCGCTTGGAACAGTTGTTTCGGGGCGGATCCGAACGTCGTGGGAAAGAAGGTACGCTTAAACAAGCACCCGTACACCGTCGTGGGGGTTACGCCTCAAAGTTTCTATGGGACTGAGAAATTTTTACAGCCCGATATCTTCGTTCCGATGGCAAACGAAGCATCGTTGGAAGGGGTTAATTGGCTTGAGGAGAGGAAGGACTGGCGCTGCTCGATCGTAGTGCGCCTCAAAGATGGGGTTACCATGCCTGAAGTGCAGGCTCAGCTAAAGACGATCGCCGATCGAATGAAGGAGCAGAATCCGAAGGATGAGGAAAAACTGGGACTGAAGCCGGTCAATCCCGGGTTCATGGGTGAGCTTCTGGGGTCGCCGTTGCGCGGTTTTCTATTTGGGGTGTTAGGCTTGGCTGGGATCGTGCTTCTCGCTGCCTGCGCCAACCTCGGTGGCTTGTTTGCAGCCCGTACGGTCGACCGAACCCGGGAGGTCGCTATCCGCATGTCCATTGGATCGAGCCGGTGGCGTGTTCTCCGTCAGGTGTTCGTCGAAGCCTTGCTGATCTCGATGCTGGGAGGGGTCTGTGCTTGTGGGTTAAGCTGGATTGCTCTCACCGCGCTGGCGAACTGGAATCCGCCCGGGGAATTTCCCTTTAGGCTTGTGGTGCTCCCCCAACCGTCGCTGGTCGTGGTCGCGCTGCTCATCTCGATGCTCGCCGCGTTTTTGTTCGGATTGATGCCACTGCGCCAAGTATTCAACACAGATCCGAATGAGGCCCTCAAGAGCGGTGGTAACCAATCATCGCCCGGAGGTCGCTTGAGCTTTCGAGACGCATTGTTAGCAGCTCAGATCGCGCTCTGCTGCCTGATCCTGACGGCAGCTTTTGTCTCGTTACGGGGCTTGAACAGAGCATTAACCATGGACGTGGGTTTCAACCCAAAGAATGCGGTCCGTACGACGTTCGATCTCGACAACGCGGGTTACTTCGCCAGTGACGCCGATCATTTCCAGCGTCAGCTTCTAGAAAAGGTCTCGCACCTTCCCGGTGTCGTGGCAGCCGGTTACACGAACCGCACACCGCTTTCCCTGAGACTATCGGCGACCGATGTTTTTTCAGAGAATACCGGCGATTTAAGACCGTCGAACGTGGCTTTCCATAGTTATTATTACTCGGTTTCCCCGGGATTTTTCGCGGCCTCCGGAATAAGCTTGCTTGCTGGACGCGAGGTCGGCTTTACCGACACTGCGAAAGGTTCGCATATAGCAGTCGTGAATCGCGAGTTCGCCCACGAGCTATTTCACTCCGATCGGCCCGACGATGCCATCGGCCGCTATTTCAAAAATGAGGAGAGTGGGTTGGTGCAAATCGTGGGCGTAGTTGTAAATCAGAAATATCTGACGCTGAATGAAGACGCTGAACCCTGCATTTATTTTCCGATTTCCCAGCGGCCAGAAACCAGCACCGTTCTGATCGTTCGCACCGGCCCAGATACTACGAGCGCAGTTGGCGATGAAATGGCGGCCACGATTCGCAGACTGATCCACGAGCTCGACCCCGCGATTCCGATTCGAGAATCGGGCGCATGGACAAACCAGCTTGGCTTGGCCATTTTCCCGGCTCAAACGGCCACCATCGCCCTTAGTCTATTCGGAGGATTTGGCCTTTTGCTCTCGATCGCCGGCACCTTCGGCCTGGCTTCCTACACGGTCAGCAAACGTGTTCGCGAACTGAGTATTCGCGTGGCGCTCGGTGCGCAAGGGAAGCAAGTCATCTCGGCTGCGCTTGGCCGCATGCTGGTATTGCTTGGATGCGGATCGATCGCCGGGCTGTTACTTGGTGTTGCTGCCAGCCAAATACTTTCAGCCATCGTCTATCAGGCTTCGGCCCAGGATCCCTTCGTGCTCGGAGCGGTGGCGGTAACGATACTGTTAACGGGCGGGCTTTCAGTGACTGGTCCCGTGTGTAAAGCACTGAAGGCTGATCCGGCACTATTGTTGCGCGAGCAGTAATCGGTTCGAAAAAGCTGCCGATAGTCTCTAGATTCTAGCTCTTAGCTCAGTTCCTCGGACGAGCAGGAGCTCGTCCCTACCGGCGTCATACTTTAAATCGCCATCGACGGAACGGACCGGTGAAGCCGCCGCATTGGGGGCATTGTCTCACTGCGGCGTTCGCGCCGATCAGGCCGTTTCCCTCGCAGCCACGGCAAAGTTCACAGGCTTCACCGCGGAGGACCGTGAAACCCTGGCGTTGATAGAAACTTGTTTCGTGACGAACGACGCCTTCGCATTCCTCGCGATCATCAGCGCTGCCGAGAGTGGCGGAAACGGTCCCGGTGTCTTCGTCTATATAGTCCATTATATAGAGCCATCTGGTCGGGAGCCGTTTGGTGTCCATAAGGGAACTACCGCAATAGTACTCCCAAGACAGCGTGGGATCAACCCAATATATTGGGGTCGACTGACATGCTGGCCACAATAGGGCGTGCAGTCGGAACAAAGGTCGCGCCCTGCTAGCGGATAGGACCTATAGGACCAATAGGACTTATATGAAATGCGACCCATAGGTCTCATTGGTCCTATAAGTCCTATCTTGTAGACGAGCCGAGCCGTAGGTGTACCGGACACAGATCGGGCCGATCACCCAGCGCACTCTCTAAAAAAAAGAACTCGCAACCTCAACGATTTATGCATCCAATTACCAAGGCGGAAGTTAACTAAGGAAGGGGGAAAAAATGTCGTTTCCTCGAACTTAGATTCGTCGCATTAGCATGAAATCGATCTGGAAAGGAGCTATCAGCTTCGGCTTGGTCAACATCCCAATCCGTCTTTACTCTGCGACTGAACGGGAATCGGTCTCCTTCAACATGCTGCACAAAACGGACCTGTCTCGGATCCATTTTAAGCGTGTTTCGGAGTCTACCGGAAAAGAAGTGCCGTACGATGAGATTGTTAAGGGGTACGAGCTGGATGACGGCAATTATGTCGTGGTAACCGAAGACGAGTTGAAAGAGGCGTCGCCGGAGAAATCGTCGACGATCGATATCCACGAATTTGTCTCTGAAGAAGAGATCGCGAGTTATTATTTTGATACACCTTATTACCTTGAACCGGAGAAATCGGCCGGAAAACCGTACCTCTTGCTGAGGGACGCCTTGGCAAAATCGAAGAAGGTTGGCATCTCGCAATTTGTATTGCGGAATCGGGAACATCTCTGTGCGCTGAAAGCGGAGGGCAACGTTTTATTGCTAAACACGCTTCGGTTTGCTGGGGAGATCCGGGCGACAGACGAACTCAACATTCCAGAGAAAGATAAGATCTCCGAGAATGAAGTCGCGTTGGCCAAGCGGTTGATCGAAGAACTAAGTGGAAAATTCGAGGCGAATAAATATCGCGATACCTACGCAGAAGACGTCAAGAAGCTGATTGACGCCAAAGCAAAGGGCCAGAAACGCAAAGCGCCGGCGAAGAAGGCCACTTCAGGCAAAGTGGTCGATCTAATGGAAGCCCTACAGGCAAGTCTAAAGAATTCGAAGAAACGGGCAGCGTAGTTTGGTAGGGCGAGGCTCCCAAACGGCCGCAAGAGACTAGCAGGGCAATGGAACGTCTAGCTTGCCATTCACGAGCAAGTCTAGAAACCATGCCGAGCCGAGACCCAGGGCTCGGCGCGTCCAACCGGCCGCCACGTCGTTCGACGGCTCGCGATGATATGCTTCGATAGAGCGTTTGAACCGTTCGGGAGCCTCGCCCTAGCAATCACCTTTCATTCCCCTTCTCTCTCGCCGCGAGTGAAATTCGGCGGATCGCTGGCGGGAAAAGATTCTTCGAGTGATTCGTCCACTTCTTCTTCCAGATGCCGATCTTTGTCTTCCTCGTCAGGTCGATTCGCGCTCATGGTATTCGATTAACTAATCCTCCATCCAACTAATCCTCATCTTTTCGACTTGCAAGAATCACGCGCAACAACTGGATGATATGGTGATTTCGGGCTAGATGAGTAAGTGTCCATTCCAAGGCCGCCCTTGAAAAATCTTCTGCAAACAAAGTCAGATCCAGGCTCAGCAAAATACTCTGCGGTCACCGAAGTATTCAGCTCGGATTGCCTAGACCGCTAGCAAATGTCTCAGCATTCGCAAACCGTAGGGTCCCCCCAGGCCCAACGAATCGTTTTTGAGCTGGCATTGAAAGCGATCTCCGCCGTCGGGCGGCATCCAGCACTTTTCTTATCGTTACCTTCGCTCTATCTTTTGCTCGCATATCCGCCGATCTGGAAGGATGTCGATGCGCTGGGACAGCTGATCTGGCGGGCAGGATGGGGCAACATTCTCCACTATCCACCCCTCTATTGTTTTACGGGCAGAATTCCCTTCTGGCTGGGTGATTTCATTCTTGCCCTGCTTGGCGGGCAACCGCCTCCGGGCTTGAACCTTCTCGGCGAGCAACATCCGACTTGGCTGGGGATAGAGCTCTTAATTATCGCTCAACATGCGGGGTTAATCGCGGCTTTGACCCTCTTGGTTAGGACGGCGGCACGGAGTGCATTGGGCCGGGGTGCCATCACGATCAGCTTTATCGCTGCCAGTTCTCTATACGTCCAGCAACAGTGCGCCGGCTCCGAAGCGCCAAGTGTCAGCACCATCCTTTTGCTGACCGTCGCCGGGCTTTGGGTCTATCGAAACAGCTCTTCCTACCTGAGATGGATTGTATTCGCGATAACCCTGTTGGCCGCTTTCGGCACCCGGCATATCAACTACTTGTTTGTTCTTTGGCTACCGCTGGTTATCACAGGCCATCTAATTTGGTCCTTGCGGCAACGGCAGCGGATATTGACCCCGGATCTGGCCAAACTCGGCATCGCCATAGCCTGCGGCGGGTTTGCCTTGTTGGCGGATACTCTGATCGTCAGAGTCATGATTGCGCAAGCCGGCGAACAATACCGTACGGATTTAGGCTTCGTTCTAACTGATCGCGTCACGGCATTTCTCTACAAACTGTCTGATTCCGAACGCACTGCCTTAGTCGAGAAATTAGTTGCCGCGGAACGCGATCCGATCGTCCAAGTGGCGATAAGAGCGGAGTCTAAGCTGGGGTCTTCCCACGAAGAGCTGGCCAACACGATTCAAGCAGCGCTCAGCCAAGAAGGGATTCCACAAAATGCCATTCAGGCCCGGAGCGATGTCTCAGTTTTTGATGGGGCACTCGCCTATCTCAAAACACTTCACCCGAAGCTGATCGATTTAATTCTCTCTGATTTTCTGCACGGTTATGTTCGGGAAGATAACAGCAAACTTAGCCTCAACCGCTTTTTGGCGAATCGAACCGCCGCGCGCATGCGCCAGGAAGATCCGCAATCTTGGCAACCATTGGCCCAGCTTCATTCGATCGAGGATCAGAAGACTGCGTCGGCTTTGGTGAACCGTGCAAGCACGGACCCGTACCTGATGTTATGGGGCCCCATCCCGATCGTTGTTATGGTGCTAGCTAATCTTGGGCTAACCATTGCTTTAGTACGACGCGGCCAAGGGGATCTTGCCTGGCTGGCGCAAGCATTGCTAATCACCAGCGCGTTACTCTATTTCGCTAACTGTATCTGTGACTATTTCAACGATCGCTATGCCCTGCCGCTCTTAGTCTGTGCAGTGGCGGCGTTTGCCTTGCAGATTGGAGCGTTGTTAGACGCGCAGGCGAAATCAGTCGTCAGTAACCAGCAGGGAAGCTAGGAGCTAGGAGCTAGGAGGCGCGTCCCAATTTTTGTGGGGCGAGGCTCCCGAACGGTTCTATGGTTTTGACGAAGCTGCTGATCTGTCTAATCCCAACGTCTGGCCATACTATCACGCTCGCCGACTTGTCCGACGTAGCCTGCTGTAGCTATAATCTTCACTGATGATCGTGGGCGAAGTCGGAGCCGTGGTAAATCGTGCGGCATGGTGGATCACGTCGATCGTCCAATGCGTGCGACTATCCCCGGCCAGACCAAGATGCTAGCGACACGGCAGATCCGCGGCTCGGCGCGTCCACCGGTCTAGCAGGGCGCTGGGATGCGCAAAGGTTAGCGGCTTCGTTAGAATTCTTAGGTCCTGCGCGAGCCTCGCCCCACCAAAATACAGGCCCCTTTCTAGCTTCAAGCTCCCGAACTGATTTCGGGCGCGACCCCTTCGGTCGCGCCACCAATCACCAATCGCCTCTCACGTCTCACTTCTGCTTCTTGGCCACTTTCTGGGCTCCTGACTCGACGCCGAGTTCGTAGGCGAAGAAAGAGAACAAATCAGTTTGGTCAGCGACTTGTTGGTCGAGAGAGCTCCCGATACCATGTCCAAATGAGTTAATTCGGAGCAGGATCGGATTACCTGGCGCGGCGGCCGCTTGTAAACGGGCAGTGAACTTAAAGGAATTCCACGGAGCCACCCGCCCGTCATTCAGACCTGCGGTCATCAGGATGGCAGGATATTTTGTGCCATCGACTACGTGTTCATAAGGCGAGTAAGCTAAGAGTGCTTTTAGCTGGGCCGGATCTTTCACGCTGCCATACTCCGTGGTGTTAAAGACGCCGTTTGGATAAAACTCAGTCCGTAGAGAATCGTAGACCCCAACCTCGGACACGACTGCTCGCATCAAGCTCGGATGTTGGGTAATCATCGCCCCCATCAAGAGCCCACCGTTGCTGCCGCCGAGCATCCCGAGTTTGGAAGTCGTCGTATACTTATGATCGAGTAGATATTGGGCGCAGGCAGTAAAATCGTCGAAGCAGTTTTGTTTGTTCGTGAGGTTACCACCTTTATGCCACTCCTCCCCATATTCACCGCCCCCGCGGATATTCGTATCGACAAAAATCCCACCAAGATCATACCAAGCTCTAAAAGATAATCGGACACGGGGAATTTCGCTCAAACCATACCCGCCGTATCCGTAAAGAATCGTCGGATGAGTTCCGTCCAGATTAATCCCTTTCTTATGAATGATATTGAGAGGAACCTTGGTTCCATCTTTCGAGACCGCGAAATCTCTGGTGACTTCCATATCCGCGAAATCCACCGGCGCCTCGGAACTGAGCTTCGCGGATGTTAGTTCATTGGTTCCCGCGTCGTATTTAAACCACTTGGCGAGCTCCGTATAGCTCCCGACATCAGCCAACACCAGATGCTCGCCAGCAGCTAACTGCGAAACACTCGAGATCGGTGGAAGAGCCACAGTCTTCTGATCTGAACCGTCGAGGCTGTATGAATAAAGGCCGGAAGGTCCACCTTCCAAAGTCTGCACAACGAGGCGATCGGTGGTTACTGCGATGCTTTGGATCACACCTTCACCGGCCGGAACCACCGCTTCAGGCTTAGCGTCGGGAGTATCCAAGCCAAACTTCACCACTTTTCCGTGAGGCGCGTCCTGCAGCGATACTGCATAAAAAACGGGGCCGAACCCGAGCGCACCGGTTTTAATCTGGTCCTCGAACTTAGTAATCTGGCGCCAGCTTTTGTCCGGCCCGTAAACGAAGTGCGCAAAATCCCCACCATCGCCGTTCGCTACCGTCGCGATGATGTAGTCAGAAGCACCGTTCGACTGGAGCGCTACCTCCGCGATCTTCGGAAACTCTTTCCCGATAGAGTAGGTGTCTTCAGATTCCGGTGAACCAAGTTTGTGGAAATAAACCTGCATGTAAAAATGCCGGTCTTCGGCCGGCCGTTCGCCTTCTCTCGGATACCGGGTATAAAAAACCGCCGCACTATCCTTGGTCCAAGCCGCGCTTCCGCCGCCGGTTGGGAATTGGACATGTTTAATCACATCCGGAAGCTGCTTGCCGGTTTCGACATCAAAAAAGCAGAGATCGCCGTCTTCAGTCCCATTCTTCGAGAGAGATACCGCGAGGGTTTTGCCGTCCGGTGACGGCACAAACCAGTCGATCGCCGTCTTGCCGGAAGGATCGAGGCTGTTGGGATCACAAACGGCTTTTTCGCTAGCCGGATCGTCCGGCGAACTCAGTACCACCACAAAGGCCTGTTGCTTGGCGGGGTCGAATTTCAGCCCAAAAATCTTATCAGCAGCCACCTCAATGAGCGCCAGCCTAGGTGGAGTAGAACTGATCAATTTCTTTATTTGAGCAGCTAATTGGGTACGTCCAGGGAGCGAGTTCAGGAACTTTTCCGATCGGTCATTTTGCTTTTCTGCCCAAGCCTTGACTTTCGGATCGCTCAACTGCTCCATCCAGCGATAGTCGTCTTTTACCGTGACACCACCAAAATCGTCTGTGACCGGTTGTTTAGCGGCGGCCGGTGCAGCTTCCACGGAAGGCACCCCGGCTTGACCGGGTGCTGAAAGAAAGAAAGCTGAGCAAGCTAGCCCGAGGGGGACCAAAAATTGTCTCATGGCCACCAAGGATGCACGGGCGAAGACAGAAAGCAATGAGGTGTGGGCGCTCGGCTTGTGCGCGGATCGCAACCGTCTTTGGGTGGGGCGAGGCGCCTCAACGACAGTTTTAGGTTCTACGTTTTAAGTTTGAAGTTTTAAGTTGTGGGCCGATCAGCGGCCAGCTTAGAACCTAAAACTTAAAACCTATAACCCAGAACTCCGGCGCGGGAGCCTCGCCCTACCAATCGAACGACGGGGACGATTTGCTTATCTGAAAAATTCTGTTTGAAAATGAGCCTTGGTTTGCTTTCACTGCAAGATCACATCGAAAGCACTCTGAAACCCGAAACCGATCCATCCCTGTTTGCGACTGCCGAAGACAGAAGGCACCAGATCCTTCGCCTCCTCGAGCACGAGGGTAACGTGAAGGTGGAGAATCTGGCAGAGCGATTTGCAGTTAGCCAGGTCACGATCCGCAAAGACCTTGCCGAACTGGAAGAGCAAGGCCTGCTCCAACGCACTTATGGAGGGGCTGTGTTCTCTCACCGAAGCCGGTTCAATATCTCTTTCATTGAGCGAGTACAGCTAAAAGCCGGACAGAAAGAAGGGATCGCTCGCGCCGCAATTGAGCACATCCACGAAGGAGACACGATTATTCTGGATGGCGGAACTACCACGCTCTCCTTGGCGGCAGCGTTAGTGGGACGTTTCCGATCCTTATATGTTATCACCAACTCCGTTCCAGCTTCTTTGGAGCTGGCGCGCGCCGGTTATGAACTGCTGTTGGTGGGAGGTCAGGTCCGGAATCATAGCTTAACCTTGATCGGTCCGGTTGCGGTCCGGACCTTAGAAAACTTTCATGCGGACCGAGCCTTCCTAGGAACCTCCGGCACGACAATCACTCACGGGCACAGCACACCGAATCCGCTCGACGCGGAGGTTAAGCGAGCAATGATCCGTTCCGCTGACGAAAGCTACGTTCTCACAGATTCCTCCAAGTTCGGGCACGCCTGTCTCGCGACATATGCCGGGCTGGAAGAGGTTTCGTTGATCATTACTGATTCGAATATCCCGCAGCCTTTTGTAGAAGCCTTTAATAAGCGAGGAGTAGCGTACGAATTAGTTCCTGAGGACGCCGGGACTCAGGCTGACGCTACCGTGGCGGAAGCGGTTTAAGGCTTGCGGTACTTACCCACAAACGAAGCCAAGGTGATTAGCGAGTGGTGATTCGTTGTAATGCGCTGCCTGCTTTCCACCAACGCCACCCACGAATCACCAATCACATCTTTTACTCCTGCTCTTCCCCTCGCGTCTGAAACACTGCCGTGATGCTATCGAGCTGCAACGTCTGACCCGCTGGCGGCGTATAACTAAAGCGATAGACGGTGTTGTTCACGAGGCTATGCCTGGCGGTATCGTAAACCATGACATCAGCCGTCGTCGTCGATCCTTGCGCTGAATTGACGGGAACGGCGATGAGGCCTTTGCTCGCCGTGGCACGGGCAATTTTACCGCCTATCTTGGTTGCGGTGTGGATGTCGTCGGAGGTTCCGTCCCGCTTGGACTGATAAGCGACCGGATTAGAAAGGACGAAAGTCTTTTCTTTTAACGTTTCAGGCGGGTAATTGGTTTGCTCGGCGTCGCGTGTACCCTGATCAACCAGGTGCCCGTTTAATGGATCATGTCCGTTCAAGGGATCATGTGCACCCAAGGGATCCACCGAACAGCCAGCCATGGCTATTACTGCCAAAACGAACAGACTCCTCATATCGGCTGCCATTGTCCCGAGTGGAGCAAATAGAGCAAGCCGATTTCGTGGTTAGAACGAAAATTGGTAAGCAGCAATTTTGGTAGGGCGAGGCTCCCAACGGGCGTTCTACGTCAAAGGTTTTAAGTTTTAGGTTCTAAGTTGACCGATGATTGGCCTCCAACTTAAAACCTCCAACTTAAAACCTCGAACCTAAAACGGTTTGTACCCGCTCACACCAGCTTGTCCGGCGTAATCGGCAGATCGCGAATCCGCTTGCCGGTTGCGTGATAGACGGCGTTCGCGATGGCTGCCGCTGTACCGACAATGCCGATTTCGCCCAAGCCTCGCGCGCCGTTATCCGCCATATTCGTGTCCGGTATATCTAAGAATTCGATTACAAAATCCGGAGGAACATCGGTAAAGACGGGAACATGGTACTCTGCCAGGTTGGCATTCACCATCCGGCCCGTAGCCATATCCGGGACGGTCCCCTCCATCAGAGCCATCCCGATGCCAAACGTGATTCCGCTCAGCATTTGGCTTCGGGCTAACAGCGGATTCAGAATTTTGCCAACATCGTACACGCCGACCACGCGCGTAATCCTGACCTCGCCTAAATCAGGGTCGACTCTGACTTCCACGAAAATGGCGCCAAAGGAAAAGAATGCGAGCTTCTGATAGGCATCCCCGGGTTTCGTGCTTCCGTCCGCTTCCAAAGTTTGGTTACCCGTGTTGGCAAGTAAATCGGAAAAGGAGACAGATCGAGAAGTGTCTTTGGAGCTGCTGATCCGCTCGTCTGCAATAACAATATCGGTCCGGGATTGGCCATTCAGCGGCGCCGAAGGTCCCTCGACCGCTAGAGAAATGAGCTTGTCCCGGAGTGCGTTACAGGCAGCGACCACGGCTGGACCCACACTAGCGGTCAGCCAGGATCCACCGTTTACTGGTGCAGGTGGAAATTGGGTATCACCCAACTCAAACCGCACTCGTTCCATCGGAACCCCGAGGGTGTCCGCGACGAACTGCGTCATCATCGTATAAGTGCCCGTGCCCGACTCGTGGGTCGCGCTCCGTACGACAATCGAGCCGTCATTCGAAAGGATAACTTTTGCCGCCGCCGGCTGCTGCTCCGCAGGGTAAATGGCCGTCGCCATCCCCCAACCTACTAACCTGCCGTCCGGATCTCGGGTCGAACCCGGTTTGGGATTACGAGAAGACCAGCCGAATTTGCTGACGCCGCGATCATAACATTCTTTCAGATGTTTGCTGGACCAGGGCCGCTGATCGAACTCATCTTTCTCCGCGTAATTGCGGACCCGAAACTCGATCGGGTCGATGTTCAGTTTCACGGCTAACTCATCCATCGCCGATTCGAGCGCAAAGAACCCCGGCGCTTCTCCCGGCGCCCGCATCGGACAGGGAGTAGTAAAATCGAGCTGGACCAGATGGTGGTCGATCTGGACATTCGGACAGGAGTACGTCAACCGGGTCAAGTTCCCGCAAGGCTCCGTATACTGATAAATCATGGACGAATGGGTCAACGTTGAGTGCTTCAATGCGGCTAACTTGCCATTTTCATCGGCCGCCAAACCGATGGTTTGAACCGTTCGCGCCCGCTGCCCCATTGAATCGAACATTTGCGGGCGACTTAGTACGAGGCGAACCGGCCGATCGGTAAGTCGAGCGGCCGCAACCGCCACGAGGAAATAACTCCAGCTAAAGGCTTTTGAACCAAAATGACCTCCAAGAAACGGACAGACGATCCTTACGTTCTCAATCGGCAACCCAAAAGCACTGGCAACAACCTTTTGAGTGAGGTCGACGCCGCGAGTTGAAAGGTGCAGCGTCAAATGATCGGTTCCCTCCCAAACCGCTAGAGCCGCCCCCGGCTCGATCGGATTATGGTTCTCGATCGGAGTTGAGTACGTTTCGTCGACCAACCGGACTTGCGGCATATTAGCCCAGACCCAGTCGACATCTCCGCGTTTGTCTTGCAGCTTGACTCTGCCACCCCAGATTCGCGGCTCAATTGCCTCGTCTGCCAGTCCTAACAGGTCCGTGCGCAACTCACCGGGCTGGTAGCCGACCCGGACGAGCGCAGCCGCCTCACGCGCTTGCTCAAACGTCTCCGCAATAACCGCCCCCAAATGCTGCCCCTGAAAATAGACCTGGTCGTCTTGGAAAGGCAGCCGCGTTTCCCCTGGTACCCCGTTTGCCGTAAGTTCTTCCGGTAGGGCTTGTAGTTTCGGCGCGTTCTCGCGAGTTAAAATAGCGATTACGCCCGGTGCGCGCTCCGCTTCGCTCTGGTCGATCCCAATAACCGTTCCACTCGCGATGGTGCTTTGAATCAAGCAGGCATAAGCCATGCGATCGATCTTGAAGTCAGAAGCGTAAGTAGCGGTACCGGTAACTTTGAACTTGCCGTCAAC